>Ga0193736_1000026_pt1 | contig 36301 bp, 34 predicted proteins | sample L2m1metaG_FD_160566 | JGI IMG/M metagenome (GOLD analysis project Ga0193736, IMG submission 160566) | Soil microbial communities from a riparian zone of the East river system, Colorado, United States - L2m1 | ecosystem: Environmental > Terrestrial > Soil > Riparian zone | place: USA: East River... | reverse complement strand
TGGTACTATTTTTTGGAATGATAGGAAAAATGGGATGTTTCATCAAATTTTGGCAATGCCATTTAATAAAATACAGTATGTAATCGCAAATCTAGTAACACTCATAGTTATAGGACTGACAAGCGCAACAGCTATAATCTTAATCGGTTTGCCAACCATTTTTCAAGATATTAATATAACCGTATGGGGAATATCCTACACAATATTTGCGATTGTAGCAGGATCCATATTTTTTGGCTCGTTCACGATAATTCTTTCAACAAAGATGAAAAGTAGCGAAACGTATAATGTATTTAGTAACGGACTGTTCATATTTTTTATATTCGTTAGCTCAGTGTTCTATCCTGCAGAAGGTTTACCTCAGCCTTTATCGGCAGCGTTCTATTTCAATCCACTAACATATATAGCTGATATTACAAGAGCAGGGATGTTCTCGCAAATAGATGCATTTACAAATCTAGAAGTACTTGCTTTAACATTGGTTTCCGCTGGTGCATTTGTTATTGCTACCAGAGCAATGGTGAAGTTGCAGATCTAAAATAAGATGACTCAAATTTTTTACTTCACAGTCGTTGAATTGAAGAGATTGATCTTATGAAAATATCATCTAGGTCCCTTATTTGAAAACATCTGTTTTCTCATCTGTAACCATTTACTTCAATGCTCCAGATATTTTTAGTCTAATTATTATACTCCGAGATTTAGTCTTATTAGTACGTCAACAAGTAGTACTACGGATCCTACTGCAACACTTACTATCATGAATGGAAATCCAACTCTGATAAATTGATTAAACGTAATTCTGTGACCATTTACTTCAGCTAATCCTGTGGCCACTATCCCAGCACTTGACCCTATCACTGTACCATTCCCTCCAAATCCAACTCCAAGTGAAAGTGCCCACCATAACGGATTGATGGCAAATCCTCCAAACACTGCAGCTATCGATTCGGTATTGTATATGGCATATATGAGAGGTATCATTGTTGCAGCAAATGGAATGTTATCTATAAACGCGCTTGCTATTGCAGAAATCCAAATGATCATAAAGAACAATATCCAAGGATTACCACCACTAATCTGCAGTACGGTATTGGAAAGAAGATCGATTGCGCCTGCTTTTTCTGCTCCACTAATAATTATGAATAAACCGGCGAAAAAGATCAAGGTAGACCAATCAACCTGTTTTAATATGTGCTCAGGTCTAGACTTTGCCACAATCATAAGTATTCCTGCACCGCTAAGTGCTATAATCGACGGTTCTATATTGAGAGTACCATGAATTATAAAAAGGAAGATAACTCCACCCAATACTGCTAGTGATTTTCTTAAGACTGATCTATCCTTGATGAGGATCCTCTCATCTTGAGATAATAAATCTTCGATATTATGAGGTTTTTCTGCAAGAGATTTTCTAAATAGAAATTTTAGAATAAATAGAGATGCAAATAAGGAGATACCAACAGTAGGACCCATATTAATGATAAATGAGGCAAAATCTATGTTTGCGGCAGATCCGATTAGTATGTTGGGCGGGTCTCCAATTAGTGTTGCTGTTCCACCTACATTTGATGCTAGTACCTGAGCAATTATGAATGGAACTGGAGATAACTTTAGGGTTTTGAATACAGAAATAGTAATTGGAACTATTAGCAATACTGTAGTAACATTATCTATAAACATAGAAATTGTAGCTGTAAATACACAAAACATTACCATCAATCTCCACATATCCCCTTTGGAGGCCTTACTCATCCTTACCCCAAGGTATTCAAATACTCCAGTATCTCCCAATACCGCTACAATTATCATCATTCCTAATAGAAGACCGATTGTATTGAAATCTATGGAACTGGTTACAAACTCAAAACTCGCAGATGCCTCGAAGAGTCCTGTAAGGATGCCTACAATTATGACAAAGGCCGCTCCGACCATCGCCATAGTAGTCCTATGAATTATTTCAAAAGAAAGTAAAACGTATACTGCTAAAAGACCTAGAGACGTAAGTCTAAGAGCTAATGAAATCTCAAAGCCAACCAGATCCGGAATGACTAAAAAAAGTACAACTACTGTAGCAAGAACTGCAAGTCCTACTAGCCTTTTGTTTTTTGCTAAAAGTAGTGTCTGTGATCTCATACTCTAATTCAAGACGGATAGTTTTTTCTTCTGAAGGTAGTACGGTCAGTTCTAGTTTTAACTGACTCAGAAAAGCACATCAGACTGTATCCAGTAGGATTTAGAGAATATAACCAGCGATGAAACTACAGCGGAGTCATCGTGTCGATCAGTCTTGCATTTGTTATCTGGCCGTCTTTTTCGCTAATCAAAAAGTCTACAGTGTATTGTAAACCTCCAAGTAAGAAAGTTACCTGAGCGTCCCAGGCTTCTCTATTCTGTTCATTTGGAAATGGAAGAAGAGTTCTAATTCTAAAAGCCTCGATATCGCCCCCATACAGCGCTTCGGTTGCTTTTCTTGCTGCTGATTCAACTTCTTTTTCGGTGTGGACCGGCTTCATAAATCAAAGTGTATTTGCAAAATATATAAGCATTATTATTTTCGAAGATAAGATAATTTGAAAACTAAAATAGATTGTAAAGTCGTGAAAGTGATAGCTTTTGCGCGGCTTGCGTAGTCGCCACCTTTCCATCAACTTTTACAACATATGTCTCTGGATCGATTTCTATTTTAGGTATCAAATTATTATATACCATATCTTTCTTGGATATATTGCGGCAGTTTTTCACCGGTAAGAGTTTTTTCTTTAAACCTAATTTCTTTTTAATACCGTTTCTTATGGCATTCTTCGAAGTAAATGTTACCGATGTAGAGTAGTTAGCTTTTCCCATAGCTCCAAACATTGGCCTATAATATACAGGTTCTGGCGTCGGAATGGAAGCATTTGGATCGCCCATTAGAGAATATGCGATAAATCCTCCTTTAATAATGAGTTTGGGTTTTATACCAAAGAATTGTGGCGTCCAAATCACAATATCGGCTAATTTTCCTTTTTGAAGTGAACCTACATAATCTGAAATTCCATGTGTAATTGCTGGATTAATAGTAAGCTTTGCTAAATATCTCTTGACACGCAGGTTATCATTGTCGCCTTTTTCTTGTTTTAGTCTTCCTGACATCTTTTTCATTTTGTCTGCAGTTTGCCAGGCCCTTGTTGTTACCTCACCAACTCTACCCATAGCTTGGCTATCAGATGAATACATACTAATTGCTCCAATATCATGCAAAACATCTTCAGCAGCTATTGTTTCAGCTCTTATTCTCGATTCAGCAAACGCTACGTCTTCTGAAATTGAAGGATTTAGGTGATGACATACCATCATCATATCAAGATGTTCTTCAAGAGTGTTAACAGTAAATGGTCTTGTTGGATTTGTTGACGAAGGTAATATATTGAGTTCACCTGCAATTTTTAGTATATCTGGTGCATGTCCTCCACCTGCCCCTTCTGTATGATACGTGTGAATCGTCCTACCAGAAATTGCTTTTATTGTATCATCTACATATCCACATTCATTCAGAGTATCGGTATGTATCGCTACCTGTGTGTCTGTTTTATCTGCAACCTTTAGAGCCGCATCTATGGTAGCTGGAGTGGATCCCCAATCTTCATGAAGTTTTAGACCACAAGCCCCCTCATTAATCTGCTCTATGAGAGAGGGTTCTAATGAGTCATTTCCTTTCCCCAACAACCCAAAATTGACCGGAAATTCATCAAGGGATTCTAACATTCTATGAATATTCCATGGACCAGGAGTGCATGTTGTAGCTTTAGTTCCTTCAGAAGGACCAGTTCCTCCACCAATCATTGTGGTGGTACCGCTACAAATTGCCTCTACTATTTGCTGAGGTGAGATAAAATGTATATGAGTATCAATGGTTCCTGCAGTGCATATCGTGTGTTCGCCTGAAATAACATCGGTATTTGAGGAGACTACCATGTTTTCAGATATTCCGTCCATAACATTGGGATTACCCGCCTTGCCGATACCCAAAATCAATCCATCTTTGATGCCTATATCTGTCTTGATGATACCCAGCATTGGATCCATCAGGATGGCATTAGTAATCACAAGATCTAGAGAATTTTTGCTTTTTACTCCACTGGCCTGTCCCATGCCATCTCGGATACTCTTGCCTCCTCCAAAAACAAGTTCGTCACCATATGTAATAAGATCTTTTTCTATCTCTATTATAAGGTCTGTATCTCCTAATCTGATTCTGTCTCCCTTTGTCGGCCCGTATAACTCCGCATATTGCTTCCTAGGAATTTTTAGAACCATGACTATTTATCTACCATGAATCCATTTTTCTTTAACTTCGAAACAGATAGCTCCTTTTGTTCTCTTGTAAGTTTACCATTAACAAGACTATTAAAACCAAAGACAATTTTTTTTCCACCATATTCAGTTAGCTCTACAAACCTAGAATCTCCTGGTTCAAATCGAAGAGATGTTCCTGACGGTATATTTAGGTGATAACCAAAGGTTTTATTCCTCTGAAACATGAGAGCCCTGTTTGTTTCGAAAAAATGCGTGTGAGAACCTACTTGAATTGGTCTATCGCCTGTATTTTTTACATTAATCTTGATCGTTTTTTTTCCTACATTTGCAATTATTGGATTCTTAGATAAGAAATATTCACCGGGGATCATGATTTTATCCTCATTATTCAAACGATAGGGTCATGAACGGTCACTAATTTGGTACCATCATCGAAGGTTGCTTCCACTTGTACACTTTCTACCAGTTCTGGCACTCCAGGCAATACATCTTCTTTGTGCAAGACATGTCTTCCCGAGTTCATAAGCTCAGAAACGGATTTGCCATCCCGTGCACCTTCAAGAATATGATCAGCTATTAACGCTACTGATTCGGGGTAGTTGAGTTTTAAACCTCTTGTTTTTCTTTTTCGGGCGATCTCTGCACTCATGAAAATATACAATTTATCAATATCTCGTGGGGACAAAAACATTCTAAGTTCAAAAATTATTATAAAGTCATATATTTATAATTGATCTCAAATTATCAATTAAAGATAAGTTTTCCATGGATCACAAAAATATGCAGTTATTTGGTAATGGTGTTAAAAGAACATACGGTACTGAAGCTCGGAGATACAATCTTCTTGCCGCAAGATTGATAGCTGACCTTGTTAAAGGTTTTTTGGGTCCAAGAGGACTTGAAAAAATGTTTATTGATATTCTTGGCGAAATGACCGTTACTAAGGACGGGGCGACTTTCCTTAGAAAGATTGATGTTGAACATCCGGCTGCTAAGGTAATAATCGAAGCTTCCAATGCTGTCGATAATGCTGTCGGAGATGGTACTACTTCCGTGGTTGTACTTGCTGGTGCGTTAGTTGAAAAAGCGGAAGATTTGTTAGAAATGGGTATTCCTCCACATAAAATTTCGGATGGTTATTACAATGCAATGCAAATGGCAATTGAAATTTTCCGGGATGTTGCTATTGAAACGCCAAATCATGACAAAACCATAATGAAATACCTTGCCGATACTTGCTTGAAATCAAAAGCAGTCAATCAATTTACCCAAGAGATGATGATTCCAAATCTGGTTGTCGACGGAATCTGTAGGATTGCCGATTTTTCAAAAAGGTACATTGAAGCAGATGATATCAAAATTGAAGAAAAGATAGGAAGTAGTTCTGAAACTGAGCTTATTCATGGAGTTGTAGTAGACAAAACAATAGACGAATCATCAATGCCTAAACTTATTGAAAATGCAAGGATTTTGCTTCTTGACAATGACATTCAAGATGAACGAACCAAGACCGATGCTGAGATTAGGATTTCAAATCCAAGAGAAATTCAAGAATTCCTTAGTAACAAGACTAGTAACTTGCTTCAAAAGATTCAGTATGTAATCGAATCTGGCGCTAACGTTGTATTTTCGCGTGGCGGCATTGATCCTCTCGCATTAAATCATTTTTCCAAAAATAGGATCTTGACAGTTAAAAGGATCAAAGAAAATGATTTGCAATGGTTATCCAAAGCAACAGGAGCCAGGGTTGTTAGAGATCTCGATGGGATAAACAAAGATGATATAGGTTATGCTGCGAAAGTCTACGAAAGAATGGTCGATGATGACAAGATGGTTTTTGTTGACGGATGTACAAATCCAAAATCAGTTACTATTCTTTTACGTGCTACCTCAAAGAAGATACTTGATGAATTTCATCGTACGGTCCTAGATTCCATTTATGTATTGAGAGATTTTATCATGGAACCAAAAATCGTTCCTGGGGGAGGTGCGGTTGAGGCCTTCGTTGCTATGGTTATAAAAGAAAGATCTTACCAATTTCCCGGTAAGGAACAGATTGTAATTCAAAAATATGCAGAAGCTCTTGAAGAAATTCCCCTAACAATTGCCAGAAATGCCGGGATGAATACTATAGACATAGGAACGCATTTGAGAGGAAAGATTTATTCTCAATCTTCATCGAACGGTAAGAAAAGAAGAAAGGGAAATGGGCTTTACAACAATCGTTACTGGTATGGAATCAATGCCATTGACAGAAAAATAGATGACATGATGAATTTGCATGTCGTAGAACCACTTATGGTAAAAGAACAGGTTCTTGTAACTGCAACGGAATCGATTGTATTGCTTATGAGGGTCGATGATGTAGTCATGAAAAAGCCAGTTGAAACTCATGGACATTCTCACACTCATTTAGATGGAACAACACATTCTCATAAGGGAGGAAGTAAACCGCATGATCATTTCGATAGATTAGGAAAAGTACAGAGACCTATGCACCATTATTACTGAGCTAAACACAAGTATCCTGTTAGGCTCTTTTGGGCCATAACTATTACCGATTAGATAACATTCCTAAAAAAGGATTGTTTATAATGCAGCACAATTTTCAAGATCAGGGAGATAAAATATAACTTGATGTTGAAATAGGTTCCGTTATTGTTATGTTTAGTTTTTGTTTTTTCTCAGCAATTATTTTGAAATTAATTTTTCTGAGACTTTCTGGAACGCCAATCATGACTTGATCCGGTGATAATAGCTTTGAAAGATTTGATGTTATTTCATTACTTTTCTTAGGTAATTGTAATTGATTGATCATGTAATTGAGATAAATATTCAAAGTCTCATTGATATTTATCCTCATTTTTTTTGATAATTTATTTTTTATAGTCTTGATTGAATTTTCCAGAATAACATAGTCTGTGTTGTTGTGAAACTGAAAGATTCTGGTTATTGGTGGAGTATCAGGTTCTCCTTGTATGGTAATTCTAATATCTATCAGAAAATCCAAACAGATCCATACATTATTTTTTGGCGTCTTTCCCGTAGTCTATGGGAGGTCTCTTTGGAACCTTAGCTTTAGGTCCGTTACCAAAGTCATAAGTATTACCAAGACCTCTGTAGAAGTTTGGTCTCACTGGGTCCCCCTCAGTCAAACCTTTCTTAGTCAGTGACAAGCCTGCCAATAGTTCTACAATCAGTCTATTTGCTAAACCGGATGTGATACCACCATTATACGAATTGCCGTCGCTTACATCGTAATTGGGAGCTACTTCAACCAAATCAAATGCAAATCTGTCTGGATCAAATGAGGTAGAAAGAAGTCGCATCAATCGCATACCCTCTCTAGATGTCAATCCATTTGGTTCAGGTTCTCCTGTACCAGGAGCAAATGCAGGATCGAATGTGTCTATATCCCAGCTTATGTAGACTGCGTCAACGTTGTCATTTGCCCTGTCCGCAGCCTCCTTTGCAATTTTGTCAATACCTAACTCTTCAACATCTAGCATTGTGAACCACTGGAAATCCTGATCAGCCATCCATTTATACAAGTCGGGTCCAGGCCAGTATCCACGTGGTCCTATTAGAGTATAGTTCTTTCCTTTGAGACATCCAAGCTCCATTATTCTTCTAATATGTGCGCCATGATCATACTTGAATCCAGTCAATCCTTGTGGGGCACAATCGGCATGTGTATCAATATGTATCATTCCAATATTCTTATACTTCTTGGCAAACGCGCGAACGTTTGCAAAAGTTATCGAATGATCGCCTCCCAGCATAACGGGTATGCCATCCAAATCTAAGACCTCTTTAACTTTATCTGTCATTCTCCTATGTGATTCAACGACATCGCCAGGAGATATATTTACATCACCATAGTCAACAGTTCTAAAGACTCCAAATGGATCGACTCCTGTTTCTATGTTAAAGTGCTCGTATGGTGGAGATGGAACTGTAGACGCCGCCCTTATAGCGCGGGGGCCGTATCTTGCTCCAGGACGAATAGTAGTACCAAAGTCAAAAGGTTCTCCAATTATTGCTACGTCGGGTCTAACACTTTTTAGCTCTTCGTGACTTCTTATCCAAGGCAGCTTCAGAAATGTTGGAATTCCCACAAAAATTGGCTCATCGTTACCTTTGTAAGAATTACCGTAAAATTCCATACCCATGCTTAATCCATTCAACTGAGTGGATGTATTTTTTAAATATTTCTAAACCATTTATTTCTAGCTATTAATCTAGAGTTCTATTCATGTTGTAATATTCTGGAAATAATAATTAAAAATAATTTAATAATTCTAATTCTTTGTGTAATAATTTTACTTTTTCTTTAAATCCTTATATACACATTTACTTAACAAGTTTGGATGGTTTCACTTGACTGGTATGGAGTCGGTGTTATTGCATTTTTGGCCGCGTCTTTGGTTGTTGGAACATTAACCTCAAGGTTAGTAAAGAAGAGTAGTAGAAGATTCATGGTTGCTGGCAAGAGTCTCCCGCTTTTTTTTGTGGGTACTATGCTGGCTGCCCAAGCAATAGATGGTAACTCTTCTCTCGGTAATGTTTCTCTGGTGTATCAATTTGGCATTTGGGCCGGAGCTGCTATCCCTATTGGACTTGGAGTATGCTTGATGCTTACAGGAGCATTTTATGGTAAAAAATTGAACAAGATGTCACTGCTTACTTTACCTGATTTCTATTACAGAAGGTTTGGAGCAGGAGCAGAAGGTATCTCAGGGGTGCTTATGATGATTAGTTTTATAGTTCTTGTAGCTGGTAACTTTGCTGCCAGCGGATATATCCTTACTGCCGTATTACACATAGAATTCTTTTGGGCAATGCTGATAGCGGCGCTAGTAGTATTGGTTTACACCTTTGCAGGAGGGCTCTTTTCTTCGGCATACACAGATATATTTCAAATATATATAGCAATAGGTGCATTTTGGGCGGCTTTCATATTTTTTGCGGGAGGATTTTCCGGAGTCGATTTTGGTACCATCCTGGGTAGCGCACCACCCTCACATATTGATCTCTCTGGATTAACTGATATGGGAAATGGGGCGCTCATTAATTGGGCAGGAATTATGGCTTTAGCGTTAGGGGATATAGTAGCGCTTGATTTTATGGAAAGAGTTTTTGCAGCGAAAGATGGCAAGACAGCACGGAGAGGTGCATTTATGGGTGGAGGATTAACATTGTTCACGGTCATTCCTACAACTATGATGGGTATAGTAGCACTATATTTCCTTCCGAATTTAGTTGATCCATTTACAGCATATCCTGATTTAGCTATAAACCACGTACCATTTGCAATAGGAATTGCACTATTGATGGGAGTTTTGGGAGCATCAATGTCAACAGCTAACGGAGGTTTGCTTGCGATATCAAGTGTCATGTCAAGGAACATTATACAAAGAGACATATTGAAAAAATGGTTCAAGAGACCAGGCATGGATGATAAGAAACTATTGAGAACGACAAGGATTTTTACCATTCCTATGATGGCTGCGGCATTTATTCTTGGGTATTTATTGCCTCAACCTGGTGTCTACCTCATTTTGGCCTTTGATATCGTGTTTGCTGGTGCGTGGGCACCTCTTACACTTGGTCTGTTTTGGAGAAAAGCAAATGCCCCAGCTGCAATCACATCCTTAGTCTTAGGAACTGGCCTTAGATTGTTATTATTCTTTGTTATACCCATAGAACTTGCAGGACTTGATACACTGATACCCCCCGTAGTATCATTTGTGGCATTTGTCATAGTAGCGCTAGCAACACAGAAGAAGTATCCTGGAACAGAAAGACATGGTGTTATAGAATATGTGCCACCAGAAGAAGATGTAGTAAACGGTGAAGACCTTAAAGGCTATACTAGTCCAAGTGGTTTGAAATATTCTTGACCTCAAAGTCTCCCAAGGCTGGAATGTATTTGTCGATACCTCATTCGCCTTGTGAGATTTGTTGAAGGCAGGAATTCATGAATAGTCAATATGGGAGAGGTCTTTAATTTGCTATTTCCTAAAAAGCCAGAGATAAAGAATATTGAAGATGTCAAAGAGCAAATTATCAACATGATTTTAAATCAACAAAAACAGATCAAGTCAAACTTAGAAACATCTGTTTCAGTGGTTCAAAATCTTGTTTCCGAAATTACAGAATTCAATGATAGTTGGACGAAAGTCCCTAATATCTATAGAATTGCCTGGATAAGTAACACTGATGGTGATACTGTTAAAAATATCAAATTTAACGATAATATTGAACTACCCAATGTGGATCATGATTTGGAACTTGTTATGAAAATGCTAAATCACATGAGAGAGGAAAAAAAATTAAAAGTATCCAACATGCCACTATTCATTCATCCTGATGAAATTTCTATCGCTCAAAAGGAAGGCAGATTGCCCCATGGAAACATTAGTATTATTTCCCAAATTGCAATAGTGTTTCAGAAAGCAAGAGTAAAATATGTCGGAATAGTTATTGATAGGAACTACCTGTTACTTCAAGATAGACTAATAAACATATTCTAGTTACTCGTCAAGAGTGAATTAAGACAGCATTTTAATGTAATGTTCTCATTATCAACACCTAATCGAACACAAAAGAGAATTCGATTCCAATCATGTCATAATTAAGAGAATCTGCTTTTGATGACACTGTTTTAGGTTGGTGCCCTTGCCAAGCTACAATAAAAATAATCAACAATCTGAATTATCTAGATATTTGAACTTCTATAGTTGAAACATTTCGCTCCTTGCCATCCTCAGATTGAAGTGTTTGTGAACCTATTTTCACGGCTCCAATCTTGTATCCCATATTGTCCATGCGTTTGACAATAATTTGTGCCACATCTACTGCCCGCACAATACTTCTTCCTCTGGCCTTTACAATGACAGTCGGTTCACTTGCTAATTGAACCAAGGTTGCTGTAACATAGGTCATCAAAGGTTTCTTACCTATCAAAATTACATTACCAGCTCTCCTTGGTTCAGCACTCGAGGACATGTATAAATGCAGAACACAAAATCCTAAATAAAGTTTATACAGAACCTTGAAAATTTTAATTTATCTTTTACTCAATTATGATATTTAAAGTGAGTAAACTAAGGTAAGCCAAGTTATTATATTTAGTTTCAATAGTATATTTACTTCCTATAACAATTTGAGACAAATGCTGGTGGGATTATTTGTTTCAACTCCATAATCCCACCGGTAAGTTGTTTGTAAGTATTTTTGCATTTTCTTTTTGAGTAACTGAATACGTACTATTTTCGATATCATTCTTTAGAATGTTTTAGCAGTATGTCCTCTGAGTAACTGAATACGTACTATTTTCGATATCATTCTTTAGAATGTTTTAGCAGTATGTCCTCTAAATTATCTGGATTGTCGACTATTTCTTGAACTACTTTGGCATCATCTACTTCATAACAATGCGTAAGATTTTCTTCATCTTTATAAAAAATATAGACTTTGTTATCGTAAACGCAGTAATACATTTTATCAATAATCATATCTTCGGGTTTGATCTTTATGCCATCTTTTTCAACAACAACAGGGTATTCCACGCTTATACCATCTATTTGATAAAATAAATTCTATGCGAAATTATGGAAGGTATGTTGCATTTTATCAATAATTGATTTGATTCTGGAGCGTCTTTATAGGTCTGTGTTTCCCAGCACTATGAGATCTGATATCCATTGAATTGATTCAGTTATGTCCAACTCACTTATCTTGATGAATCGTGCCTTGATTGGACCATCTTTTAGGTCATAAATTTCTGAAGGTGAGTTAGTCCCAGTTGATGAGTAATATTCGGCCGGGGTATAAATTTCTCCGTCATTAGAGAATTCAAGCGTAAAGAATTTTATCTCATTGTCTACGTTAGCAAAGCTGACTTTAAGCCCGCATATGTTTTGTTCCTGTCCTAAGTCCAATGCGGTCCACCTTGGTTTATGCGATTCAGTAGAATTCCCGTTGGTATTGTTAACATTGTTGGTATCAGTTTTTACATCCATTATGGGAATTTCATTATATTCACATGTGTTTGTCGATTGATGCTCGCTATTAAAGAAATCTAATTCTTTATCTTGTAGTCCATTTGTTGTATCCACTAAATTATCATACTGAGTTACTACATGTTCTTCTGTTGGAGATACTTGTCCAAAACTAGATGAATCAGGATCGTTTGATTCTAAACTTTGAATTGAGTTATCATCATTAATATTACTATTTAGCATATCTGTACTCTTAATATTATTGTCATCAGTACTCATAATATTGATATTATCATCAGTACTCATAGAATCAGTACTCATAGTACTAATATTACTTGAATCCAAGGCTACTTCTTTTACTTCGGGCTTTTCAACTTCTATCAAGCAAGTATAAGTAACATATTTTCCGTCAGGATATATTACTCTGAGTTCTAAAGTATTTGGACCATATACATCTGCAAAACTAAATTGAGTTTTTCCTACTCTGTGAAGCGGAGTCATCTCTGTTGTATCTGCGTCGTAATCAACGAAGAACGCATTAATTTCGCGAGGTTTTGTTATAAAACTAAATGAAATAGAATCTTCTGGTGATATCGTGACTTCAGGTTCAAAATCATCTGGTAAATGCGGGAAATTAATTCTTTCCAAGTTTTCATTTTCCATAACTACGAATGGGGGCATTTCATAGGACTTGTTTTGATAGACCATTTTGGCAACTGGAACATTAATCTCCATTTTATTACTATCAACAACTGGTTTTTTGGAATCTGCTGATTTTTCGCTTTTTTCATCAGATTGTGCGGTAGCGGTTAACATTATAGAGCTTTCAAGAGAAGTAATGAGCATCATGATTAAAATTGACGAGAGTAAAACGTATTTCTTATTCCGGTTTAACGATTGTATCAAGACTTGATTCAAAATTTATTGGTATTCTTTTATATTTACGGAATGTCGAAAAAATTACTTAAATCAACAACAGGAAAATAACTTCATTGACTATAAGAAAATACCATAATATGTATAAATCAGTTGGCTGCCATTGAAATATTTACTTGATGTTTTCATAAAATTTAAGATGCTTGGAATAATTTTTTATTCTCCCAAGAATCAATTTATCAAGTACTATTGAGTGAGAATATTTCATTAAGTGAGATAGAAAAGAGAATAATATTTCATATTGATTTTGACTATTTCTATGCACAATGTGAAGAAATAAGAAAGCCAGAATTAAGAAATGTTCCAAGCGTAGTTTGCGTATATTCAGGCCGGGAAGAAGATTCAGGTGTCGTCAGTACATGCAATTATGAGGCACGAAAATATGGTGTCAAGGCGGCAATGCCCATTAGATTGGCAAAGTCAAAATTAAAAGATGTTCATTCAAAGTTTCTTCCTACTGACATGCCCTATTACCATGAAATATCCACAAAAGCAATGAGGATAATTCAAAATTACGGGGAACTCTTTGAACAAGTCAGTGTAGATGAATGTTATATGGACTTTACAAAGATAACGAATTCAGATTTTGATGATGCAAAAATTTTTGCTGTATCTTTACAAAAAAATATCAAAGACCAGATTAAATTAACATGTTCAATTGGGGTGGGGCCCAATAAACTAATTGCAAAAATAGCATCGGGTATCAATAAGCCCAATGGAATAACAGTTGTAAGTCTGGAAGATGCCAAACAATTTATCTCAAATTGTAAGATTGATGATATCCCTGGAGTTGGTCCAAAAACATCCAAGAAACTAGAAACATTAGGGATAAAATCGGTATCTGATATATCAAAAAAAGGTATTTTTGAATTAAGAGATGCTCTAGGTTATAAGATTGCAACTTTTCTGGTGAATGCGTCAAATGCAATTGATTATTCACAGATAAAAGTTCGTGGAACTTCAAAACAAATTGGTAAAATAGTTACCCTAAAAAAAGATACAACATCTTTGGAACAGATAAAATTGGCAGTGGAAAATCTTTGTACATCTGTATTTGAAAATTTAGAAAATAAACGACAGGCCTTCAGAGTTCTCACCATAATATTAATTCTAGAAAACCTTCAACATGTTTCATTTTCTAAAAGCCTAAAACTTTATTCGGCATCCCTTGATGAATTGCACAAGTATTCATTATTAATCATAAATGAAATGATTGGTAATAATTCCATCTCTCTTGACAACATTAGGAGGATTGGTATTGTAGTATCTGATCTAAAGGATATCTCAGGACAGGATTCGTTATTGAATTATTTTGAGAATTAGAATTTCGAAAGGACAGTGTTGAAAACCGGCAAAAATAATTTAGATTGCGAGGGCAGACTGGTAGAGTAACGCGGTGTAGTTGTGATTTCTTGTATTTTATCTGTGCTTAATGATTTAATGATTTTCTGTTCTTTAAGAAATCGAGATGCATTTCATAATTATTTATGAAGATATGAACTTCAATGATCTATTAACTAATTCTTCTACGACTTTGTCTGATTTTGATCCGGTTATTTTTGCGTTTATGAAATTAGGTTTTCCTCCACCGCTCCCCATATTCTCATCTTTTTCCAGTTCTTCAAAGATTTTAGCACAATCTAAATTAATATCATCACTCCTTGCAAAAATAAGAGATGCCATGTCATTGTCAACCATATTGACAAGAACAACAATTGTTCTTGATTTAAGTATCTTTTCTCCTGCAAAATTTTGAATAGTTCGCCGGTCCATATCATGCAGGATTGTCGTAATTAGATTTATGTTCTGATTGTCAATTGTCCGAACCGGTATATCTACCAGTAACTTATTTGTTAATTTTTTTAAACGATTGTGATATTGTTCTCTTTCATTAGATAGCTTCTTTATAGTGGCCTCTACTGTATTATAATTTGCTCCGATTTGAACACAAATATTATTAATCTTTTCTGTTATTCTAACTGCCTCGTCCATCGCATTTTTGCCAATCATGAACCTGATCTCATAATCAGATCCATTCATTGACATATTAGTTACCAAGAAAAATATACATTCAGATAAATTATTAACATGTTCCATTGAGCATGCAGAAAGATCGTGGTTTTCTATTTCAATTACTGTAATGGTATCTGCATTCTCCAATCTTGTTTCATTAGCTCTCAGAGCTGGGAACACGTTCTTGGCTTCTTGTAATGAGGAAAATGAGTGATGTGATATTTTTCTGCCTTCCAAGATTAGTCGATTAACTTCCTTCTCAGCAGAAGTTATCTTTTCAAAATCAAGTTCTACTTCTGATTTTCTTATGAAGGCAATACTATATGGATCCTTATGTTCTACTTTTCTCACGCTTAGTGTCCTTTTTAATATTTTTTGCAGCGATCCTATAAAGGCATGTTCTGCAGTATGCGCTGCTCTCGTGTCCATACCTATAATCAATTCAAGTTACTAATATACAGGAGCATTAAAGCGTTGATTATTGATGACGCTGTAGGGCTTCCACCCTTTCTTCCAATATTTGTAATAAACTCCACGTTCGTCGTTGAAAGTTCAGATTTTGATTCCGCTGCTGAAACAAATCCTACAGGTATTCCAATTACAAGTGCTGGTTTTACTGCATTTTCATTTATCATCTTGATTACCTCATACAATGCTGTTGGAGCATTTCCTATCACAACAATACCACCATCGATTTCTTTAGATGAGTATCTCATTGCCACTGTAGATCGAGTCTTATTTTCATTTTTAGATATGTCGATTACCGCCTTATTCGATATATTGCATACAAGACTATTCCCAATTTTTGCTACAGATTTCTTGTTTATGCCTGACTGTACCATGTCAACATCAACAACTATGTGTCGCTTCTTCCTAAACGCTTCGAAAGCATTTTCGATGGCGCTAGCTGAAAAGATAATTCCGTTCTTATCAGGTTTTGCAAAATCAAAATCAGCTGTCGCATGGATTACACGTCTGACAACATTCCATTGTAGTTCACTGTAACCATGAGTTCCAATTTCAGATTCAATGATTTTCATACTGTTTTCTTCTATACCAAGTGAAGATTCAGACATATCCCTGGACTTTGCCCTTACTGCTCTCTCGGTTTTATCATTACTTTCAATCAACTTTTCCTTCCGCCTCTTTTGCCCTTTCTAGTACTAAGTTCACGAGCTTGGGGTCTACGCCAAAATGCTCTGTAACATGAACCTGGATATTCTCTAGATTGTAGTTTTCCAATGCAGAATTGATATCTTTTACAACATCATTTTTTATATGCGCTCCCTTGTGTAGGAAATAGGGAACGATTATCACTGTACTCGGTTTGTTGGAAATAATCTTATCTATTCCATTGGCTATACGTGGTTCATCTAATTCAAGAAAACAAAATGTAACACTTCTGAAATCTGGCTTTAGACTGTTAACAGTATGTACAAATGCAGTTCTAGCACTCCTGTCACTGCTTCCATGACCTATTACAAGTATGTCGCACTTGTCATTTGGTAATAAAACATTATTTTTTTCTCTTGCAGTACGAATTCTATCTCTAATGAGCGATTCAAGTGTAGTATGATAGCTCAGGGGTTTTGTAATTACTACCTTTATTTTCCTATCATAACAGATTCTCGCAGTTTTTTTTACAGAATCTTTTAACTTCATCCCGGGATACAAGAAATAGGGCATTACGGTAATAGAATCTACATTGTTGGAAATGCACTTGTTAATCCCTTCTTCGATGTATGGCGGTATAACTTCAAGAAAGCAATGATCTACATATGCATATTCACTTTCATCCCTGATCATAGTACATAATTGGGCAAGCTCTTCTTTTGCCTCTGGTTCCCTGCTGCCTCTATCGATTAGTAACAAAGCCTTGTTCATATTAGATATCTACCTTAGAGTAATTTATCCGAGACACTGCGACTGTGAGGTTGGGAGGGAACTTTTGCTTTGTCACTATTAGTTCACCACCTGAGCTAAGTATTGACGAGGCTTCTGATACACTTGATGTTCCTTCGTATTTTTTTACCACGTCTGAAGGATTTGGGACCATAATCTTGTCTAACTTTTCTTTGTCATAAAACTCTAAAGGGATTCCATGCTTGTCTGAAAAAGATCCTAACGAAGCAGGAGATTTACCTCTATTTATGGTTGAGAGATTTCTAATGCTAAGAAAAGACAATCCATTTTCCTTTAAGACTTTCAATATACCATCCTCTATTTCCTTCTGAGTCGTATCCCAGTGAAAACCTAACCCCACTACAAGACTCTTTGGCCTATAAATTACGGATTTATTGACAAGGAGTGGATCTGTAATGACCTTGTCAGAAATTATTAAACCGGCTTTGAAATCATCTGATCTTAATTCATCAATATCCTTTACTATTGATACATTTTTTGGTAATTCTTTGTTCCACCATTTTGTTTCACCTGTATCCTGATAGACACCTATTTTTTCTTCATTAACCATATAAGCACTAATCTTAGTAACGTTTTCAAAATTTTCAATACGCCATTTAAATTCGGAACCTAAAAGATCTACTGCTATTGTTTCATTGACATCGGCAGCTGTGGTGATTACTGGAGTTGAATTCAGTATATCTGCAATTGATTTGGTTAATGAGTTGGCTCCACCCAGATGTCCAGACAGAGCACTAATTACAAAGTTTGCCTTATCATCTATAACGATAACTGCTGGATCGGTCTTTTTATCTTTCAACAGATTTGATATTAAACGGATTACAGCTCCCAATGAAAAAATGCAAATTATGCTTTCATATTCTTTGAAAATCTCCTCAATCATGATTTTTGTATTCTTTTCAAACCAGATAATCCCGTCAGAAGAATCTTTGTGTTTTGATTGCGCATAAATTGATGCTGAAGGAATTTTTTCTTTTATTCTTTTTGATATATTGATTCCATTTTTAGTAATACAAACAATAGCAACCTTGCTGCTCATGCATTACTTTATAAAATTTATTCAAATAATATACTTTGTGTTAATTTGCTGTGTCAAAGAACATAAAAATTCAAATATTGAATGAAACAACAGTAATGCAGTATACAGATGACATTAACCTTCTTTTGTAAGAGGAATCGTCACACCGAATGTCCTGGTGAATGGCCGATGGGCGATTCGTGTGGTTCAGATCATGATTGCTCATTTGACGTAAAAATGTCAAAATGCGAATGCTCATGTCATGTATGAGCAGCGGTATGCTATGTGATAAGCAGGTTTTTTGGACTTTATTTGAATGTAAATTACAAAAATGATCTTAATGGGGTCAGAAAATTATGGTTTTCGATCACTTTTATTTCACTCAGCCACCACATCATCATACCCCGTTAATAATTTATTATTTATTGATTTCATTAATTCTTTCGCTTTTCGCTTCATAGGATCATTGATCTTGATTAGGACAAGTCCTTCCAATGGTTGACCATAACATACTAGAGAGCCATTTGGTGCAAAATAACATACAGGAAGTGTTAGTAAATCCTCTTCACCAATAACCTGTAAAACAACTTCTTTTTCGCCAGTGAGGGCAAATCGTATTTTGGTAATTGCTTCCTTAGTAATGGTTCCTGCGGGATTAATACATGAAATTATAGTAAAATTCTTTGACCTTAGTTTAGTTATTCCATCATCCAAAATTGTATCTTTTTCTTGCCGCCTCTCAACCCCGTCAATTATGGCTAAGTCAGGGTAAATATCAAAGGCAACAAGCCTTTCAGTAGAACGGTCACCTACTGTTATTATTTTATGCTTAGTACCCGCAATCTCTTTTCTAATTTTTTTTTCTGTTATATCACTATCTAGAATTAGCTTTCCTAATGGTTTTTTAAGTTCTGCAAGAACTTCAGGCGGTATTGACACTTTGTTCTTTTGACTGTTCGTTTTCTGCTTTTGACTGTTCGTTTTCTGCTTTTGACTGTTCGTTTTCTGCTTTTGACTGTTCGTTTTCTGCTTTTGACTGTTCGTTTTCTGCTTTTTCCTGGTCCTGTAATTCTGAGGCAATTATACTGATTCTACCAGCAACAGTACGGGCAATTTTGTCAAATATGACTGCCTGGGTATTATTAGGTTCTGAAATCGTTACTGGATTGCCGCTATCACTTCCTGACATTATTTGTTGATGGAGAGGTATTTCTCCAATGAAAGGAACATTAAACTGATCGCTAACTTTCTGTCCCCCACCTGTACCAAAAATAGCGATTTTATTATTACAATGTTGACATTCCAGATAACTCATATTTTCTATGACTCCAATGATGGGGACATTCAATTTGTTAAACATCCCTACTGCCTTTACGGCCACATTCATTGCCACATCTTGTGGAGTGGTAACTATGATTATTCCGGTTATTGGTATTGTCTGTGCCAAAGTTAAAGGTGCATCTCCAGTACCGGGTGGTAAGTCAATAATAAGGTAATCAAGTTCACCCCAGTTTACATCCGTTAAAAACTGTTTTACAATTCCCGCTACAATAGGACCTCTATAGATTCCTGCTTGCTGCGATTGCTCATAAAAGAATCCCATTGAAATGACTTTTACTCCTTGAGCCAAAACAGGTTCTATTTTGTTATTAATTACTTCAGGTGCATTCTTGAGCCCCAGCATCAGAGGAACGCTTGGACCATAAATATCAGCATCCAGTAACCCTACCTTTGCGCCGGTCTTAGCTAATGTGAGAGCAAGGTTGACAGATACTGTTGTTTTTCCTACCCCTCCTTTACCACTTGCAATTGCAATTATATTTTTGACACCAGGTAACAATTCGTCCATTGAAATCGAACGTCCTTCCATGACCCTGGCAGTTACCTTAAGATCAAGATCTTTAATTCCCAAGTCCATCATAGAATTACGAACGGACTCTTCTATCTCACTATTAAAAGGACAAGCCGGGGTGGTAAGCTCCAATGTAAATCCAACTTTTCCATCGTTAATTGCAAGGTCTTTAATCATGCCCATTGAAACTATGTCTTTATGCAATTCGGGATCTTCGATTGTCTGTAATTTTGCCATGATTTGCTCTATTGAGACCATATTATCGTACTCTTCCAAAGAATATTTAAATCATACAATATCACTGACCCTGATACTGAGTCAAGAAATAATGAAAAGGTTCATAAATTGATAATTTAAACAGATTGACAATAAGTAATGTTTGCGATAATACACATGGATGATGTTGTTAGAATCCCTCCCAGTATGATGAAAAAATCTCTCTATGAGACCACAATGGAAATTCTCAAGGAAAAGTACGAGAGTATGATAAATCCTGAATTGGGTTATGTTATCATGATTATTGATGCAAAAGCAAATAAGGTCGGAAAATTGGTTTCCGGTGACGGTGGAACCTTTCATAAGGTGTCATTTAAAGCGTTAACATTTTATCCTAAAATGCAAGAAATTGTTGAAGGAGAAATTGTCGAAATTACTGATTTTGGTGCGTTCGTAAGAATAGGTCCAACTGATGCATTATTGCACCTTTCTCAAATAACGGATGATTATCTAAAGAGCGATGTCAAGCAAGGGGTAATAGTTGCAAATCAATCGGCCAAATCCCTTAAAATTGGATCAAAGCTTAGAGCAAGGGTTACCGCGATAAGTTTGGGAAAAGGCTCGGCAATGGGTAAAATAGGAATTACCTGCAGACAGCCTTTCCTTGGAGCTCTTGAATGGATTGAAGAAGAGATAAAGAAAGCCAAGAACCCTGCTGCAAATAACCAAAAAGAAAAGAAAGGGACAGTGGCAGCTTAATGGCGAAGGAACTTGCATGCAAAAAATGTAAGGCCATTACTATTGGAAAGGTGTGTCCTGTTTGCAAGTCTACCGAACTTTCATCCGATTGGTCTGGTACAATAGTAATATTTGATTCAAAGAATTCTTTGGTTGCATCAACACTTCAAATCTCTACTCCGCACAAATATGCATTAAAAGTAACTTGACTCTTAAGAAAAAACCAAAAGATCTAAATCAATATTTTAGTTTGCGAGAATCTCTCATTAGATTTCTCAGAGAAGATATAGCCACAGGCGATCTGACTAGCGAATATGTAATAAATAAGGATCTAAAATCTTCATCATTCATTATTTGTAAATCCGAAAGTGCAGTTGTCGCAGGGCTTGAAGAAGCCAGAACAATATTTGACATTTGCAAATGTGGTTCAAAAAGTTTAGTCAAAGACGGTGCCGTTGTAAAAAAAGGTAGTAGGGTAATGACTGTTAAAGGAAATACTAGATCTATTCTAAAAGCTGAAAGAACTGCTTTAAATTTAATGATGCGTATGAGTGGGATTGCAACTGACACAAAGAAATATACAGATATTGCAAAAGCAGTTTCAAAAGATATAAAAATAACAGGAACCAGGAAGACTGCACCTGGCTTGAGATACTTTGATAAGAAATCAATTGAGCTGGGTGGTGGATATCCACATAGAATTACACTGGATGAAATGATACTAATAAAGGATAATCATCTTGCGGTGACCAAATCCATAAAGGAAGCCATTTCGATGGCTATACAAAAGTCTGGCAAAAATATCATGATAGAATGCGAAGTTATCGATACAAAATCATCCATAGAGGCAATTAATAGTGGTGCAGATATAATCATGCTGGATAACTTTTCTCCTCAACGCGCCCAGAAAACCATTTCTTATTTGAAGGAACTCGGTCTACGAAAAAAAATACTGATAGAAATTTCAGGCGGTGTCAATCTTTCGAATATCAAAAAGTATGCACATGCTTTACCAGATATGATATCAATAGGTTCCTTAACTCATTCTAGTAAATCAGTTGATTTTTCGATGGAAATGGAAAATAATTAATTGATATTAATTACGATTAGTTAATCGCTCTCTAGGACTTACTACCAAAGATATCAGTTGAATATTTGATTAAGATATCATTAACATACGTTCGATAGGAACCCTGGCCTTATCTGCAATTTGTTTTGGAACCTTGACTTCATATTGTTTATGTACAAGTGAGTCAACTACTTTTTCAATTGTTATCTGTTTCATGTATTTGCAGACAGCATTTTCCTTAACTGGTATGAACAACTTGTCTGGATTTTCTTTTTTCATTCTGTACATGATACCTGTTTCTGTGGCAACAACAAATTGATTGTTCTCTGATTTTCTGGCATGTTGCATCATCCCTTCAGTAGAAAGAATATGAGCTTTCCTCGTTATGTCGCCAGAAGCCAGACCATACAGAGTTGATGAGGTACAGCCACATTCAGGATGAATCATGAATTCTGCACTATTGTATTTTTGAAAAATATTATTAATATCAGCTGCAGTGATACCCGCATGAACATGACATTCTCCTGGCCATACATACAAATTCTTCCTGCCAGTGACCTGACCAACATACGAGCCCAAGAACATGTCAGGTAAGAACAAGATTTCAGTGTCACGGGGAATGCTGTTTACAACCTTTACTGCATTGGATGAAGTGCAACAATAGTCAGAGAGGGCTTTTACTTCTGCACTGGTATTAACATAGCTAACTACGACAGCACTGGGATGTTCTTCCTTCCATTTCTTTAATTCAGATGAATTTATTGTCGAAGCAAGAGAACATCCGGCTTCCAGATCGGGAATCAAGACTGTCTTTTCGGGGCATAGAATTGAAGCGGTTTCTGCCATGAAATGTACACCACAAAATACAATAATGTCGGCATCTGTTTTGGCTGCTTCTCTTGATAATGCCAGTGAATCGCCTATAAAATCAGCAATATCTTGAACCTCGGGGACCTGGTAATTGTGTGCCAAAATGATAGCGTTGCGCTCTTTCTTTAGTGCGTTTATTTGATCGAAATGCATTGATTGGACTAGTGTCATCTGATGCGCTTGTTTTACATAATTATAGATTTAAAGTAGTACAATTTAGGATAACATTGCCTATTTCACGTATGATAAGGGCAATACTTGCCACTTTGATATGACAGAGAAGTACGATGAATTATTGCAGTAATAGATATATTATATAAAAGTGAACTCTATTTCAAATGCCAACTCATGGATCGTTAACAAAGGCAGGAAAAGTAAGAGGTCAAACTCCCAAGATTGAAGGTAAAAAGAGAGTAAGCCCCATATCAAAATTGAGAAACAAGATAAATTTTGTAAAGAGATTTGAAAAGAGGCGCCAGCCTGGACAAAAAAAGCCAGAACGTATGGGTAGAAGACGTTAGTCTGAAACTCACCATTTATCACCCTTCTTAAATTATTTTAGATACTTCATTGTTTAGCAACATGTAAATCCAAATATTGACAAGTGAAATTATTACAATATGGAGAAGAAAGTTGCAGTAATAGGCTACGGCAGCATTGGTAAAGAAATTATCGCATCAGCAAAAAGACAAGAGATTCCAAATGCCAAGATTGTAGCAGTATTTGATAAACAATCTCAAGTTGTTAATTCGGTTGATAAAGAAAATTCCGATGTACATTTGTTTTCAGATTTCGATGAATTCTATAATTCCCAAACTTATTCCAATCTAGATGTCATAATAGAGTGCGCTTCAAAAGACGCTGTTAAAGAATACGGTAAAAAAATAATCGAGTCAAAAAAGGACCTGATTGTTTTGAGTGTGGGTGCGTTTTCAGATAAAGAATACTTGGCAGAATTACAAGATTTGTCGAACTTGAACAATACTAGAATATTGATACCTACTGGTGCCATTGCAGGACTAGATTCCATTAGAAGCGTAAAAAAATATCTGGATAGTTTGTCTATTACGACAACAAAACATCCCAAATCACTTGCAGGGGCACCGTTCTTTAAGATATCAAAAATAAAGTTAGATGGTATTAACAGCGAAACAGTCCTTTTCGAAGGTAATGCTTCTACTGCTATTGAGTTATTTCCTGCCAATGTGAATGTAGCAGTGGCAACCGCACTGGCTGGAATTGGCTTGGAAAAAACTCGCGTAAGGATCATAGCAGACCCACTGATATCAGTGAATAAACATGAAATAGTAGCCAAGGGGAGTTTCGGAGAAATACACGTTATCGTCCAAAATATACCAAGCCCTTCAAATCCTAAAACTAGTTACTTGGCATCTCTTTCTGCTATCGAATGTTTGAGAAGCCTGTGTAACGAAAGTTTCAGAATAGGGACCTGATACGGACAAATTTTGACAGTTTATATGTGGAATATTTATTTGACAAGATTAACTATGAGTTATAACGGATTTAAGACAAACGACATGTTCGGTCCAAAACCAGTAGAAGTAGGAAAGGAATACGACGTGCAGATCACGGAATTAAGTAGGAAAGGAGATGGAATAGCAAGGATACAGCGATTTGTAATATTTGTAAAGAATGGAAAGGTAGGCCAAAATACAAAGATAAAGATAATCCAGGTTGGAAATAGATTTGCTACTGCTGAAATTGTCAACGATTCTGAAAGTCAGAGTCAGACTGAGACAGCACCTGCAAATGCTGAAGCCAATACAGAAACAAGTACAGAATAGGTAACTGCTCCAGTTACTTTTGAAATTTTTATTATTTTATATCTTTATAAAAACTAATTTTGTGAATTATTTTTATCAAGTATTATTTATCAATTACAATTTCTAATTTAGAAAAGTGGCTTGAAGAATAACATCATAGCTATTATTGCAATTTCATTTATTATCGTGGGTTCATTATGGGGAATTGGGAATATAGTTTCTCAAGATAATACCCAATTATCCAAGAACGAAGGCATCATAATGTTAATGAAAGATAACAAATTTAATGTTACTAATCCTGATATTACTGTCAAAATCAATCAGCCATTAAAAATTAGTATCGCAAACCAAGATTTTAGGAAACATGATTTTATTGTGGACGATCTGAATATTAATACAGGTTTTATCTCGAGTGGACAGGATTTTACGACATTGATTGCTTCAGATAAGACAGGCTCTTATAGGTACTATTGTTCAATTCATCCCGGAATCATGGAAGGCAAAATCAAAGTCACAAATTAATGAAAATTTAGCCAATGGCTGTTTCATTGATATGTTGAAATGGTACTTGTATGATTGCTATGCTCAATCCTAGCCTAGCTTTTGAACGAATCAGTTAGTTTCTTGTGATATATGCTCTTGCACCCATCAACATGTAACATATTGTCTGGTATCACTCTAAGGTGCTTCATTCTCCTTTTATCGTACATCGTGCTTAAGAATTTGTAACAAACAGAACAGACAAATTCTATCTCCATTTGCTTCATATTTTGTTCTAATTGGGAATTAATCTTTAATGTTTTTAGTCCACTGAGTTTTTATCAGCGACATACCAGATTCCAAGATATTCTGTACAATTGCTATTTTCGTGATAGATTTTGAATTGTTTTTTCTTGATTTAACCAAAAACATGATTAAACCAACACTTAAAATAGGCAAAAAACTCAGTGTAGAAAAATGGCTGCACGAAAGAATACATCGAGAAAAAAGCGATTGATTAAGAGAGTTAAACAGAACAGACCAGTGCCAGCCTGGGTAATAATTAGAACCCATCGTCATGTTAGAACTAATCCAAAGCGAAGAGCTTGGAGAAGGTCGGATGTCAACGTAGGATAATATTAAAGGATTGATAGAAAATGTCTGAAGATAATTCAACAAGAATTTACACAGTGAATCTGGCGAAAGCCTGGGACACTCCAAAGTATAGAAGAACTGATCGAGTAATAAACATCATAAAGGAATTTACCCAACGCCATATGCAGACTAATAAGATCAAGATAGATCAAGATTTGAACAGAGATATCTGGTCTAGAGGAAAAAGGAATCCGCCAAGGAAGATAAGGTTGAGAATGATAAAAGAAGATGACGATACAGTTGTGGTCAGTTCATACATTGAGGAAAAACGTTCCCTGTCTGAAGAGTCTGTGAAAGAATCGGAAGTACAGGCAGAAAAGGTAGAAGAGAAAGTGGAAGAGAAAGTGGAAGAAAAGGCAAAAGTACAGGCAGAAAAGGTAGAAGAGAAAGTGGAAGAGAAAGTGGAAGAAAAGGCAAAAGTACAGGCAGAAAAGGTGGAAGAGAAAGTGGAAGAAAAGGCAAAAGTACAGGCAGAAAAGGTAGAAGAGAAAGGCAAAAGAAAGTAAAAATCAAGAAATTATTTACAATAACTATTTAGTACTTGTCCAATTTAGGAAAAAAGTACTTTGGTGAAATTCATAAGGAAATGAATTTCTATCTAATCGATTAGTGGTAATGGTAAATCTATATCTGGATGTGATTCTGGTATGTCCCAATCTAAGACCTTATCATCAGGTATCATATTGAGAGGATCATACGAGTCAAATTTGGTTCTTCCCTTGATTGAGGCGATGAGATGCATGTTATTTCTAGAAGAATCAGTAACCACGAACGAAACATCATTTGTATCTCCTTCCATAGTATTTTGAAAATTACCCAACATTTCATTTAGTCTCCCAATTGGTTCGTTTCTTGCACCATTTACATAAAGAATGGATTTTCTTATGGATGATGTACCCAATGAGGTGTAAAGTTGTGCTATTAGATCTTTTATACCCGTCTCGATATTGTACTCTTCCATAGCTCCAGATACTAGATTTGTTCCTAAATTCAAGGATATCTCTGGAATCAATTTGATTGTATTGAGGACTATATCGTTTGATATCTCTGAACAACTTTCCATTGTGAGTCCAGGATTTATCTCAATGTAGGCATCATTGTCAACAACAAGGTTAATGTCAGAGTTTGATGAAATTCTTTTTAGTGATACGCTAGCTTGAAACAGTCTATCCTTTTCATGACCAAAAGGCATGGTTACAAGTGAGATTACTGTCTTGTCAAGCATACTTTTTGCAATGTGCGAAACTACAGGGGCAATTGCAATACCTGATTTCTCAGATAAACTAGTTACAAGAACAATAGTTTGATATCCAGATAATTTTGTACAAATCTCTTCTTTGTACGTTTCTAGAAATGACCGGATTTTGTAACTCGAAGGATTAATCCACGATTTACAATCAACATGAAGCGAATTATTGTCTAGTTCTTCTCTAGCGTTACTAATCAATAGGGAATCATACTCCACATTGTCTAATTTTGATACAATATTCTTTCCAATTTTACCTATTCCAATTAACAATACAGGCTTCCTTAACTCAATACAATCCTCTGCCAATCAATCCAACTCCTAATCAGAAGATTGAGTATTAGAATAAAAATTTAGTTGATTAAATCAAGCATCATAATTGGTACAAAAAAGTTGATAAGATCATTGGAATTAGGAATTTGATTCCCCAAATAAGGAATAATTTGAAACTTTTACGACTTTTACTGATAGATAATGTCCTAGTAATTGTTTTGGATCAAATTGTTGGTTCCCTGGTAAATTCATTATTACCGGTCTGTATGCATAATTTCTACCTTGTATCTTGCCATTATCTAAAATTTCATCTATCAAGACCTCTCCTTTCCAACCATTCCACATTAGATTTCTAGTCATCGAGGTTTTCTTGATTGTATCATGTAATCTAGTGCTTCTTTCTTTGACAATCGACGTACCAACTTTTGGATATTTGGAAGCGACTGTTCCGGGACGAGGACTATATTTGGAAGAATTTATGACATCAGGTTGACTTTCTTCAATTAGATTTAGAGTATCTTCAAAATCTCTCTCAGATTCTGATGGAAATCCAGTGATTATATCTGTAGCAATTGTTATCTCTGGTATTTTTTTTCTCATTTCTCTCACAACATCAAGAAATATCTTTGTAGTATGGCCCCTCTTCATTTTTTGCAATATTCTCTCACTTCCACTTTGCACAGGCATATGAAGAAACTTGAAGATTCTGTCGTTATTGCGGTAAAGTGAAATTAACCTGTCCAAAAACCTTGGGATATACATTGGATTCATCATTCCCACACGAATCTTATAGTCTCCCTCAACATTGGAACAATTTTCCAAGAGATCAACTAGATCTGTTTTCAAATCCATTCCATAGCAACCATTGTCAGTGGAAGTTAACCAGATTTCCTTGCAATTTGCTGCTATGTCATCTTCCATTTGCCTTACGATTTCTCCAATTCTATAGCTCCTTAGAGTTCCTTTGGCTAATTTTGTTTGACAAAAGCTACATTCGCTAAGGCAACCATTCGAGATTTCAATGATACTGACTACTGGATTTAGTCTCAATCTTGGAAGATTTACCTTTGTTGACATGGAATCCTCTAACGCCACAACCTTTTGACCGTGCAGCGAAGCATCAATCACTTGCAATGTTTTATCCAGAGACTGTGGACCCATGAGTGAGGAGTTGGGAGAAAATGATTCGATCAAATTCTTGCTTGTCTTTGGGAGACATCCAGCAACTACAAGTGGTTTTTCTTTTGAATATCTCTTTATTTTTGAAATCATTCTGTGTTCGGTAACATCCTTTACAGCGCATGTAACTAGGACGTTGATATCTGAATTTTTTCTAATATGAGTCAGCTCGTATCCATTATCGGAAAGTATTCCTTTGATTATTTCGGAATCTGCAATGTTAGCAGAACATCCGAATGCTTTTACCCATACTTTTTTCTTATCACATTTGAAATTTTGAAAAGGAAGATTAGGGTTAGGGTTATTTGAAAAAGTTGAAAGATGATTTACTTTTTCCAAATGTAATCAACTATAATGGAAATTAAAGATTATTTAAATAGTCAATAACTTTTGCCATTCCAAGCCAATTTTATCCATAAGCGTCAGTTGAGCGTGAAATTGACTCATTTGCAAACTAGAATTTTCTAACCAGAACTCTCAAGCTCTGATTATTTAGAAATTCTTATCTTTTTGTAGTTATTTCATAATTTGATTTGATGGGTCCAGATTCGGTGGAACTGATAACACTAGCATTCTAATTTGAGAACCCCCTTGGAGGCTGGTCTATTGTGAAAAATAATCTATAATTCAAGATTTGTTACCGATTTGAGGTGCCGCAATATTTGGGAAAATGCCGCCTTTGGACAAACGAGGGGCTAAATACTGCGAGAATGATTATCTGTTACGTGATTGATGCTCAAAATTTGTCCCAAATTAAGATGTGTACTGTGGCTATTGGCTTAGTTGAAGCCAAGGTCAATAGTATCAAACCGTTAGCAATCACGGGTAGTGGATTCTTTGTGAATAGTGAGGGATTCGTTATGACTGCGGCGCATGTATTTAGAGAATGTCAACCTAAATTTCAAGAATTTGATAAAAAAGGGGTTAAAACAACAGTAGCTGCTTTTCATGTAAGTCTGAATAGTGATGGCTTTGATTTTAGAGTTCTTCCCATGGCGGAAATGAAAGTTGAACCATTGGAAACTAAGGAGTCCAAGGTTTCTTTGGATATTGGGATTGGCATTCCTAAGGATTACGGAAACCTCTAATAACTATGAAAAAATAATTGAACCGCTCTTATCTAGGTTTGTAGTACTCCAAGTATCAGAATACACTCTTGAAGAATTCACGGAAATAGCCGTAGCCAGACTTCAAAAAGGAAAGGTTGATGAGAATATTGCTATTACAATTGCTGAAAAAGTTTGGAGTGAATTGGGCTCAAAAGACATTAGAGATGTTATCAAAGTAGGAAGACTCGCAAGTTCCAGCGAAGATGTTTCATTTGTGGTTAAAATGTTGAAAAAAATTACTAAGTAGAATTTTCTTTGATGTTTTAATGCAAGTAGACTTCAGTGAATATCTAGTTATATGCCAATTGTTATTCAGTAAAAGCTAGGCAACAATAGTCCCGATATACGGTCACTTCCGGCGAGCAATCTAAGTTTTGCGTAAGTAGAATTAGTTAAAAAGAATCAGTGTTTACTCAAATACGTATTAAGTCTGGATGCTTTTATATAAAAATCTCGACAGGGTCACTTCTGGATTAGACCTTTGCAAGTATATCGGCTTTTTCCACTATCCTCTACATGTTTATCGGCTTTTGCAAGTATATCGGCTTCTTTAATGAGCGTTGATATCACAGTTAACAGTTCATCCTCTTTGACCTAAATTTTTACTCTAGTTTACAAATGTTACTTACCAATACCAGTTAAGTAAACTTTGTTAACGTTTTTGAACGACCCATAGGAATCGAAATTTGCATGGCAAGGTGGCGCAGAATTATTGGTACTATATCAATTAACTTATCATTCCTAATAAATTACTCGATACACTTTCTATTTGGCTACTCGATTATTCCAAGGACCGAGGAAAGAATGACTAGTCTTTTTTCTCCATCAAGATATCGGATTCAAGTATTTTTTCGGTTGCATTAATAAGATTCCGGATATCTCTTTCACTATGAACCACTGAGATAGCACCCATTTTGTGAGGTAAGAAAAATATTCCATATTTTGCCATTAATGAGAAATGATATCTAGTCAGGGCATGATTATCACACAATGCTACATCATTTGCGCTTTTTATTTCATTTACCTCATTTGAAAGGAAGTGTGTATGAAAAACAGAACCAGTACCGGTTACTTGTGTTCTCAATCCATAATCTGAAAATAGCCTTGTTAATCCATTCCTAGTCATGTCCCCTAGTTTGTTAATCTTGTTATAGATCATCTTCCGATTTTTTCCGATATAGTCTAAGGTTGCGTATCCGGCGGTCATTGTTAGTGGATTTGATGAAAATGTCCCACCGCCAATGTAGCATATCTTCTCCTTGTTTTTGTTTTCAACAGGATTAGCTACTTGCATTATTTCCTTTTTGCCACATACTACTCCTATTGGAAGGCCTCCTCCAACTATCTTTCCTAGGGTAATTAAATCGGGGTCTAAGCGATACGCTGATGAAGTGCTTCCAAAATTGAGTCTAAATCCAGTAACAATTTCATCTAAAATAAACAAAATATCATTTCTTTTACAATATTCTTCCAGACCCTTAAGGTAGTCGATATCTGCAGGAATACAACCTCCACCTCCCAAGACAGGTTCAAGAATGATACATGCTAAATCATCCTTTACACTATCCAATAATTTGATTGATCTTTCTAGATCGTTAAATGGAATAGATTCAACAAAATCACCTTCCCTTCCAGTCATCCCTACTCCTTCGTCAACTTCAAATGGATAATTCACAGACTGCATTAAATCAGTATTAAATCCATGCCATCCACCGATAGTTTTACAAATAATCCTTTTTTTGGTTACAGCTCTGGCGATTCTAATTGCGTACATTGTAGCCTCAGAACCGGTTGTGCAGAATCTTAAAAGTTCACTAGTAGGAATCGCTTTTTTTATACTTTCTCCTAGCTTGATACTAGTATCATTTACAGTACCGTACAATGTACCATGACGTATTTGCGAATCAAGTTTATTTACGACTACATTAGGAGAATGGCCCAGAATTAGTGCCCAGTGCCCCATCCAGTAGTCAACATACCTGTTGCCATCAATATCAAAGAGGTGTCTATCCTTTGCCTTCTTTACAAAAAATGGATAAGGCCTAAAGAATCTAATATTATGACTAATACCTCCGGGAAATATCTTTACAGAATCGTTATAGGAATTTCTTGACTTGGGAGTTTTTTTTTTATACAAATCGTTCAGACTGTTGAATGTCACTACAACAATTCTTTACAAGACCTATTTATTACGATTATGAAAATATCAAAAAGAAATAAAAAAGATTGTCATACAAAAGAACATTTTGACGAACTGACAAACTGAACTACAGTGAATTCTATCGTACTGAATGAATTGAATCCATCATCTAGTTTTTAGTAATCAGGTGCGTTGGGCTATTAGTAACGGCAGGCTGAACATCTCGCAAAAAGCTCGATGCTTACACCTCCATTCTATCAATGCTATCTTCTATAGCTGCCCTTCTCTGTAAAGAAGGCTGTCTTTTCTCGGGAAAGGTTTCCTCCTTAGATGCTTTCAGGAGTTATCCTAAACAGCTTAGCGGCTCAGCCTGCCCTGTCGGACAACTGATAAACCAGAGGCTGCGCTGCCCTGTTCCTCTCGTACTATGGGCAACTTCCCCTCAAACAACTACACCCCTGTCAGGCAGAGACCGACCTGTCTCACGACGGTCTAAACCCAGCTCACGTTCCCCTTTAATGGGCGAGCAGCCCCACCCTTGGCTCCTGCTGCAGAACCAGGATGGGAAGAGCCGACATCGAGGTACCAAACCGCGGGGTCGATAGGAGCTCTCGCCCGCGACGAGCCTGTTATCCCTAGGGTAACTTTTCTGTCACCACCAGCCCCCAATAGTGGGGACATGATGGATCGCTAAGCCCGGCTTTCGCCTCTGAATCTCGTATCATTGGAGATCCAGTCAGACTGGCTTCTGGCTTTGCCCTCAACAGCGGAGTTCTGTCCCGCTTGAGCCAATCTTTGGGCCCCCTCGATACTTTTTCAAGGGGGTGCCGCCCCAGCCGAACTGCCCACCTGCCGATGTCCCCGTGATAAACGGGTTAGCCGTACGGTAGCGGATGGCTGGTGTTACAACGTTGCCTCCATCAATCCCGGAGGACTGACTTCGAAGGCTCCCAGCTACTCTCTGCATTCGCAACCATACAGCAACAACAGGCTGCAGTAAAGCTCCACAGGGTCTTCTCTCCCCGACAGAGGTTTGTGGACTGTTCGTCCACATTATGTGGCTTCACCGGGTTGTAGGCGGGGACAGCGGGGCCCTCGTTGTTCCATTCATGCACGTCGGAACTTACCCGACAAGGCATTTGGCTACCTTAAGAGAGTCAGAGTTACTCCCGGCGTTTAGCGGCCCTTAGCCCAGTTGAACCCAGGTTTTAGGTACCGCCACTGGCCAGGATACAGAGGCCGTACACATCCTTTCGGACTAGCGACCACCTGTGTTTTTATTAAACAGTCGGGACCCCCTTGTCACTGCGACCTGCGGTTCCCATTCTTCATGAAAACTGCAGGCACTCCTTATACCATAGGTACGGAGCTATTTTGCCGAGTTCCCTCGCCATACGGTATACCCGATAGACCTTAGACTACTAATCTAGGGCACCAGTGTCGGATCTCGGTACGGTCTTGAAAGAATCTTCTCATTCTTGTTTTCAGTGTCTCCTGGATTCAAGCAAATCCTCCTTGCGGAGGACCATTCATCTCTCGTTTCGGATCTCGTCATTATGACACTCCCCAAAACTCGAAAACTTGGACAGAACGACGATTCTGCTTGCCTTATCCGGAAGCAGCAAGATGAGTGATAACGATCTTTCAAGGCACTGGAATATTAACCAGTTTCCCATTCGGACAACTCTGTTGAGGTTGTTCTTAGGACCGGCTAACTCCCGGCTGACGACGCATTGCCGGGAAACCCTTGCCCTTTCGGTCGCCGAGATTCTCACTCGGCTATGCTGTTACTGCCGCCAGGATCTGCACTAGTCAATCGGTCCACTGGATTTCACAACCCAGCTTCTACCCAATCACTACGCCCACCTACCATACACCAACATTGTTGGTGATCTAAAGTATCGGTAGTTTACTTGAGCCCCGTCCATTTTCGGGGCCTCGGAGCTCGGCAGATGAGCTGTTACGCACTCTTTGAAGGATGGCTGCTTCTGAGCCTACCTTCCTGCTGTCTCTGCTCCAAGACACCCTTTTGTTTGACACTTAGCAAACATTTAGGGACCTTAACTTTAGTCTGGGTTGTCCCCCTCTCGGTTATGAGGCTTACCCCACATAAACCCGTCTCCTAGTTTCTACGACGCCTGTACATTCGGAGTTCGAATGGTTAGCGAGCTCTTTCGAACCCTTACTATCCGATCGGTGCTCTACAGCACAGGCAATCTCAACTAAGGTAGGACTGCGATCCGATTCGGTGGGAACTAGCGATCACCGGACTAGATTGGTTTTTGACCCCTAATCCCAGATCTGAGGACCGATTTGCACGTCAGGACCCCTTCGGACTTCCAGCGAGCTTTCGCCCACCTTCATCCTGTCCAGGAATAGATCGTCCGGTTTCTAGCCTTATTGCTATGACTCAAGACCCTTTCAGATCCTTCGCCTTGCTAATGCTGCGCGAAATTGGTTTCCCTTCGCCTACCCCTTAACGGGTTAAGCTCGCCATAACAACAAGCTCCCTGGCCCGTGTTTCTAGACGGAACTTACAACTCTAGAAGGCTTCAGTCCCTTGCGGAACCTCTACCTAAATCCTTTCAAGCTGTAAACGTCTGTAACCGGTTGGTTTCAGGCGCTTTTGACCCCCCTTCCGGGGTACTTTTCAACTTTCCCTCACGGTACTAGTATGCTATCGGTCTTGATGAATATTTAGCCTTAGATGCTATTTTCACCTATTTTCGTTGGCCACTGTCAAGGCCAATTACTCTCGCTATAGAAAAATCCAAGATTCATTCGTCTACTGGGGTATCACCATCTATGCCAATACGTTCCAGTATATTTCGACTATAAATACAGGACCTAGATCTATAGCACACCACATCCCTATTATCTTACAATAACAGGTTCAGTTTGGGCTCTTCCGTTTTCGCTCGCCGCTACTAACGGAATCTCTTTGATTTCTCTTCCTCGTCCTACTCAGATGCTTCACTTCGGACAGTTCGTCCTCCCAAGCGTAAGCATGGGAGTTATTGAGAGACCTCATTCGGAAATCCTAGGATCAACGGTCGCATGCACCTACCCTAGGCTTATCGCAGCTTGCCACGTCCTTCATCACTTATCAAGCCGAGTCATCCTCCAACCGGCGTCTTTGCACCAGCATTTTTACCAGATTTTCGATGTACTTCAACTCATTCAATTTTACGGAATTTCCCATATGATCAATTTGCCACATTTTCTGTCAGTGGATTTTTTTGTTCTTTTGTATGACGATCATTACAAGCCATCTGCTTGCTTCATCCTTCATTTCTTCAAAGCATGAAGAAATTGCATATTATTATAGTTACACAATATTTTACACATGATTGTCCGACCTCGAATTTAAGGAGGTGATCCGGCCGCAGGTTCCCCTACGGCCACCTTGTTACGACTTCTCCCTCGTTGCTGACCTCAGGTTCGATAATGCCAAATCGCACCACCTCGCCTAAAACCAACTTCGATGAAGCGACGGGCGGTGTGTGCAAGGAGCAGGGACGTATTCACCGCGCGATGATGACACGCGATTACTAGGGATTCCATATTCATGAGGACGAGTTTCAGCCCTCAATCATAACTGTGGTAAGTTTTGCGGATTGCCTCCTCCTTTCGAAATCGGAACCTATTGTACTTACCATTGCAGCCCGCGTGTGGCCCGAGGGTTTCGGGGCATACTGACCTGCCGTAGCCCCCTCCTTCCTCCGCCTTAGCGGCGGCAGTCCTTCTAATTAGCCCTTCTACTCCGGAGAATAAAAGTAGCAACTAGAAGCAGGGGTCTCGCTCGTTACCTGACTTAACAGGACACCTCACGGCACGAGCTGGCGACGGCCATGCACCTCCTCTCAGCTTGTCTAGTAAAGTCTTCAGCTTGACCTTCATTCTGCTGTCGCCCCCGGTAAGATTCCCGGCGTTGACTCCAATTGAACCGCAGGCTTCACCCCTTGTGGTGCTCCCCCGCCAATTCCTTTAAGTTTCAGTCTTGCGACCGTACTACCCAGGCGGCAGACTTAACGGCTTCCCTGCGGCACTGGACTAGCATTAAGCTAGTCCATCACCGAGTCTGCATCGTTTACAGCTGGGACTACCCGGGTATCTAATCCGGTTTGCTCCCCCAGCTTTCATCCCTCACCGTCGAGCGCATTCTGGCAAGCCGCCTTCGCCACTGGTGGTCTTCAATGGATCAACGGATTTTACCCCTACCCACTGAGTACCGCTTGCCTCTCCTGCCTCCTAGTCTTATAGTATCCTCCGCGGCCCATCTGTTAAGCAGTTGGATTTAACGGAGGACTTGTAAAACCGGCTACGGATGCTTTAGGCCCAATAATCGTCCCGACCACTCGGGGTGCTGGTATTACCGCGGCGGCTGACACCAGACTTGCCCACCCCTTATTCTACACCATTTTTAGAGGTGTCAAAAGACTTTCTTAGCGAAAGTCACTCAGAGTAACCCTGTCAGGCTTTCGCCTATTGCAGAG
>Ga0193736_1000025_pt1 | contig 36543 bp, 42 predicted proteins | sample L2m1metaG_FD_160566 | JGI IMG/M metagenome (GOLD analysis project Ga0193736, IMG submission 160566) | Soil microbial communities from a riparian zone of the East river system, Colorado, United States - L2m1 | ecosystem: Environmental > Terrestrial > Soil > Riparian zone | place: USA: East River... | reverse complement strand
CTGATCGACGGTTGCCCGCCATCGGACTACCGCGAGTTCCTCGGCGAGCTTGCGGAAGACGTGCGGGCGCGGCTGGAGTGCCTCGACGAAGAAGAGCGCGATGCGGAGGAAGAGAAGCCATGACCATCGTTGGCTACCAGGACGACGAGCAGTTGATGAGCGTGGAGGCCACTGTGTGCATCGATATCGGCCCAGCCCCTGGGATCTTCCTCATCAAGCCAATCGGGTGCGTCTGTGCTGGCGACATCTCCGATGACGAGTTGCGACGCATGGGGGCCGAGTGGACCAGGCGGCTTTTGGCGCTCGCGGCGAAGCAAAGGGAAGAAGCTGCGAGCCGTGTGCGCATCACCGAGGAGCCGAAGCCATGACGCCACTCGAAACTCCACTCGAAGAACTCAGGCAGGCGCTCGATGTCGCCGCCGTCAGGATTCAACGCAACGCATTCGACGAGGGAGCGCTGGCGATGCTCAACCAACTGGTGCGCGACGGGAAGGTCGCAAAGCGCGTCGCCGCCACCTACACGCCCATCAACGTGCGCGAGACGCTTGAGGGTCGGCCGTGACCGCGCTCACTGGCCGCGCACTCGACCTCGCCTGCGCCACCGCGCTCGGATGGACTCTGGAGGTTGGAACCGGGTGGTGGTTCCCGCCGAAGCCTGATGCCTACGACTCAGGGCGTGCTGAGCTTTGGGTGCCGAAGTACTCGGAGGACGCGGCGACGCAGCCCGAGATGCTGGCGTGGCTGCGTCAGCGCGGATGCCTCTTGGAGATGTTCGAGATCCCCGAGGGCGACGACGATGAGTTGGTCGTCTGGCGGGTGCAAGGATGGATTCGCTCATGTAGCGATTCAAGCCTCGACGTCCGCGGCGAGACGCTCAACCAAGCGATCGCCCGTCTCGTCGTCGCGGTCGCCGCAGCCCGCGAGGCAAAGCCATGAATCCTCCTCTCGTTTCTCGTTCCGAGTCGAGCGACTGGGCACTGCCGCGCGTCGTTCCCCACTGCAAACCACACGTCATCGCGAAGTGGAGCGAGTGGCGGCAGCTCGCGTGGTGCGGCAAGTGTCATGGCCCGGTGTCCGCTTCCGACGTCATGTGTTCGCTCGACGAGGCGTGGATGCGCCGACGTGCGAAGCGCCGCAGAAAGAGCAAGGTGCAGCCATGAACCTCCTCGACCAACTGGAGCAACTGCACGCGGCTGCGACGCGCGATAGCGCCGGCTGGAATTGCGAGGGGTGTCAGAAGCTCAAGACGCGGTGCCGTTGTGCGGAGATCGCGTTTGAGGCACTGCCCGCTCTGCTGCGGCTCGCTCGCGCTGCCGAACCCATGGCCTACTCCGCGTTGCAGATGGTCTCGGTGAAACCCGCCGAGTTCGCTGCGTTCATCAACGAGACGTCGGGGGAACTGCTCGATGCCATCAAGCCGCTGCTCGCCGAGGTGAAACAACCATGACCATGAGAACTCTTGAAACCCTCATCCTCAACGAAGCCCGCGAGCTGTTTCGCAACCGTAAGCTGCGGATGAAAGACATCCGAGAGTGGTCCACGGCGGAGATCACTCCAGAACCTGACGAGGTCGTCGCGAAGACGCAAACAGCCTACGTCGCGATCCTCCGCGAGCACGACAAGCGCCCACAGGTGAAGCCATGAACCAGCAAGAAGCCATCGCCGCGTTGGGCGGCCCCCAGAAGGCGCGCGAGTTCATCGAGCGAACGTGCATAAGCCTGCCGAATCGCATCGATCAATCCAAGGCGCTGATGCAGCTCGCCCTCGCCGCGCTCGACCAGCCCCCGCCGCAGCCCGCGTCCGATGCCGAGATCGATCGCTGGGACGTCGACCTGCGCACAGCGATCATGGAGTGGTCGCATGCCGAGGAAGCACACGGCGATGAGTGGCGCAAGGTTTTTGATCAGATCGCCAGGGCGAAGATGTTGATGCGCCGCGCCGCGCCCCCGAGCAGCGGCAGGCTGCGGGAGGCGCTGCTGAACACATCGTGGCATGCCGACGGTGATGGACGGATCAGCTTGTTCAGCGACGACTGGGACAAGCTGCGCAAGCTCGCCACCGAGCCGCAGGACGCTCGCTCGGTGTCGACCGACATCGGAGTCGACGACTACCGCATGCGGCTCCTCGACGCCGTAGAGGAGCGCAACGAGGCGCGCACCCAGCTCGCCACAGCGCACAATGAAACGCGGGAGGCTCGCAAGGACCGCGACGCCGCGCGCAAGGAACTCGCCGAGGCGGTCCGCAAACACAACGAGGTTCGCGACGAACTCGCCGCCCTGCGCGCCAACCCGCAGCCGCGAGTCGCGGTGCCGAAGAGATTGCAGCAGGCGCTCTCCAACATGCAAGCGAGGCTCAAGGCATTCGACAACGACTTGAGCCCTATCGGTTCCAGTGAGGAACGCAGGATCTTCATGGAAATCATAGGCGCAACTGAGAGTCTCGTTGAGGCAGTCGAGTCGCTCGACGCGGCGGCGCAGCGGCGAGTAGTCGTCGAGCCCGAGCCACCGCAGCCGATCGCCGAGTTGCAACGGCTGCTGGACGAAATGCGCGAGGCACGAGGAACGTTCGGGCCGTTCGCGCCAGGACTCGAACAGGTCCGGGCCGTCATCGACGCGCTGGCCAAGCGGGCGGGTGCCAAGTGACCACGAGCGCCATCATCTACTACGAATCCGACTGGCTCTTGGTCGGCGATCGTGTCTGCCCGCGATCGCTCTACGAGCAACGCCACAGCGAGGCGTTCAACGGTCGCCAGCGATGGGAAGCGTTCATCGCAACTGGCGAGATTCCGAAGGACTGTCCCGAGCTGAGACGCGTATGCCGCATCACGCAGGTAGGTGCCCAATGAGCAGCATCTTCTACGAATTCAGAGCACGCCACGCCGAGAGTGCCGCACGCCGCGCTGCTCATGTCGACGTCACTTGGGACCTCATCAGGCTCGAAGCGGTCGAACCGAACGCCGTCAGGATGACGTTCGCGAATCCGCGAACGACGCGCGCCGGCAAGAAGACCTATCGCGGCGCGGCCACGCTGACACCGCTCGTCACGCACGCCGAGATCGACGCGGAACTGCGAACCTACGAAGCGACAACCGGCCACTGCGGCGACTGCTTCGGCAAGGGCAAGGTCCCGTGCGGCCACTCGGTGGCAGAAGGAACGCGCTACCAACCGTGCGATCGGTGCAGCGGCACCGGGAGAACGAAGCCATGAACCACATCGTCGAAGACCAGCGCCGAGAGATCGCCAAGCTGCGCGAACAGGTGCGCCAACTCATGGACCCGATCGAGCGTCAGGCGATGCTGAGCCCTGGGCCGTCGATGATGCTGAGCACAGACCAGTCCGTGAACGTCATCGCGGCGATGAACGACAAGCTGCGCGCGGACCTCGCAGAGGCGAACGACCTGCGTAGCTTCTACATCGCCGAGAGGGATCGCGCGGTGGCGGCGCACGACCGCTGCTACGCGATGATCTCAGAGGCGCGGATAGCAGCGGCCGAAGTCGATGGCAACGTCATCCCACCAACACACATGCCGTATCTGGACCTATCGGCATGGATTCGCAACCGCGCCACGCAGCCGGTGCGCGCGGACATCGCCGCCGCCGAGGCGCTGTTGCTCGGCGTTCTGTCCGACAGAACACTGCCGCCTGGGATCGTCAGGCGCATCGAGGAGTTCGTGGGGCGCAAGGAGCCGAAGGCATGAACCCAAACGGTGAGCCTGAACGCATGGGCGCGGAGACGGGATACAACCACCTCATCAACGAGCTTCGGCGCGAGATCGCCGAGCTTCGCGACAAGAACGAGAATCTGTCACCCTCTGTCGTCATCACGACTTCGCCCGACGTCGATGACATCCACCTCTCGTCTAAGCTCACCAGCGGTCTGACGGAAGCGACTAGAGCCATCGTTAGGGGCCATCTCAAGGCGAAGCGGATCAACGGCTACGACTCATCAACATCTGCGGTCAAGTACGCTGGCGATCGGCGGCCCGAGGCCGTGTTTCTGGTGCTCGACCCAGAGGTCTACAGGACCATCGTCGAGCCGGTCCTCGACCAAGCGGAGCGCGACGGGCTCCTGGACATCGAGACGACGATCAGCTAGCGCCGCCTGCGCCTGCGTGAAGACGGGCGGAAGTAGCTCGCCGCCATCTCCAGCACCGCGTCGTAGCCGCGCAGCAACTCGACGCGCTTCTGGCCGAGAGAACGCAGCTTGGCCGCCTGCTGCTCCTCACTGAGCTGCGTCCAGTTCTTGCCGGTGAGCTGGCGCCGCGCCTCGAAGCTCGACGCAATCGCCGAGTCGTCCTTATCGGGCAACGCCTGCCTGATCGCATCAGCGATCTCGGCGCCATGGCTGCCGCCGTCTTCGGCCTTGAGCTTGTTGATCGCGGCGCGCATCGTGTCGACGAACGCGGCATCGGGGTTGTCCGGGAAGTCCTCGCCGATGTCGCGCTTGGCGTCGAAGCGCCGGCTCGCCTTGAGCGCGAGTTCCAGGTCCGGGTCGGTGCCGAGGTAGGTCATGCCCACCCCGAGCGGTCCGTTCATCGCCCACTTGGCCAGCGGCACCTCATGGGCGATGAAGTAGCCGATCTGCTGGAGCGGCGACTTGCCGGCGTAGTCGCTGCCGGCCCCGAGGTTGCCACCACCCATCGTGGTGCCGAACGCGTGCACGAACTGGGCTGTCGCGATCGTGCTGCCGACGCCGGGGACCATGCGCGCGGTCGTCTCGGCCAACTGCGCCAAGCCCTTTTCGTCGCCCGTCAGGTAGGAGTAGGCCCCGCCTGCCACGAACGACCCCACCGAGCCGAAGAAGGAACCCACCAGGGCGGCTCCCGCGAACTTGGCCACGCCGCCAGGAGTCGACAAGTCCTCCAGCGTCTCGCCGAAGAAGCCTTGCAGCTCGTCCCACTGGCCGGTGAGGAACTTCATGATCGCCTGGCCGGCGACGTAGGTGCCGAGGTTGAAGCCCATCAGCCGGCCGAAGTTGGTCGCGGCCGAACTGGCCTCCTCCGGCGTCTTGGCATCGCGCATCGCCACCACCGCACTGCGCATGTTCTCGGTCTGCCGCTGGAAGAAGTTGGTGAAGTGAACCCACCTGCCGAGGCGGCTACTACCGAAGCCCGACTTGTTGATCGGCTGGTCGCCTCTACGCGTGATGCGCACCAGCCCGTTGACAGCGATGTTGTCGTACGCCTTGGCTGGTGCTTCGCCCGAGACGATCTGCTGCGCCTGGACATCCGAGAAGCGGAACAGCGTCTTGAGCGCGGCCACGTCGTTCGCCTCGCGGCGGCCCTCGCGCCAGCCGTCGACCGCATCATGCCACGCCTTGTGGACCTTGGCGTCGGTGATCGCCTGGGTGATCTCGAACGGGACCAAGAAGCCTTGCTGCGCCGTCTTGGCGATGGCCTTGAACTTTTCTAGCTTGCCCTGCTCGCCAGCGATGCCGAGCCAATCGGTGACGTGTAGCGCGAACCCGCCGGCCGCCTCGCGTTCCTTGAGCAGATCGGTGAAGCGCCTGGCCTTGAGCATGCCGTGCACGTAGTCGGCCGCCGCTCCCATGCGATCGCGGCCGAGCAGCGCGCTCGCGGTCGCCCAGGGCTCGCCGATGTTCTGGATCGGCGAGCCGAGCGTCATCTTGCTGGCCGCGGCAAGGCTGTTCAGCGACTGCGCGACTTCGAGCGTCTTGTGCCAGCCGCTGCCGACTTCGACGATCTGGCTCGGCCTCACGGTGGCCATGCCGTGCAACGCGCGCAGTGCGGTCGCGACCAACTGGCGGTCGGCAGGCGACTTCACGCTGTTGACGATGGACAGGTAGGGCACCGGCAGCCCATCGGCGAACGCCTGCTCGGCGGTCTGGCCTTCAGGCGGCGGCTCGTCCGGTCCCAACTCCTCGTAGACGCCAAGCCGCTTGGCCGCGAGATCGAGCATCGCCTTGCCGTGCCGCAGCAGGTTGGTCTCCATGATCTTGACGACCTCGCCGTTCGCGGCGTCGCGCATGTGGTCTGGCATGTAGCGGAACCGCCGCATCGTCTCGATCGGATCGCGGCGCTTCATGGTCCGCGCCTCGGTGTAGCCCTCCTCGGCGAATATTTCCTCGACGCGCTCTCGGGTCATCTTGTTGACCTTGGCGATGCTGTCGATGACGCCGTTGTAGAGCCGCCCTTCACGGCGCAGCAGCGCATCACGGACCAGCGGCGTGAGTTGGCGCGTCGCCACATCCTTCGTGGCCTCACGGCTGACAAGCACCTGCTCGCCCTCGGCGTTGGTGATCTTCACGCCCAGGTCGTGGGCCTTCTCGCGGATCGCGTAGGTCGCGGCGTCGTGCGCCTTCAATGCGGCGCGGGCTTCGTCACTGACCACGGCGCGGTCGGTGTTGAAGAGTTCCTGGAGATCCGTCTCCTTCATCACCTGGTCTTCACGGAACCCTGGCTCCCAGCCTGAGTCCGTCGCCTCAGTCCACCGCATCGTGTCGAGTTCGGGCAGTCGCTTGCCCGCCGTCGCCATGATCTCGCGCATCAGAGGCGCCCACTGCGCATCGTTGCGCCGCGTGCCGCCTTCAATCGCGAAGACGCTCTCGACGATCTTCGGATGCGTCGCACCCAACTTGTCCCGCAGCTTCTCCGAAAGCCCGGTGATGCCCCACTTGGTCGCCGGGTTGTCGAGGAACGGCGACAGCGCATGGCCGAGAGCCTTGGCCGGCATCGTGCGCATCAGGTCGAGGAAGCGCTTGCCGGCTTCGAGCGCGCCGCCGACATCGATGAAGCCGGCTTCTTCGCCCTGCGATCTAGGAGGTTGCTCCAGGAACAGTTCCCTCTCAGGTCGCCGCGAGAACCGACGGGCTGGATGGGATTCGGGCAGGTTGGAGACCCGCGACGCTTCAACCACACTCCTTGGAACGCGAGCCTCGATGATGTTGCCCTCGACCATACCCTTGTCGAGATACCACTGAGCCTCCTCACGCTGGTCTGTCCACCACTTGCCGGTGGCTTCATCGGAAGCCTGGACATCAGGATTCTGTTCGAGCCATTCGGGGCGACGCTTCTCACCACGCTTCTCCTGCGCCCGGTAGATCGTGACCATCTCATCCGGCCTCGGTTCCTGCGCCGCCTGCATGTCGTCCATCACCACATCCGGCGTCTTCGTCGTAAGCATCTCGGCTACCGCCACGATCACCTTGCCGGCGTGCTCGGGACTGCCGTGCGCCATGCCTTGCAGCGCGTCGGGCAGCACCTGCAACGTCTCGGCCACCGCCTGATCGTTCTTCGCCGAGACCGTGTCCATCGTCTCGATGACCTTCGACAGCATCACGGTGTCGGCCTGCGACAGATCGGGACGCCCGTTGAGCACGCCCTTCAGCGCCTCGACCGCCGCCTCCTGGATCGGATGCAGCGCGTCCTGCCCGCGAGCCGGGAACTCCTCGGCCGGCCCCCACTTCGGGTCTGGCGACAGCGGGGCTTGCAGTACCTCGCCCATGCGGATCGTCCGCATCACCCCTGGCGCATCGCCCTGGCCGGCTTCCGCCACGGTGCCGTCAGCCGACACCAGCGTACCCGGCAGCAGGATGCGGCTGTCCATCGCCGACAGCAGCTGCGCCCGGCGTAGCAGGTCAGAGAACTCCCTGGCCGGCATCGGGGTCTCGATGCCGAGCAGGTCCTCCAGCTTGGGCGACGCCCAGCCCTGCCCATCCTCGATGGTGTAGGTGTGGTCGGTCCCAGGCAGTTCCATCTCGGTGGCCGGCTCCCGCTTTGCCTCGCCTGGGCCGCCCTTCGGCTTCTTGCCCTTCGGGGGCACCTCAACGTCGCCACCGCCCTCTGGAGGCGGTTCCCTGCGCGTAGGCTCCCCTGAGACCTCGGGCCGGTAAGGCTCTCCCAGGGGCTCCCCAGGGCCTCCCGGAGCCTCGGGTCCGGTCCGCTTCTCGCCCCGTGGCGGCTCCTTGCCCAGTCCGAAGGCCTCGACCAGCTTCTCGGCCAGCGAGTCGATGGCCTGGATTCGCGACTGCTCGACCCCCTCCTCGCCCCGGGCTCGCATCCTGGGAGCGCTGCGGGTGTGGTAGGCGATGAGCTTCCTGGCTTCCTTGGCCGAGACCGACAACTGCCCGCCGCCGGCCTCGGCGATCGCGGCGAGTTGCTTGCCCAGTGGGGTGGATTGCCCGACCAGCGACAGCGCCTGCCGGGCTGCATTGCCGCCAACCTCCACCGTGGCGATGCCCTCGGGGAACTCGCGGGACTGCTGCGCCAGGAACTCGCGGCGGGTGTCGTCCTTGGTGTAGTCGATCGACTCGGGGCGCGGCTCGCCGGGCTCCGGCTGCTGGCGGCCGAACTCGCCGTAGAACTCCTGCTCGGTCAGCTCGCGGGTCGCGTTGGTCTCCCGGTGGCGGATCTTCACCTTGCCGAGTTCGTTTGACACGATGTCGTAGCCGGCGCGTTCGAGCGGCGATTGCAGGCTCTGCAACTCGTTCGGGATCTCGATTTCCTTGACCGGACGCCAGCCCAGCCGGATCACATCCGCGCCGAGCAGGTTCTCCCACTGCGCTTCGATCTCGCGGCGCCCCGGCCCCTCGACCGCCTCGGTGTAACGCTCGCCGATGATGCGCTCGCCGCGGGCCTCGGCCGCCTCCATCTCGGGAGAGCGAGGGCGATCCTGAGGCGCTGCGCCTGGCTCCTGCGGGACGGTGTCGAATCGGTTCCCCTCGCGGGTCGGCTGGGCGCTGTCGATGGTCCCAGGTCCCCTGCCTCCAGGCTGCCGTTCGTGCTCGAACTTGTGATGCCAGAACAGCGAATCGAGGGCCTCCTGCTGCGCCCTGTTGAGCGGCCCCTCGGTCTTCCCACCCGGCTGCTGCGGCGTCTCGGGGCGCTGGGTCCCCGGCGTCGGGATGCCGCGCTGCATGCGCGGGATGTCCTTGAGCGGACGCGAGAACGCGGCGAGGCCGAGTGCGGTGCCAGCGAACTTCTCGATCACCCGGTCCAGGTTCTCGAAGTTGCCTTGCAGCACTCCCGGCTCCAGCGCCGTGCCGTACAGATCCTCGCGGAACTGCGCATCGAGATGCAGCAGCCCAGCACCCTCGATGCCGCCCTTCACCGCGTAGCCGAACAGCTTGCGGAACGGCATCATCGGTGCGCCCGGCATCCGCGCCTTGATCCAGCCATCGAGCAGGCGCTCGCCGTACGCCTCCTGGGTCTGGCCCTTCACCGGGAGGATCTTGGCCTTGATGCCGAAGTCCTTGAGCGCGGTGACGAGATCGCGGCCAACGGGATCGAGGTTCTTCGCGGGCGTCTTGAAGATGCCCCTGAGTGCGGCGCTCGCGATCTGACCGGCCCCGTGCATCACGGTGCCCATCACGGCGCCGGACCCAGCGGCTCCAATGCGTTCCTCGGCGGTAGGCGTGCGGCTCTCCCCGGTCTCGGGATCGACGCCGCGCTTCGTCAGCGCCTCATAGCCGGCGAAGCCACCGGCAGCGCGAGCGAGTCCCTCGACACCCTTGCCGGCACCACCCATCTTGACGAGCCCGCCAGCAATCCCGGCACCGGGAGCCATCGCTGCGCCAGCCACCTTGCCAGACAGCCCCGCGATCATGCCCTTGATGTCGGCAGCAGTGCCGAGCACACGAGCAGGCAACGCCCCGGTCTCGTCCATCGCCTGCTGCTGGCGGCGGATCGTGGCGGCGTCGGCTTGGTTCGAGCCGGTGAGCTGCCCCATGATCGCGGTGGTTTCCGAGCGCACGTCCCACGGCGTGATCTTGGCACCCATGACGTTCATGACGGCGGCCCCGATGTTCACCGGGATCTGCGCGGTGCCGGTGACGAGGCGCTGGATCGGGTTGACCGCGTAGTCGAGCGCAGCAGCGGCGAGCGGGTTGCGCTTCCTGCCCTCCTTGGCCTGCCGGATCATGCTCTCCGCCTCCACGGTCTCGCGGCTCGGCACGAACGCATCGCCGAGATCCCAGCCATCGGGGTAGTCCGGGCGCTTGCCGGTAAGGTAGTCGCGGATCTGTCCGCGCATGTCCGTGTTCACCGTCGCGTAGCCGACGAACGCTCGCCTTGCAGTCGCAGCCGCCTCCTTCGGATCGCTGATGGCTTCGATCGCGACCTGCCCGTTGTCGAACAGCTTCGGCACCTGGAGTTGGTCCGACCGCAGCTTGAGCAGGCGCATCAGGCGCGACTTCGCCAGCGTCACGTCGGGCGCTGGTTCCTGCGGTTGCATGGGCTGCTGCGGCAGCGCCGCCGGGAGATCGGTGGCGCTCACTTCTTCGGCTCCGGTTGCAGCAACTGCTTCAGCAGATCATCGAGCGCGGTGTCCGATACCTCTTCTTGCGGTGGCGCGGCAGGCGCCGTGCCGTTGGCACCCTCGCGGAGCTTCTTGGCCTCGTCCTGGACCGCCTTGATGCCCTTGGTGATGTCGGCCGCCTCGGCGTCGCGCGCCTTCTTCTCGGCCGGCGTCCCGATCGGCATGCTCTTGAGCCCCTCGCGGCGATCCAGCAGCGCGTCCTGCTCGATCTTGAGCGCGTTGAGCCGGTTGGCATCAGCATGCTGCAACCCAGCTCGTTCGGTCGCACCAGTCTGCTGCGCATAGACGCGCTCCAGCGCAGCCCCAGCCGACTTGCCGGCAATCTCGGCTCGCGAGGAACGGTCCTTCTTTCCCTCCTCCGCTGCCGCGGCTTGGCGATCGTCCTGCAATTTGCTCAGGCCGGAGAGCTTCTGCTCGATTTCGTTGAGCCTCGCCTGAAGCCGCAAACTCTCGCGCTGTAGCGCGTAATCGCCCTGCATCCGCGTCTTGCTACCCTCGTTCTCAGCGATCTGCGACTCGATGAGGCGGTTTTGCTGATCCAGGTCCTTCTTGGCCTGGGCCTGCATCTCGGGTGAGGCGTCGGTCACCTCACCGGTCTTCCGACTGAAGTCGCCGCCCATGCTGCGGATCAACGCCATCTCGCGATCGGACAGTTGGCCGTAGCCCATTCCCGGAGGCGGCTGGTTGAGCTTCTTCCGCGCAGCGGCTGACTCATCCTCCGCAAGATTCGCCCGTGCGGTCGAGATGCGGCGCTCGTTCTCCAGCATCGCGGTCGTGTGCAGCTCGCGGCTCCAGTTCAGTTCCTCCATCGCCTGCTGCTTGCGGATGCGATCCATGGCGAGCGAGGAAGCGGCGAGATCCTTGCGCATCGCCAGCTCCTGCTGCTGCATCGATATCTGCTGCCCTTGCTGCGCGATCTCCACGCCCTGCGCCATGGTCTGTGAGAAGTGCTCCAGGGAACGCTGCATGTTCTGCTGCGCTGGCTGCACGCTCTCGGTGGCCTGCTGCGCGAACTGCTGGGAACGGAAGGCTGTATCGTCGGCCATGTTAGTAACCCTCGTTGCTCAGGCGTCGCCTTTGCCATTCCGCGCCTGAGTACTGCGGCTTGCTCGCGAGCTTTCTGGATCTCCCACCCATCGCAGGAGAGGCATCGGTTCCAGCATCCTCCAAGCGGATGCCAGAGACTTCTTCATCGCCACCGAATCGACGCCTCTGCCATTCCGCGCCGGAGTACTGCGGCTTGCTCGCCAGCGCGATCGCCGACAGCATGCTGCCGCGAGCCGAGAACTGCATCAGCGCCGTGCTCTCCTCGCGGCTCGGATCGTCCGCCCACAGCTCGGTCGTGGTGTCGAGCGAACCCGGAGCCTGCCCCATCGCCGCACCAGCAACCTCGGGTCCATCGAAGGTGGCGAGTCCACTGGTCCGCTCGCCTGCGCCTGCCATTCCCCCGCCGCCGCCTGGGCCGCCAGCGCCGCGCACGCGACTGCCGCCGCCGCCCATGCCGCCAGGGCCGCCGCCGCCGCCTGAGCCGTAGCTGCCATCGACGGTGGCACCTCCGGCTTGGTCCATGCCGCGCACGTTGCTGCCGGGAGTGCCCTGGCCACCTCCCTCCGGCCCGAGAGCTCCTGGACGGTATCCAGCATCTGGCGCCTGGCCGCCTGGTTGGCCGGGACCGCCACCGAACATCGAGGAGCCTGGGTCGCCCTGCATCGAGCCGGGGACCTGGCCGCCCTTGGCGGTGCTGCGGTTGGCGTTGGGATCTTGCTGGCCCGGCTGCCCCTGGAGCGCCGCCACGGTGCCGCCGCCGAGCACGTTGAACGCCGACAGCCCCGTGATGAGCTGCGCGTTGCGGTTGAGCTTGTTGGCGTTCTCCTCGGCCCGCTTTCGGATCTGCTCGCGGTAGTCGATCAGCAGGTCGGGCGCCTCGACGTTGAGCGCCTCGGTGCCGTAGAGCTGCGCCTTCTGCCCGAACATGCCGCTCGCCACCGCCGCGGACCCGCCTGGGCGGTAGCTCTGGAACAGGTCGAGCCCCTGCCGCATCGACTGCTGCGCATCACCCCACAGCGTGCGTCGTCGAGCCTCGGAGCGGCGGTTGGCCTCGTACTGGTAGTCGAGCGCATACTTGCCCTTGGGCATCGGCCCGACCGGAAAGCCGTTCTCGTCCCAATGCGGCGCGTTCGGGCCGTAGGGGTCCTGCGTCGCAGCCTCCTGGGCCTGCCTGTCGGCGATCTCTTGCGCTCGCCGCGCGCGCGCTGCGTTGCCGGGACCGCCACCGAACGTGCTGCTGAAGAATCCCATGGCTACACCTTAGCCGCCGCTCGCCGCACCCGTTCATCCGGCGTCGCCACCGGACCGCGCTTGCGCTGCACAACGCCCACCGCGATCGGCACGCCGGTCAGCACCGAGGCCAGGACCGCACCACCCATGTAGATCAGCGAGGCCCAGTCGCCAACATCGTTGGCGGTGTCGAGCGCCTCCCGCGCCGCGTCGCGCTGCTTGCGGGTGATCTGGCCGTTCCGATACGAAGTGTCGATCGACGTCCATGCGGCGTCGTGCTGCTGCGGAGTCATCATCGCCCCGCAGCCTGGCAGCACCGCGATGCAGAGACAGAGCACGTAGAGAGAGAGTCGTTTCATGGCTGCCTTCCTTTGGCGAGGTCGTCGCCGAGTTCTTCTGACCGCATGGTCCTGGCGTGCGCCGCGTCGGCCTTGATCCGGTCGGCCACCGTTCCAGTCAACAGCGCAAGCTGCTCGTTCAGTCGCCCGATCTCCCGCAGGGCGTAGGTCATGTTGGAGTTCACGTCTTTCTGGATGACGCCCTGCCCACGCTCGACTCGCTTGATTCCAGAATAGACCGTCACGAACGCAGCGGCGAGCGCGGCGACCAGTAGCGAGACGTCCTTGAGGATCTGGTGAACCGTCTCCTCACACTTCTCGTGCGAGGCTCGCGCCTCCCGCACCAGAGTCGCATTCACTTCCGAGAGATCGGCGGCGGTCTTGCTGAATGCCTCGACGTTCTGTTGGTTCTTCGCCGTCGCATCCTGGACCGTGGCACTGAAAGCGGCAGTCACGGCCCGCATCGTTTCGCCGTGGGCGCGCTGCATGATGGCCACGGCGGCGATCACCGCGATCGCTGCGCCGCCGCCGCCGATCAGTTCCCAGGGGAAGGTCGCTGGTTCTGCGAAGATCATCATGGGTTCAGGCTGTTCTGGTCAGCACCAAAGAGCTGCCGTCCATGATAGATGTGTTGTTCGCTGCGTCGCTGTTGTGCCACAGTTCCAGGTCGCCCGCGTCGCTGACGACCATGATGCCCTCGACGATGATGAGCGTGTTCGTGGTCGCAGCGTCGTGGTTCGTCAGCGGGCCGAGGTTGCACGCCGTTGTGCTACGGGTGATCGTCGCGAAGACACCCTGGATTTCCTCGGCGATGCCAGCCGTCGCGCTGTCGGCAACGCCAGTCGTCGCCGACGTGCCGGTGTCCGCGTAACGCATGAACGCTGCCATGCGCGTGACCGTGCCGGTGTAGTTGATCCCGAGCGCGAGGCCGACCGTCGTGTTGGCCGCCTGCGTGATGAGGTAGTAGGTGAAGACGTAGGTACCCGCCACGAGTGTCGCGCTCAGGTCGGTGACCTCGGTTCCGGTCGCCGAGGCGATGTCGTGCTGGGTGTTGAGGTGCTTCGTGGTCGGCAGGCCTGAAATCTGCGCGAAGACGCCGTCACCACGCAGAACCTCGGTCGCGTCTCCCGAGAGATCGATCAAGGCCAAGTCGCCCATGTCCGTGACGTCGGCAGCGACGTGCTCGTGAGCCGGAACGCTCGCGACGTTCGCCTTGGCTTGTCCTGCCGTGGCAATGTCCCAAGTAATCGTGGCCGTGTTCGTAACGACCCGTTCTGCTGACAGCCCAGCATCGGCCACGCCGACCAGATACTCGGCTGTCGTCGGGGCGCCGCCGCCACTCGCGTTGAGAGTCGCGCCGCTCATCGAAAGGTTGGTGCCGAGTGCGATCTCTTGCAGGTCGCCCACACCCCCGCCGGCACCGCGACCGACGAGCAGTGATTCGCCAGAGGCGTTCTGGATCTTGGCGAACGTCACCTGATCGGCGTTGATGTCCGCGGTGTCGACGAGCTTGCTCGCTGCGTCTTCAACCCCGGCGGTGACGTGGAGGAACCCGGTGCCGGTAGGAGGTGTGCCGCCAGCCACTCCGACGTACGGCAGCAGCGACCACTTGCGCACGCCGTCCCCGACCTTCATCTGCCCGGTGTCCAGCTCGAACCCAGGCTGCCCGTCATCCAGCACCGGGTCGACGAACAGCCAGCGCGCAGCCGTGCCGCGCTTGAACTGGATCGGGAGGTTCAGTGTCTTGGCCAAGTCACACCAGTCCGTTGTCGACCACGAGGTTGTTCAGCCACTCCTGGAGGCGGATCATGTTCTGGTAGACATGCTCGTCCTTCGGGTCGGGAATCAGGTCGATCTCGTTCATTGGACACCGGCGTAGAGGTTCTGGAGCTTGATCTGGGCGCCACCCACGATGGTGAGCCGCACCTGATGGTTGGCACCGCTGCTGCCGCCCTGGGCCAGCGGCACATCGTGCACGGCATCGTCAGGCAGGTCGATGCCGATGTTGCGGTAGTTGGCCGGTGAGTCGCTCGTGAACGGCTTGGTGCTCGTCGCCGGGATGCCTTCGAGATCCTGCTCGGTGCGGGCCGAGGCGGTCACGAACGCATGCTGCTTGGTGCTGGTCAAGCCCTCGCTGTGCCGGCTGGCGAGCACGTAGCGCAGCCCGATCGACGACAGCCGCGTCGTCGCGTCGGCCTTGAGGTTGAAGAACGTGGTGTTCACCGTCATCACCCTGGCCCCGACGATGATCGTGTCGCCCGCCGTCACGGCGATGGCGCTCGACAGCGTGATGCTGTTCGCGGTCTGCGAGACGACCGTTGCGCGACCGCGCAGCGCTGCTTTCGCCGTAGCTGTTGGAGTACTGTAGACCAGAACTTCGAGCCCGATCCAGGTGCGCACGCCGGTCGGCGTGATGGTGAGGGTGGCGAGGGTTCCGGTGTCGACGACGAGTTGCTGGAAGCATTCCTTGTCACCGTTGCCGTAGAGGTCGTCCAGCACATCGAGGCGGTTCTCACTGTCGAGGATGAAGACGCGGGAGTTGCCCTCGGCGTCAACCCCTCGCGGCATCCCTTTAATGCCGAAGTTGAGCGGCGGGCGCCACACCGACCAGACGCCGGGGCCGTAGCTGTAGACCAGGATCTCGTCGCACGGGAACCTGGAGCGGATCTGGTCCGCGACCGGGACACCGTTCTCCAGCACCGCAGCCGCTGCGTCCCAGTTGTAGCTGGTGCCGCGGTAGTTGACGGTCAGGGCAGCAGCGCCAGTGGTGCCAGCGCGGCCAGCGTAGACGCCGAAGTAGAGCAGCCCGCGCTCGGCGTCGTGGCAAGCCCAGGAGTGCCGCATCATGCCGTCGCTCTGCGTGAGGTAGCGGGCGGTCTCGCCAACGAACAGATTCTCCAGCGGTGCGCCGATGAAGTCGCTGCCCATCAGCACGGGGCCGCGTTGGCTCATCCAGGCGCAGCCGCCGTCGAAGGAGACCATGGAGTTCGCCGCGATGCAGCCGAACTTGTCGCCCACGATGTCGGGAGGAATCCCGACCGGAGACTGCGAGAATGCGATGCTGTAGGTGCGCTCGCGCGTGCACACGATTGCCTGACCGCTGGCGTCGCCGATCGCCTCGATGTCGTGGTCATACTCGTTGGCGAGCACTGTGGTGCTGGTCGCTGGGGTGACGCCTGGGTTGTCCGGTTCGCTGATCTGGAGGCGCGAGCGCGGCAGCAGGATGTAGGAGTCCTGGATGCGCGTCTCTGGGTCCAGCAAGGCGATGTCCGGGAAGACCGGCGTGTCGAGAGTCGAGTAGCGCACGTCTGGCACGCGCCCGCTGTTCGTGTTTGGGACCGCCCCAGGCCAACCGATGTCCGTGTTCTCCAGCTTGTTCAGCACGATCGCCTTGCGCGGGTAGGGCAGCAGCGTCTTGCTGACCACCACTTGCCCAGCGTAGGCCGGCGGGACGTGCTTCGCCGCACAGCCGAAGTCGGTCTCGACGCCCTCGAAAGAGGCCGCAGCGACCGGGGTGGTGAAGTCGTTGACGAAGGCGCTGCCGACGCGGTCCGGGTTGAAGTTGATCGCGTCGAGATTGGGAGGGGTGCCGGCGCCGTCGTAGAACAGCGACAGCGTGCCCTTCATCAGTTCCTTGCGCGAGCCAGCGTTGCCGAGCGCGCCGCCGAAGATCGTCCAGCCACGGATCGTGCGCGACGCCTTGGCGCCCATCGGCATCTGCTCGATCGTCTGCGGCACCAGCCCGAGACGTGTTTTCAGCACGGCGTCCGTCGAGTAGGCGGGCTGGAGGAAGGCATGGTAGAAGTACTCAGTCGATGCCCCTTCCGGCTGCAAACCGTACTTGGACGACACAAGGTTTTGCGTGATGCCAGACGTGAGAGCCTGGGGTCTGATGATGCGGTCGAAGTAGAACTCGTTGCCGTTGGCCTCTGTGCGATACAGCACGATCGTCAGCGCCAGCGACTCGTGCATCAGGTAGCCGGGGAAGTAGATGAAGAGATTGATGCCCTCGAATGGAGTCGCCGTCCCGGTCGTCAACGAAATCGGCTCGCTGCACAGACCAATCTCGCCAGTAGCCTCGTCGCGATACGCAATTTTGAACTTGTAGGTTGCGTTGCGCCCACTGACCGTTGCGTCGGACCCGCCCCAGTGCTCCGACGAAGCAGGTCCAGCCTCGACGCGAATGTGAATCGAAGTCGCCTGGGTCTTGTCAGGGTCCTCCCACATCACAGCCTTCGGCAGCCCGAGGCAGCGCGGCATGTCGTAGATGTCATTGCCGATCGCGTTGATGCCGTACTGCGAGGAGACCTCGTCGAAGTTCGGCGGGATCACTCCCGGCGCCTGGAACACGCAACCGTAGCCGGGCGCGACCAGCACGAGGCGGTTGCCGGCAACGTGCGGCACGAGGCGATACGGGATCGACTTCTGCCGGCGGCGCGAACGCCCACCGTTCGGCGTCGCGGCGTTGGCATTGCCCTGCTTCAAAGCCCCAGCAAAAGGTCCAGCAGCGTCGCCGAAGTCGCGCTGGCGGTTGGCGACATGCGCCGGGTGCACGATCGTGGAGACCGCCGTATCGACGCTGCCGCGCTCCAGGCTGGTCCAGATAGTCAGCGACTCCTTGTCGTCGCTCGTGGGGTTGCCTGGACCGCCCGCGACGCCAGGATTGGTGACGCGATCAATCGACGCCGTCTGCCCGGTCTGGGCTGCGATCACGCCGCCCGGGTTGGTGTTGATGCGAACGACGTTGGCCGCTGGGAACGAATCGACGACATGGCCAAGGCCATTGAGCAGCGCCGCAGAGACCCCCGTGGCACCTTCGATCGTGACGCGGTCACCGATCTGCAACGAGTTGAACAGGTTGGCGGTGCCGAGGAAGTTCGCGTTGAGCGTCAGGTCGATCTTGGTGCCAAGGCCAGCGTTGTCGTCGTAGCTCGTGATGTAGACCGTGCCGGTCGAGGTGTCGTTGAAGATTTCCTCGCGCACCAGGTCGCTCTCGCCACCGAGCACCCAGCGGCTGTTCAACATCTCGGCGAAGTGAAGCGTGGTCAGGCGCGTCCACACGTACTGCACTTCGGTCGGGGCCTTCTCGATCTGGTAGGGCGGCCCAGCCGTCAGAAAGCCGCGCCGAGCCATGATGTGGCTGCGGACGTAGCCGAAGATGTTGCCGGTTGGAAACGCCCCAAGCGTTCGCACCGACGACGCCGGGTCGATCACGCACTTCCAGCCAGGGAACGTGCGCAGCTCGCTGCCGTCCTTGCTGACGTAGCAGTTCTCCAGTTCCAGGAACTGAAAGGGTGCAGCCTTGGACAAGGTCGTGAGCCCCTGCCACGGCCCATCACCACGCAACGAGATCGGAACTGCGCCTACTTGCGGCATCAGAGCCCCCACTCATCGCCGCCCGGCCACGGTCGGTTGCTCCAACTGTCCATGGCGCCGAGCGCTTCGAGTTGGCCTTGCCGCATGCGGTCGTAGCGCAGGTTCTCCTTCTTCAGCGTCCGCCACAGCCGCTCCGACTCGGCGGCGTAGTAGCCAGCCATCGGCGCGTTGCCTGCGCACTCGGTGAGGCGCTTGCAGGTCAACATCACGATCAGCTCCATGTGGTCGATCGGCACTAGCGTCGCGTCGGTGTCGTTGACCAGGTCGGTCCACTGGGCGAGGTAGTGCACGATGAACGGCCCGCCGCTGTAGTCGTGCAGCGTGATCTGCACGCGACCGGAATCGGTGTAGCTGATGCCCTTGTAGGTCAACGCATGGCCGGGGTAGGCGGTCCGCTCGATACGCAGGATGCGCTTGCACACCCTCGGCAGGTCGATGGTCCCAGGGAACGACTGGGAGAGCGTGATCTCCTCAGCCCTGCGCAAGAACCACGCGGTGTCGCCAAGCGTGTTGTGGATCTCGCGAATGCTGTCGTTGATGAACATGTCGATCTGCGGCGCGGTGGCATCGCTGCCAGTCGCACTGCGCTCGTAGCGGCGTCGCACCTTGGTGCGGATCGCGCTGAGCGTCGGCAGTTCCGCCAGCAGGCGAGATGCGCTGTTGGCTCGTTCCTTGATCGCGTTCCACTCGGTTGCGGCAGCCTGCGCGATCGCGATCTGACCGGGTGCGAGGTAGTGGATCTGGTCGCCGTGCTTGATGAACGCATCCTGCGGCGTCGGGATGAATCCGGTCCAAGGATCGTCCAGCTTCAGTTGCAACGCCTGCTCGTTGGCGCTGTCTCGGTCGGCGTCCTCGTCGTGGTTGGGCAGCGTGACCGAACTCGGGCTGCACCCGAGGATGACGCACGGCACCCGCTGGTTGCCGAGCGCGGTGCGCACCTTGTCGCGGATCAACCCCACGTTCTCGCCTAGGTGCGCCAGCTTCTGCACGTCGAGCGTGTCGTTCTCCAGCAGCCCAATGAAGAAGATGCCCTGCGGATCGAGCGTGTCGCCTTGCGCGATGGCGAGGGCCTGCGCCGACGCGATGCCGGCAAGCACCGCGCCCATGATCCCGGTCGCGTTGGAGGGGTGGAAGTCGAGATGCGTGACGTCGTGCATCCACGAGAAGTAGACGATCTGCGCCGAGGTCCCGATGTACTGCGGTGCCGCCTGAGCGCTGTCGATGCCGATGGTGAACCCGTAGATCGGGTCGGGGAAGCGATACCGCAACTGCGTCATCAGCTCGGGCACGGCGTTGACCAACGTCGAAGTCGAGGTTCCAGTCGGCCCCGAAGAAGCAGCCTGCCGGTAGTTGCAGTAGTCGAAACCGGTGAAGAACACCGGGGCCACGTCGAGGAAGAACTGGAGGTCCTTCCACGCTGCACTCTGAGCGAAGTTGGTCAGCGTGTCGGCAGTGGCTGCACCGTCCAGCACGTAAATCGCGGTGTTGACGGCGGGCAGAGCCAGCAGTGCGTTGTCGAGCGTGATGGAGCGACCGTTCAACGCCGTGATCTTTCGCGACTCGCCGCTGGCAAACTTGACCCAGCGGCCGACGTCTGGCGCACCGAACGCCACGCTCGTCGTGTCCTGGGTGACGACCTTCGTGCTCTGGATGATGTCGTAGGTGATGCCGGCCCCGATTGCGGTCGTGACCGCAGGGCTGAAGATCACGGTGTCGGTAGCCGCATCGAAGTCGATGATCTCTCGGATCTGCCCGGAGTCTGGACCGCTGGTGAGTTGGATCCGATTGCCGTTCCAGAAGTCGTTGGCCTCGGTGAGCGCCGCATCCACCATGGTCGATGTAGAACCGCCAGCGTCCGAGGTTCCGCTCACTCGGATCAGAGCGCCCACACTGCGCGAGCCCGTGATGAGGCGCACTGTGCCGTTGGCCGAGAGGGTTGGCGACCAAGCGGAGGCGACAGTGAGCAGGTTGCCAGCTTGCGCCGTGATGCGGCGGAGGTTGCCCTGCCCGGTCGTGTTGGTCGCGATGTAGACCCACTGGCCCACGTTGGTGGCACCGAACGCGGCGCCATCGGTCTCGATCTGCGTGGTCAAAGGCACGTCGGTGATGTTGCGCACGTCGCTGACGGCGAACGGCATCTTGGCCTGCCACAGCTTGATGCCTGGAACCTGCACGCTCGCAGGCGTGGTGCTCGGGAAGGCCGGCAGGCCGATCACGCGCGCCAGGTCGGCGCCAGGCACATCGGACAGGAGTGACCCGGCCCCGTTGCAGTTGCTCGGGCCGATCACCACGAAGAACGGCAGCTTCTGGCCGGCCATGCTAGTCCTTGGCAGGAAGGTAGAGGTCGTCCGACTTGAGCTGACTGACCAGTTCGCCCTCCGAGAGCGAACAAGGGTTCAGGTAGTCATTGCCGTACTGGTTTCGCCGCATGCGCAGCAACTCACGCGGCACCGAGCCGATGTGGCGGATGCCGCCCTTGATCGCCTGCTTATCGTTCTGACGGGCGAGCTTCTTCTTCTCGGCGATGTGCTTGCGATAGCGCGCGTCCTGCGCCTCGGCGGTGTTGCCGCGCTCCCAACCGATCGGCACGCATGTGCCGTCGAGCTTGAAGGGGCGGCAGTTGCCCTTGACGAGCACTTCGCCCGACCACTCGTCGAACGTCTGGGCCGCCTTGCAGCCGCAGACGCAGGTCGAGACCGCCGAGTGCTGCGACATCGCCACGATCTTCTCGTGGCGAGTGCCGCAGGTCTCGCAGCAGTAGACGTAAGTAGGCATGACCTATTGGTTTAGGTCATTCCACTATGGCAGACAATTCACGATGCCTGCGCCCGCCTGCGGGTTGAGGCACACGAACGCCTGCTCGCCAGTGATCTGGCCGTCTTCGGCGTCGCGGGTCTTGCCGAGCGACTCCAGCGTCACCGGGCGCAGCACGCCGATCTTGAAGTAGGCGGGATCCATGAACAGCAGCACCTCGTCGTACGGTACCGTGATCCCGGTGATGGTCGTGCTCTGGCTCGGGATGTTCAGGTAGCGGTCGAGGTTGAGCCCGACGCGGCCGAAGTCGGTCGTGTAGTAGTCGACCGTGTCGATCACCTCGCGAGACGCCGCCGACAGCGTGCGCTCGTTGATGGCGCCGTTCGCGGTGAGCGCGAACTGGCTGAACAGGTTCTTGATGCGCGCACCGCAGAACCCCATCTTGTTCGCCTGCCGGCCGGTGATCTGGTACCACTGGGCCATCAGGTTGTCCTTGAACATCGCCTGATCGAGCGGCAGGCCCGCTGCGTTGTAGCACCAGGTCGATGCACCCGTGTTGAGCGCGCCGCCACCCGTGCCGAAGTTGTTGCCGTGGCCGTCGTTCACGGTCGCGGAACCGAGCCCGGTGATGCTGCGCTGCAACCCGGAGCGGGCGATCCACCACACCAGACCCTGGGTCTGACGCGCGACGTCGATCGTCGCTGCGGTATGCAGGTCGGCGCCGAACTCGGTCGAGCCTGGGCTCCAGTGGAAGGAGTGCTCGAAGCCGTTGACCACGGCATGCGTCTTCTTCAGCGCTTCCAGCACGTAGCGGTCGGTGATGCCCCACATCGAGACTGCGCGCTCGGTGCCGGATACGCCGAACGCCCGGCCCTGGATCTCGGCGACGCTCTTGAGCTTGGCCGTGTACTGCGGCGTGCCGGATGCGTAGGTGTGCCCTTCCGGCTTGGCGTTGATCGCGTTCCAGTCGCCGCCCGCATCGAACACCGAAGACACCCGGCTGATGTCGTTGTAGGTGTCGATCGGCTGGTACATGAACACGCTGTTCATCGCGATCCGTTCGCAGACTTGCTGCAACGGCGTGTCCAGCGGGAACAGGTTGATGAGCAAGTCCTGGACCTGCTCCTTGAGGGTGGCCTCGTTGACGGCGGTGGCGACTGCGGTGTTGTCGAAGAGAAGGAAGTCAGACATCTGGCGTTACGTCGATCGAGGGCGCAGGTGAGGTTTGATGCGGTAGAACCGTTCGGTGAAAACCTGGGCGGCATGCATGCGCGCGGCTTGGTGATCGCCCTTGCCGTGCGCCTCGTTCATCTTGGCGAGATGGTCGACAGTCTTCTCGTTGCGGTCCTCTGACTGCCCCGAGATCGGCATCGCCCCGTGCAACGCCCGATCCCACGCCGGCCGTTGGGACTGCGGGAACAGGTCGCCGTGCTCGTTCTTGGCGAGCAGCAATGCCTGCTGATCGGTGAGCCCAGGGTTCTTGCTCTTGACTGCCATCACCTTGTCCACCTGCGGCTCGTTGAGCCCCAGTTGATTTGCCAACTTGTACTTCGCGACTTCCTGCCGCAGCGGCTCGAACTCCTGCTCGGCAGCCTTTCGGGCTTCGAGCATGAGATCGGCAACCAACGGCGAGAGAGCGGCGAGGTCGAACTTGCCATCCTTGGCTTTCTCCAGTTCCGCTTGCAGAGCCTCGGCTTGCTCGTTCGCTGCCCTCGTTTTGGCGCGCTGCTCGCTGAGTGCTGCAAGAGGAACATTCTTGCCTTCGGCACCAGCCTTGTCGGCTGGCTTCTCGGTCACTGCCTTGTTGGCAGTTTCGGGGGACGATTCCGGCATAGCGGTCCTCAACTGCGCCCGTTCACCCGGCGGCGGGATTGGCTTGTGTCACTGCGCCCCTGTTAGCCAGGCCCGAGCGCAGATGCGTTCTGAAGGCTACTTGTGCGGCGGCCCCTTCATGCCCATGTTGCAACAGGGATCGACCTGCGTCTGCACGGTCGAGTGCATCTCGTTCCCCTTGGGGACGAACTTGCCGGTCGTGCCTGCCATCGTGTCACGCTGCCCGTTGGGGTTCTGCGCGCTCTGGTTGGTCGAGGTCAGCGAATCGCCGCTGGGTTTGCTGTCGTGCATGTGGTTCCTATTCGAGGAGCCGGCGTTGTTCGACCAGCTCGTCCTGGAGAACGCTAGCCTCGCGCTTCAGCGTGTCAATGCGCTCCTGCTTCAAAGGCTCATCCTGCACCGCAATACGAAGGGTGCGCAGCGTGCCCTGGCAGCGGCCGAGGTCGTACAGTTCCATGCGCATCTTGAGGAACTTCTCGGTCTCGCTGTGCAGCAACGTCTGCAACCGAGACCGCAGGCTGACCCAGCCCGGATGCACGCCCAGCGACCGAACCGCCGTGTCCCACTCCAGTTCCAGGCCAATCATCACGAGTTCGTGCTCCAGGTCGCGAACGCGCTGGCGGATTTCGGGAAGGTCTTGGGTTTCTTGGGTCACAGGCTGTTCTCGGTCTGGTTGGTGGTTCGCTTGCTACCGCCGGAGCGACTGTACTTGCGGCTGTCGGCGGGGCCCGGATTCTCGTTTTGGGTCTGGCCACCGGGCGTCGAGTCGTTCGCCAGCGCGGTGAGCGCGTCGCTCATGCCGCCGCGCTGCGGGCTGGCCCCGCCACCTTCCTGCGCTTGCTGGCCGCCGGCTTCGGGTGGCAGCATGGTCTGCTGCTGCTGCATGCGACCTTGCCGCACCTGCTCTTGCGCCTGCTTGTTCTCCATCTGCTTCATGTGGCGCAGGCGATGCTGCCAGATCCCCTTGCGGACGTGGAGCGGCATCGGATCATCGGGGTCCAGCGCGCGCTGCCAGAGGAACTCCATGTCTTGCAGGTGCTGGACATCGTCGTCGTCCGGGTCGACATCCACTTCCTCGCCAGCGATCAGCACCTCGTTCTCCTCGTGCTGGCTGTAGAGCTGGTCGATCGGCGTCGGGATCTTGACGATGCGGTTGGCTTCGTCCGGACCGATCAGTTCGCGCGCGACGTCGTGCATCAGGGCCGGCTGGTCGACCGTGGTCGGGTTGGCCATCATGAACGGCGTCATGCTGTTCACGAACGCCTGATACCCGGTCGCCTTCAGCCCGTAGTTGCGCGTGTTGCGCAGCCCGATCAACTCGAACTGCACGTCGTCCAGGAAGTCGGCTGGCCCGACCGTGAGGTGCGTCTTGCGCAGGTCGAGCGCCCGCTTGCCGAGGACCGGGAACTCAACATCTTCGACCGAGAACTGCTTGTTGAGGCGGTAGAAGATGTCGAGCAGTTGTTCGAGCCCGTCGCCAACCGCGCGCACGATGCCGCGTGTCCGGCGGTTGCCTTCTTGCAGCGAGAGCGTGGCTTCGGTCGCGGTGCCGTTGCTGTCCTGGCCCATGTTGAGCCGGAAGCTGCCCACCGTCTCCTCGATCTGCCGCTGCCACATCGAGACCATCAGCGGCATGGCGCGCAGGAAGCCATCGGGGATCTGGGTGAAGCGGATGTTGCCGACTCCCTTGTAGATCGTGAACGGGCGCACCTTGTAGAGCGAGTCGGGCAGGTCGCTGTCCTCTTCGGCGAACGCGATCGGCATCCCGGCGATGGCGCTGCCGCGGGTGTAGATTTGCAGCGCGCGGTCGAGGTGCTGGTTGAGCCGGATCGCGTTGTCGAAGGTGCCGGTGCTGAAAAAGTGGTGGCCTGTCTTCGCGATCCGCATCGTCGCGTACGGACGATACTGCCCGTCGAGCGGATTACTCCGAACTTCGAGCACGGTCTTGCCGGCAGCCACCACCATGCGTGTGTCGTCGAAAGTTTCGCCCTGGTCGAAACTCATCCTGCTGTAGAGGAAGACGACTTCGACCTTCTCGGGGCGCCCGTCTGGCTTGGTCGCCATCTCGCCAGCCATCGGATAGCGCGCGGTCGGATCACTGGTGTAGCCGTAGGCGTACTGGTTCGGACCGAGCGTCTGGTACTGCGAACCGCTGCTCTCCAGCTTGTCGAGGTTCCGCCAGCCGAGTTCCTTGCCGATGCGGCGAACCTCGTCGATCGTGAGCCATGCGCGGTGGCCGACGTAGATCGCCTCCTGCGCGTTGGTCGCCTTGGTGTCGATGATGAAGTCGAACGGGTCGATCAGTTGCGCGCGAGGGCCGGAGTAGTCGATCACCTTCTTGCGATCGATCTTCACCGAGCGATGCAACCTGCCCTTCTCGTCGAACTCGCGCTTGACCGTGAGGACGTTGCGCCAGCTCTCCTTGTTGTCCCACCAGACATAGAAGGTGCCGACCTGCGTGATGAGCGTGTCGCGGATCGCCGGCTGCAACAGGTGCCGCACCTTGGCCTGGGTGAACTGCCACTCCAGCATCGCCGAGATCGCGTCGGCCGCCTTCATGTTCTTGCGGCGGCGGCTCACCATGTCGAACCACGGGTCGTGCGCTTCGACCACGATCTCCTCAATTCGCGGGATCAGCGTCTCCATCGCCTTGTAGATCTCGGGCGAGTGCACGTCCTCGGGGCCGCCGCTCGCGAGCGTGTTGCCGGCGAGCATCTTGTTGGTGGCCCGCCAGCGCCGGAACAGCGGCTGCATGCGATCGGTCCACTCGGCCATGATCGAGGTGACCGCGTTGAGCACCGCGCTGTCGGTCTGCTCATCGCCAGCGCGATTGGCCGTCGCCTCCTGCGCGCGACGAAAGGCGATCGCCTCCTCGGGCGAGAACACGCCTTCGTCTTGCGGGATCGAGATCGTCGTGGTCATGGAGCGAGGGCTGTCGATCAGGGAGCGAGGGCTGTCGATCAGGGAGCGAGGGCTGTCGATCAGGCTGGGTTGGTTTCGTTACCCAGATACTTCATCGCCAGCGGCGTCGTGGAAGGGAACACCTTGCCCCAGAAGGTGAAGGCGACCACTCCAGCGGTGAGCGTGCCGCCGATCAGCATTTCGAGGGACTCGTTCTCCTCCATCGGCAGCCAGCACCGGCCGTTACTGATGTTGAGCGAGCCGTTGGTCGCCGGCACGAAAGCATCGAGCAGCACGTTGGTCGTGTTGATCTTGTGGCGGAAGATGACGTCGGCGAACGCGGCTCCGGTGTTCACGCCGGTGATGTGGTAGCCGGTCACGACGAGACGATACGTCAACACGCTCTCGACGATGTCGTAGGTGTCGCCAGCACCAACGGCTGTTGGTACGGCGGGAGCGAAATTGATCGTGTCGGTAACCGGATCGAACAAGGTGATCGTTCGATACAGGCCGCTGTTGGTACCGCTGGTGAACTTGACGACCTTTCCAGCCCAGACATCCGTGGCCTCGGTGCGCGCCGCGTCGATGATCCTGATCGTATTGCTGCCCGCGTCGGCGATGCCACCCGACACCAGGGCTGCGGTGGCGACTGCTGGCGGCACCAGCTTGACGTCCACGGACGTGGCGGAGGTCCTGCGATTCTGACTCCACCAGTTGTTGCGGTTGCCGAGGTAGTCGTGTGATTCTGGTTGCATGTTGGATCTCACACGATGGCGTCGGCGACTGATGCAACGATCGATCCGCCGCTGTAGTGGCGGAACGTGCCCCAACAGAGCTGGAATCGCTGCGCGAAGATGTTGTTTGCCCCTTCGACCCCAAGGAACACCGGGTTGAGCGCGACGTTGGCTGGCAGGTTCGCACCGTAGCGAGAAAACGAGTTCGACACCGTGGCGGCAGCACCGTCGCCGTGGGCATTCGTGTACTCGCTCCACCCGATTGTCGCCGGGAAGTCGCCGAGTCCCATGCCGACGATCGAGTCGGCGGCGTTCTCGACGAAGATGCCGCTGAAGGCATGACCATGTAGGACCAGTTCGGTCGAAGCCCCCTGCGTCACGGTGGCAGCAGAAAAGAGCGGCACGCTCGGATTGGTCGTCGGATCGAGCGTAGTCGTGTACCAGAACTTCTTGCGGTTGATCGGCGCCTGACCAACGATGCCGGTCGGCGTCGCGACGTCGCTGAACTCGACGATGTCGTAGGTGTCGGCGGCACCGGTCGCGGCGGGAGTAGCCAGCACCCACGTCACCGTGCCGGTCGCAGAGGCGAAGCTGGTGATGATGCGATACTGGCCGAGGTTGGTGCCGCTGGTGAAGCGGATCACCTTGCCGACCATCTGGATGGTTGTTGCGATCAGGGCCGAATCCACCATCGTCGTGGTCGAGCCGCCCGCGTCGGCGATGCCAGCCGCGAGCAGCGGCACTGGTGAGGGCACGTAGCGGTAGGAGACGACGTAGGTGGCCTTGTCGTCGTTGGCGCTCGCCATGTTGGCCGATGCCTGGATGTAGACGCCTTCGCCGACCGGGCCCTGGATGCAACCCTTGGTGTCGTCGATCAGGATGCGCGGTTGCCAGCGCGTGGCTGCGCCTCTGGCCCAGGCTCGCATCACCATCGAGCCGTTGGCCGCGAAGGTGCCGGTCACTCCGTCCCAGAAGCCGAGCAGGTTGTTGTCCTCGGCCGCGTTGAAGTTGTGGCCGGTGTGGTAGAAGGCGAGGATCTCGATCGCCTTGCCAGCGACGCCAGGGATGATTTTTTTCTGGGTTGCGGCGACGGTGCCGTTTGCCGCCTCCGAGTTGGTGCTGGCGACTGCTGGCAACTCGCCATTCGGGGAGATGTCGCCGTCCCGGAGTGCGGCGATGAGCGACTTGACGCGGTAGCTGATCTGGCAGTTGATCCGGCTACCTTCGCTGGCCTGAACCCACAGCGTCGAGCTGGGGCGCACCACGATCTTGCCGCGAGGCTGGAGATGCATCCGGTCGGTGTGCACCGCGTCGACCGCACCTGGGAAGTGGAACCGCAGCACGTGTGGCGCCACGGTGTCGGGAGAACCGAGCACGTTGATCGTGCGCCCGTTGACATGGAGCAGGGCGGTGACGTTGGTCGCCGCGTCGTTGGTCCTGGCCGTGAGCACGATCTCATCGATCAGGGCGACGTCGTAGGGGCCGACCCGGATCGGTTCGTTCGGCGATGCCACCGCTCCCGTTCCGACCGAGAGGAACGAGCTGTGGGCCGACTTGCGGTAGCCGAGATCCGCCTCGCTGAAGCGGCTCGGGTTGTGCGACACCTGTACCATTGGCCTGCTCATCGTGTGACTTCCTTGGCCGGCTCCGGATAGGGGCCTGCGTTTCGTGGTTGTCCTGCGGGCAGCTTGGCGTCCTTCGCCAGCCGTTGGTAGAGGCCCGCCACCTGCACCCAGAGCCGACTGATCATCGGCGAGTAGTCGCGCAAGCTCGCGAGCACGTCACGGATGCGCTGGATCTCCGACAAGCGGAGCGAGACCAGCGGGTCAGAGTCCTTGCTCATGCAGTGTTCGTTCCCACCAGTCCGCCGAATTGGCAGACTCGTAGTGGTCGGCACGGTATTGCTCGGTGCGCTCTTGTGTCAAGGACTTGGGGCTCTCGCGTGGCCGGTAGGGCTTGTAGACGCACAGGCGCCGGCTGCCGCCCTTGCGGGTCTTCTCGGACTCCAGGATCATCGCGAGCGTGTCGGCGATGTCGCGCTTGCCGGTGCCCTTGACGAACTCGTCGACCAGCTCGCCCGAGGGCAGCATGGCCTTGGTGGTAGCGTCGTAGTGACCGACCGGGTCCCAGAGCGACTTCGGGCCGTCGAGGTCGACGAAGGTCTTGGGCACGGTGGCGACGACGTAGAAGTGGCCCTGCTTGAGGACGGGCTGCATGCGCTGGATGCGGGCATCCTTCTGGCTCTGCGGTGGCCGCGCCATCTCGATGGTGCGCAGCCGCAGCTTGCGCGCGCGGCTGTCGCGTTCGATCTGGTGGCGGAAGACGGTGGCGAGTGCGACGCCTTCCCAGGCTTCGCCGCAGTGGTTGCACTTCGTCTGCCACTCTTCGAGCATGGCGAAGAAGCGATCGCAGAACTCGGTTTCGTCCCAGTGGCCGACGTCGAGGTCGAGCAGGTAGACGTTGTCCTGGGCATCGAGGCCGACGTAGGCGAGCACCGAGTAGCACGAGCCCACGGTCTGGCCGGTGGCGGTGTCGGTGAGCAGGTAGGTCGAGAGCTGCTTGAGGTCGTCCCCCCAGAGCAGAGGCTTGAAGAACTTGCGTTGGAAGCTGCCCTGGCCGGTGACGGTGGTCTGGTTCAAGTACTGGCGGCAGAAGTGGTCGTACTTGCCCTCCATCGTCATGCCCCAGAGTTTCTGACGCAGGTGGTCTAGCGTGAGATGCGGGAAGGTGAGTCCGGTCGGCAGTGGTTCCAGGTCGATGCTGCCATCCTGCGTGGTGACGATGCGCACGCCGGCACCGCAGACGATCTGGCCACCGAGGGGCGGGCGGAACAAGCGGTTGTTCTGGAGGTCGTTGGTGAGGTCGTTATCGTCCCAGATGGTGGCGACGTAGCCGATCGAGCCGCCCTTGGCGACGAGCGGCAGCAGCGAGGCGAACAGTTCCTTGGACTTCCGGTTCTGGTCCTGGTTGGTGACGTTGGTGTGGTCGATGAAGTCGTCCACGAGCAGCAGGTTGCACCGGCCGCCCGGACGCATCGATTCCTGGGAGAACGCGGTGAAGGTAGCGTTCTGGAGGCCGTGCATGGTGCGGGTGGCCACGGTGAACTCGGTGGTGCCCCAGCGTTCGCCCTGTTGCGGGCCGAACAGCGCGGTGATCTCGTGGCGTTGCAGTTGGTCGCGCACCGCGATCGCCTTCTCCAGTGCGAGCGCGTCGGTGCGGGTGACGTAGAAGATGCGGATGTCTGGGCTGAACAGGATGAGGCGGACGCACCAGGCGATGAGCAGCGTGGACTTGCGGCTCTCTCTAGGCATCACCAGCATCTTGTTGTGCAGCGAGGTGTCGTCGAGCAGGCGGACGGCTTCCTCGGTCTTGCCGGACTCGACGATGCCGCCCAGGCCTACGTTGAGCTTCCTGCCGCCTTCGTCCTCGTCGTAGTTGTAGCCGAGAAGTTCGCGGGCGAGGAACCCGGTGTCCGAGAGCAGGCGCTGCATCACCTTTGGATCGGACAGCGCTCGCTCTACGATCGAGACACTCACGCGCTACCGACGGTGGCTGGTGCGGGTTCCGTCGCTGGTGCTTCGGGGTGCGTCTGCGCGTATGCGTCCCACAGGCGGGTAGCGGCGTTGAGCCAGCCCTTGTGGATCTTGTTGCCGACGCGGGTGAGGGTGGGGCCATCGATGCCGAGCAGCTTGGCGCGTTCGGCCCAAAGTTCGAGTCGCTTCTTGCCGTTCTGGTTGTCGTTCTTCTTGCGGACTTGCAGTCCTTTGGCCGGTGGTTCGATTGGGGTTCGTGCGATGGCGCCGAACTCCTGATCGTTACGCGCGGTCATCAGCTTTTTGAGGTGATCCTTGAGGATGGCCTGCACGCGTTCGTCCACCTTCTGGTTGAACTCGTCTGCGGAGACGCCGACCGGCGCTTGCGGCTGGAGCATGCGGGTGGTGTCGATGCCATCGAAGATCAGTTGCCGCCAGCGATGCACGATCTCCTCCACGGTGTGCGAGGTGGCAGCGATCTGTTCGCACTGTCGCCAGCTAGGCCCCATCCAGCGTTTCCAGTTCTGGCCGTCTGGGAAGCGGGTGCCAGCGGGAGCCTTCTCGGCGATCGAGAACGCGATGTCCTTGCGTGTTGGGTCGTGCTGGACGCGGTACTTCGCGTTGTCGACATTTCCGTGGTTCAGTTCGTTGAAGAGGATCGTGATGGCGTCGGCGAGGACGGCTGAGGTTTCCTTGTTCATGCTTTTCGGTAGGCTACTGCGATGCGAGCCGAAGTCGAGATGGTAACCACAAACGGATCCCGCGAGCAGGAAGCCGAGGATGTGGTCTGGCTGCGCAAGCAGGTGGTGGCGCTGTTCAAGGCAGCGAAGGACGTGAGCGAGCCCGATCACGCGGTGTGCGTGAAGTACGCCGAGATCCTGCTGAAGCTGCTGCCGCGGGCTTCTGGGAGCAGTGGGCAGGACGTGAGCAAGGCGGTGTTGGCGGCGCGGCAGGCGGTGGCGGATCGCATTCTGGATGGAGCGCCTTGAGCAAGCACCTCAAGGTCCCGCATCTGGAGATCGGCACCTACGTGTGGATGAAGGTGCACAAGGAGACTTCGGCGGCGAAGGCGCTGGTGATCGGATGGGATCCGTACGACAACCCGCGGCGCTGTTGCGTGAAGCTGAAGTTCTCGCGCATCGATCTGAATGGGCCGCTCGGCTACCGCGAGATCTGCCACGAGGCGTTTGATACGGCACTGGTGCGGGTGGGCTCGTGATGGAAGCGATGCACATCAGCGGCTCAACGCCCCCCTGTGCATTCTGCGGCTACCCTGACGCGCCGTTCCACCTGATCTTCACCGACGTGCCGCGTTGGCGCGTGGTGCGGGCCTGCTGCGTCTGCCGCAAGCTGGACCTGCGTCGGTGCGTGGACCTGCTCGCGGCCCGAGAGGAGAAGGAGCCAGCCAAGACATGAGCGAAGCACCGAACCAGCCATCGATCGCTGCGCGGCTCGACTTGCTGCGGCAGCATAGCTACCGACTGCCGACCCAGGACAAGCGCCTCATCGAAGCCGGGCAGGTGGCGATGCTCGAATACCACGAGCGCGAACTTGCCCGCAAGATGCGGTCTAAGGCGCGGAAACTGGTGCTATGCTCGAACTGCGAAGATGAGGTCGTGGCAGTGATGGAGAACGGCTGGTGTGGCCGCTGCTACAACATCTGGGCCTCGGCACCATTCCGGGACAGCGACGACAAGTTGCCGATGCGGAGGTTGAAACCTGAAGACCTGAAGCCTGCGAGTCGGTTCGAACTCGAACAGTATGGGTTGATCTGATGGCGAGAATCTCGAATCGGCGCATCGAGAAAGACCTCAACGGCAGGCCGATCGAGCCACAGCCTGACTACCACTGGATGGACAGCAGGCAGTTCCTGAACTGGCGTCTGCAACGCGCGATCCGCAGCGGCAAGTCCTACAACGAGCACACCGTGATGAGGCGTGCTCGCATCGACTGGAACCGTCTGCAACGCACCGAGCGCCAACGCCAAGCACGCACCAAGAGTCTGTCCGACCCTTCGGTGCCGCAACCGATCACACCGCACTTCCTCGACGCTCTGACCGCCAAGGAAGTGGTCGATCACATCCTCAAGAGCGTTGACCGACTGCTCTGCGAGGCGCTCCGCATCAGATACCTCGAAGGCTACTGCACCAAGTCAGCCGCCAAGCACTTCGGCGTCACCGCCCGCTACCTGCGAACCATGATCGCCAAAGCCTTCAAGCAGGCTCGATCTGTCCCAATGTAGTAATGGTGCGGCCCAAGTGGCGAGTGCAACGACTTCTGTAGGGGTTGTTCATCGCTCGATCGAACCCGTTGCCTCAGACTCGCACCGGAACCCAACCCACCGACACGCGCGACTGCCGCCCCAACACGCCGACCGAAGGCGCGAGCACGATATGCCGCTCACCCCTCCTGGCTCTCAACCACCTCAGCCAGCTTCGCCAGCCGCCGGTCCCGCTTGCATCGCTCCCGCTTCCACCGCGCCAACGGACTCAACCGCTCCGGTAACGCCGCCGCTCGCGTGACCGCATCAACCTCGCCCCAACGACGCCGCTTGCCTGACACCGCAGCGACACTGGCGTCCCTTTGGGGGGACGGGGGTCCCTGTCCGTTGGGTCCCTCGGCCCCCGCGCGATGGCTCCCCCCCGGGATGGGGGTGGGCGGCGGTGGCGGCAGGGGCGCTGGCGTGTCGAGCACGACGACCTTGCCGTTGCGCCACACTCGGCAGCCCAGTGGCGGAGGCGGAGGAGGGAGAGGGATGCCGTCGATGGGCGTTGGCAGGCACTGGGCGCGAGCAGATGCGATGGCAGCACGCAGCACGCGCCACTTGGGCAGGCCGGGATGCTCGGCCGCGACGCGGGCACAAGCTCGGCGCGTGGCGATCGCAACGCAGGTGCGCTGTAAGATGTCGGCTAGCGCGACTTTTCGAGCCGTTGACGCGGCGTCGACGATTGCATCCAGGTCAGCGATGGCTGTCATGCTGTCGGGTGAGTAGCGCATCGGTTCGGTTGTGCGCAAGTGGCAAGGCGAGTCAAGCGCGCGGTCGTGGTTACGATTCTCGGGTGCTTAGGTGCGCCAATGGCATTGGCTTGCGGTGGTTAATGCGGACGAGCGGTATCACGTGGCACAGAAGTTTACAGTTCCGGCTGTACTTACTGGAGGGCCGCATTTTTTCTTGCATGCATTCCGAGCCCCGGCGGTTTCCGTGGCACTACAGAGACGAGGAGTTGAGACGATGACGACGACTGCTTTGAATGGCGCGCTTCTGCGCGATTGCGACGGATTCGGCGGCTACTGGCGTTGGCGCGATGAGGCCGAGCCGGATCCGCGCATCACGGATATGGGAATCTCGCAGGTACACAATCTGCGGTGCATCACCTACGGCGATGGCACCTACGTTGAGGTCCCGCCGCGCTTGGTAGGCGCGCCGGAGAACCCCGAACTCGACTGGATCGGCGCCGGCAGCTACCGCACTGCGCGCGACTACCGCGGGCGTATCATCATCCTGGTGCCGGTGGCAGACTGGGACGCGCGTCCCCCGTGCGGCGCATCGTGGGACCGCGCCCACGAGCCGGCGATCCTCGCCCGTGCGGCCACGCTGAGGTGACCCGCCCCCGGGAGCGTATCCCGGTCATTCCGAGCCCCGGCGGTTTCCGGGGCAACCGAGACGAAAGAGAGAGACGAACATGAACAAGACGACGAAGACAGTGACCGGCGGCGCCGGTATCCCCTATGGCCACGTGCCAGGCCACCAGTTTCACGACGTGGACTGCGAGCTGCGCCAGCGCGGGTGCGCGGTGGGTCTGCATCCTGACGGGCGCAACGTCTACCGCGGCGCGGGGGAGACCCCGGACGATGCGTGCCGCCCAACCAATTCCGCACCGTCGCGGAAGCCGCTGGCTGGATCCGCGCGCAGCTCGTGCGCGGGGCGGTGACGCCATGGTAGTCAAAGGATCTGCGGACGACATCGCGGCCAAGCTCGCCAAGGCGGCGGGAACCGGCCCGACCCCCAACATCGAGCGGCTGCATCTGCGCTACGAAGACGCAACCGGAGAACTCGATCGCTGCCTCGCCAAGCTGCTCTATTGGGCGGGGCGAGTCCAGGTCGCGAGGCGCAAGCTGCGCAACGTCGCCAAGGCGCTTGGCAAGGTCGACACGAGCGACGTGGAGGCGCAAGAGCCATGATGAACCGCGAAGAATGGCTACACGCGATGGTCGGCCGGTTGCGGCCGGACTTCGCCGCGATTGGCTACCAATTGCCGATCGCCATCCGCGTGTCGTGCGGCTGGCCAAGTCGCGGCGGCACTGCGGCGAATCAGCGGACCATCGGGCAAGCGTGGTCCCCGAAATGCTCGGCCGATGGCTCGTGCGAAACGTTCCTGTCGCCCGTGCTCTCGGACCCGATCGAAGTCGGCGCGGTGCTCGTGCACGAGCTTGTGCACCATGCTGTCGGCACTGAGGCCGGCCACAAGGGACCGTTCCGCAAGTGTGCGCTGGCGATCGGGCTCGAAGGCAAGATGCGATCGACCACGGCGGGAGCGAAGCTGCGGGAGCGTTTACACGCTCTCGCTGAGTCGGTCGGCCCCTACCCTCATGCTTCGCTCAACGCAGCGGCGACCGCGAAGAAGCAAGGCACGCGCATGCTCAAGGTGGCGTGCCAGGAGTGTGAGTGCATCGTCAGGATGACGCGGCAGTGGTTGGACGACGCCGGCGCACCAACGTGCGCATGCGGCGGCACCATGGCCGAGAGCGGGAAGGTGGCGCCATGAGCACCCCGCGCGAACCGAAGGACGTGGCGGCTACGGCTGGCTACCATGCCGCTCATCCCGACGTCGTTGCCTTCCTCCGACTGGCTCGCTGCCGAGCATGCTCTTTGAAACTGGAGAACCCTCCCGATGCGCTCCGCGCTCTGACCGGCGCGGGGCGCATCCTTACCCCTGACCGATGAGACGAACGAACATGACGACGATCAAGACCCAGCTCGAAGCCCACGCGGCGGCCTGCCGCGAAGCCATCGCCAAAGGCGAGCCGAGACCAGCTCTGCCGGCGGATCTGCGATACCTCACGGACGCCGACCTCACGGGCGCCTACCTCGCGGGCGCCTACCTCGCGCGCGCCGACCTCGCGGGCGCCAACCTCGCGCGCGCCAACCTCGCGCGCGCCGACCTCACGGACGCCAACCTCGCGCGCGCCAACCTCGCGCGCGCCAACCTCGCGCGCGCCTACCTCGCGCGCGCCGACCTCGCGGGCGCCGACCTCACGGACGCCAACCTCGCGGGCGCCGACCTCACGGACGCCAACCTCGCGCGCGCCAACCTCGCGCGCGCCGACCTCACGGACGCCAACCTCGCGGGCGCCGACCTCGCGCGCGCCGACCTCACGGCCGCCGACCTCACGGGCGCCATCGGCGTCAACAAGGAACCGAGCCAGGAGGATCGGGCCGCGTGGCTCGCGCGACGCGCCACCAGCGACGCGGAACGCGCCGAGAGATACCGCGAGATCCATCCGACCGCTCCGGTCGTCGCGAACCTCGACTCGCGGATCCTCGCCGCGATCACGACCGGAGGCGGCACGCTCAAGATGGCGCAGTGGCACACCTGCCAGACCACGCACTGCCGCGGTGGCTGGGCGATCACACTGGCAGGCGAAGCCGGCGCTTCGCTGGAGGCCGAGGTCGGCGAACACCGCGCCGCCGCCGCGATCTATCGCGCTTCGACGGGCCGGCAGCCGCACTTCTACGCAAGCGACGCGCAAGCACTCGCGGACATCCTGGCCTGCGCGGCGCGTGAGACCACCCCATGAGAGAGAGACAAACCGGCGGCGCCGGTATCCCCTATAGCCACGTCTTGCGGCCCCTATTTTCCCCAACCGAGAGAGACGAAACCATGACGACCCCGAACACCATCCTCCAGCAGCTCATCCCCCTCGCCGAGGCCCACCAGCAGGCCGACGACTACGTGGCTGGCAGCTACGGCGACCCCAAAGAACCGAAAGCCTGTGCCATCGGCTGCACCATCAACGACGCGCGCCGGCTCGGCCGGCTCGGCGTGCTGAACGGCGTCACGAATAGCGACCACGCCGCGATTGCCGCTGCGACCGGCGTTCCCGAGGCCGCGTGGCGGCTGCTCGACCGTTGCTTCGAGAGCATGCCTGAGGCCGAGCGCAGTGCACTGCCGCCGCGGTTCCTGCGGTCGGCTGCCGCTGGCGCGAATCTGGCCAGCGTCCCGGCCCGGATCTCGGCGCGCTTGATGCGGCGCCTGGAGGCCGACGCACTCGACGGCGCTGTCAGGTCGGTCGCGGCTCTTGTCGCGAGCCTCTACGAACGGCGCGGGCGTGGCGACGAGCCATCCAAAGGCGAGTGGGACGCCGCGAGGCAGCAGGCCTACGCCGCGGAGCAGCAGGCCTACGCCGCGAGGCAGCAGGCCTACGCCGCGAGGCAGCAGGCCTACGCCGCGAGGCAGCAGGCCTACGCCGCGTGGCAGCAGACCAACGCCGCGTGGCAGCAGGCCTACGCCGCGAGGCAGC
>Ga0193736_1000024_pt1 | contig 39525 bp, 52 predicted proteins | sample L2m1metaG_FD_160566 | JGI IMG/M metagenome (GOLD analysis project Ga0193736, IMG submission 160566) | Soil microbial communities from a riparian zone of the East river system, Colorado, United States - L2m1 | ecosystem: Environmental > Terrestrial > Soil > Riparian zone | place: USA: East River... | reverse complement strand
AGCCACCAGGGCGTGCAGCTGAGCGAGGAGGACGCCATGATGCAGGTCCTCACCGAGTTCACGCAGCTGATGGTGGTCCACGAGGACCTGATCAACAACATGGTCGTGCTCCACAAGACGGGGGGACTGACCTGGGAGAACGTGCAGAAGATCGAGGACGCCAAGGGCAAGCTCGACGAGCTCATGTCGAGCCTGGCAGGCGTGATCAGCAACTACACATTCAAGCCGCTATGAACATGACGAAGAACATCACCATACCGATTAGGTGCCAGGTGTGCGGCACGAGGATAACGAACCTGTTCATCGACGGCGCCACAAGAGGCGGGCGGTGGGCGTACATGTGCAGGACGTGCCACATCGAGGAGGGCGTCGGGCTCGGCATCGGGCGCGGCCAGAGGTACGTCAAGCAGCAAGACAATCAGTGGGTAAAGACGAACAAATGAAGAGGCTAACGCAAATGAAGTACATCAGCCCCCAGGACGCGGTCGCAGGTCCTTACTGGATCGCGGACAAGTGGGACGTCATCATCAACCGGGCCCTGGCCGTGGTCATCGCCCTCCTGCTCGCGGTCTATCCGTTCGCAGCCTGGTATCTCTAATCAATCAATCGGCCCCCATCCGGGGGTCTTAACAAGGGGAAAGTGAATGCCGACAGTGACACACAAGCAGATCGTGGACGAGATCATCGAGCGCAACGGCGAGTACCACGGCGACCCGGTCGTGTACAGCATCGTGGAGTACAAGAGCGCCTTCGGCGGCACCTGCTGGGGCCTGAACTACAACGAGCAGAACGCGTACCGCCCCTCCGAGTACGTCATCGACCCGAAGACCATTTTCACAAGAAAGAAGTAAGATGAAGACGAGCCTCAAGTTAGTTGCCGCGGACGGCAAGAAGATCAAGCGCACCCGCCCCGTTGTATGCGACTACAAGTTCAAGCACAAGGAGAAAGAGACGCACTCCAGGACGCCGGAGCAGGCGGTGTGGGCTGCGGTGAAGAAGGTCATGGCCAAGGAGTACACCTCCGGCGCAATCTATGACAAGAACCACAAGCTCGTCGCTATCGTGCGCAAGGTGCAGGGCAAGATCTTCTTAGAAGGGAAGCTGTTCAAATGATGAACCAGGACGGCAAAGAGATCGAGGAAGAGGTATTCCAGTGGCCTGACCAGCTGGATATACAAGTCGTGAAGAAGCTGCTGCTCCTGACGATCGCCCACCTCGAGCTGGAGGGGGTGCGGACCAACGCCACTAAGCATGGCAACACAGAGATCATCCTCAGACCGCTAAACTAACAGATAGGGCCCCCCTCACCGGGGGTTTACTCATGCTCAAAAGACAAGACAGAAACAAGCTCACGGCTCGTGAGGAACAAGTACTGAAGCTGACCATCAACGGGTTCACCAACAAGGAGGTGGCCGCGCAGTTGAACATCAGCTACCGGACGGTGAAGACCCACGTCCACAACATCCGCATAAAGCAGGAAGCGGCTAGCAGGATTAAGGACTGGACTTCGGTCCGCCTGAAGTCAGCTGAGTAACAGTCGCTTAATATATGCCCATCTTGTGTGGGCATACGTTTTGTCACGATTGTTTCGCATAGCAACGAATTTAGGATTGTACAAAGGAACAAAAAAGGGCTATAATTAATGTTCAAGTCCGCTGATATTAACAAGGGGTATCATGGCAGAATTAGCATTGGCCAGACCACTGGCCTCGAATGATCCATCGTCTGTTAAGTTTATGTATGAGGATTTGGCCCGTTCAGGTTTAGTTCCAGAGGATATTAGGGCATATGCGATAGCGCCGATCGCGATGGGTGCGTGCCCGGGCTACTGCATCCCGTACGCGGATCCCCGGATGTACCGCAACAGGTACAAGCGCGAGGAAGACAAGTACATCCAGCCGAAGGGCATCGTGAGCGTCTGGTGGTCGCACACCCAGGTCAAGGAGACGTTCCGTACTGCCCCCACCCTGTACATCATCGAAGGGGAGAAGAAGGCGGCGAAGTTCGTGAAGACGTGGCCGCACCTCCCGACGCTCGGCATCGGCGGCGCGTGGAACTTCCAGAGGAAGAGCTCGGCGGGGGTGCGGATGCTGCTCCCCGAGATCCTCAGCTGCCTGACCCCGGGCATGAATGTCGTGGCCATCTTTGACGGCGACATTATGGCCAAGCCCAATATCCAACAGGCAGCGTACGAGCTGAAGCATCTGCTCTCCCAGCAGGAGTGCTACCTGAAGCTGTTCCGCACGCCGGTAGGCAAAGGCGTGGATGATTGGCTTGTCGAGTCTCCGAATGCCACGATCCACGACCTCAAGGAACTGCCATTCGAGAATCTCGCCATCAGCCGTGCCGCGGTGTACAACGCCCTCGGCCTTTACCTGACCGACAAGGGCACGCCGATCCCGCACGAATCAAACATTCGTAAGCTCATCAAGTTCTTCTATGACGGACGTCTGGTCAACGACAAGCGGCGAGGCCTGAAGCGGGGCGGCAAGTACATCACCCACGAGCACCTGATGGCCGAGGTGACCATGGAGATACAGGAGCAACACATAGCGACGGCCACGGTGCCGCGGATCCGCAACGCCCTTGACTACTACATCCAGGACGTCGAGCGGGACCTGGTCCAGGAGATGTTCCAGGCGCTGCAGTGGGACGAGGAGGAGCGGCTGAACACGTGGGGCCAGGAGTATTTCGAGTCGGACATCCCAGAGTACTGCGCCGAGTGGGGGAGGCTGCTGATGACGAGCCTGGCCTTCCGCGTGCTCTACCCGGGCGTGAAGGTCGACTACATCCCGATCCTAGTCGGCCCCCAGGACATCGGCAAGACCACGTTCTTCGAGAACCTCGCGATCTTCGACGGTGAGAAGTATTACCACAGCAAGACGAACATCACCGCGGACATCGGCGACAACACCCGCACGCAGGTCATAGCGTTCAGCAAGGCGGTCATCGTGGACCTCGGCGAGGGGGCCGCGTTCAACCCGAAGAGGTATGACCAGGAGAACTTCAAGCAGTTCATCACGCAGCAGACGGACGAGTATAGGCCGGTGTACGGCAGGTCCAACGTCATCGTCCCCCGCGGGTTTATTTTTGTGGGCACGTCTAATAGGTATGATCAGATCACTGACCGCTCCGGCAGTCGGCGGTTCCTCCCCATCCACGTATCAAAGGTCAAGCACCTCCCGTACGAGGAGAAGCTCCAGATCCTGGCCGAGGTTGTGGCCAAGCAGCAGGAGATACTCGCGACGGAGTGGTACAAGCTCAATGTCGACTGGGATAAAATGCCTGCACCGCTCAGGGAGAGTGCGCCGCACGTCAAGGACGCACAGACCCTTGTCAATAGCCAGTTCACCCGAGAGGACGACTTCACGGATTTCGTTCAGAACATACTTGAATCAGGGGAAGCAGCAAGATATAGAAGTACCACGTATTCCACAGTTAAGGGAGAGATGTTCATCTCTAGTAACTATCTCTCGGCCAGATACGCATCGGGCAGACTGCCTGTGGCCCACGCGAGCGCGAGGCTCAGCGAGCTAGCCCTGAGCCCGTTGTTCCCATGGGCTCTTATCAAACACAAGCCACGTCTTAGCCAGTTGATCATACCGGAAGAGTACGCCGCGTGCTACTCGAATGGTGGGAGAGATCCTGAGACGCAGATGTTAACAGGTTTCATTGCAAGGAAGAAGACATGACATTTAGACCACTACTTGCCGCAACGGTGGACGACGTCAGGCAGGTCACGTATCCGAAGCTGGTGTCCCCCAAGCTCGACGGCATACGGTGCATCATCAGGGGAGGCAAGGCGGTCAGCCGCAACCTCAAGCCCATCCGCAACGCGTGGGTGCAGCACTGCCTGAAGGACTTGCCGGACGGCATGGACGGGGAGCTGATAGTCGGCCCGCCCATCGGCGACTTGGTGTTTAACCGCACGACCAGCGGTGTGATGTCAGAGTCGGGCGCCCCAGAGTTCAAGTTCTATGCCTTTGACATGGTGAACTTGCCTACTGGTTACCTCTACAGGCTAGACAAGCTGCGCGACTTCAGGCATCCCTTTGTGGAGGTGGTGCATCACTGGAACATAGTCGACGAGGAGGCCCTCCTGCAGGTGGAGAGCTCGTGCCTCGTCACAGGCTATGAGGGCATCATGCTTCGCGACCCTGAGGGCATATACAAGTTCGGACGCAGCACGATGAACGAGCAGATCCTCCTGAAGCTCAAGCGGTTCCGGGACGGGGAGGCGGTCATCTGCGACTGGGAGGAGGGGGTGCACAACCTCAACGACCCGACCAAGGACGCCATGGGCCTGACCCGCCGCAGCTCGCACCAGGATAACAAGGTCGGCAGCGGGCGCATCGGGACGCTGGTCGGCAAGGACATGGCCACCGGCGAGGTGATAGTCATCTCCCCCGGCCGCATGACCCAGGACGAGCGCGTCATGTACTTCAACGACCCGAAGCTGATGCTCGGCCGGATCGCCAGGTACAAGACCTTCGACTACGGGAAGGTGAACGCCTCCCGCTTCTGTACTTTCCAAGGCTTCAGGGACGGCAACGATGTATGATCCGATTTGGGTATGCCGGGACGGTAGGCGTATGCGGGCGGGGGAGATGACAGACTCCCATTTGACGAATGCTATTAGGTATATACAGCGGAAACGCTTCAGGTTGCACTGGCTGCCACGGCTGCTTCTCGAGATTGAGATCCGCATGATCGCGAGGCGGTCCAGATAGATGGGAGGTAACAGAGTGTAACAGGGTATTTACAACGGGAGAAAAAGGCGTTATAATTAATATAGCAACAATACGTTGCTTCAAAGGAAAATATGGAACTTAAAGATCTAGGTGAAACTATTGATGCCCTCTACTCGCTCAGGCAGCTACGCCTGGAGAAGCAGAGGGAGATAGACGAGATGAAGGCGCACGAGATGCACCTCAGGCAGGCCATCATCGGACTGCTCGAGGACGCGGGGCTCGCGAAGGCGTCGGGCGGCATGGCGACGGCAGGGATCAAGGTGTCCGTCGAGCCGCTCGTGACGGACTGGGATCCGGTGTTCGAGTACATAAGGAAGGAGAACAAGTTCGAGCTGATACAGAAGAGGATTAGTGCCCCGGCGTGGAGGGAGCTGAAGGAATCCGGTATCCTGGTGCCGGGCACGGAAGAGAATCCAATAGTTGACATTTCATTGACTAAGTCTACAAGGGGATAGTATGGCTACAGATTTGACTAGTATTCAGGAGCGAATTGCGCAGCAGCTCGCTCGGCAGCAAGAGACCTCCCACGGCCTGCGCACCACGGGGGCATTCATCAAGTTCAAGAATGCGCAGATGAAGATCGACGGCACGCCGATACCGAACAACATGGTCGACGTGCGAGTCCTGGCTGCGGTCGGGGAAAGGACCTTCTATGAAGGCGAGTACGATGCGGATAAAGTACAGGTACCAGATTGCTATGCCGTTAATAGTGATCGCCCACATCCCGAAGCTGCACATCAGCAGAGTGAGCTATGCCGGGATTGTCCTCAGAACAAGTGGGGTACAGGTCCAAGAAAGCGTGGCAAGGCATGTCGTGAGGGCGCCAGGATAGTTGTCGTGCCGGCGAACGTCCCGCTGAAGACGGCCCCCCTGTACATGGCGAAGATACCGATCACGTCGCTGAGCACGGTGACGGCGTTCACCTCGAGGTGCTCGCAGTCCGGGAAGATGATGGGCGAGTTCATCACCCAGCTGTCCGTGGTCGAGGACAACAAGTCGTTCTTCAAGGTTCATCTCAACATCAAGGAAATCACAGGTGATATGGACCAGGCTGAGCTGCTGGCTAAGCAGGACGAGGCATTCGATCTTGCTATATCTCCTTATCCGGATATTGAAGTCCCTTAAGCTCTAGATCCCCTTGTCATCGGTGCAGTTGCCGATGTCTTTATCCCGGGCGGCCTAACCGCTGCTCGGGACTTTTTCCATATTTGAAAGATAGGATATGTTGAAGTTCCAAGACAAGACCCAGAAGGCGATCGCCCTTACCGAGATCCAGCTCCGCATCATCGACCTGCGCAACCTGGCAAGGATGATGGAGGACAATGCGCCAAGGAAGGACGCGATGCGGGAGGTGGAGCGCATAGCCAACCTCGCGTCGTTCAATATGAGCATCGAGGCCCTCGAGCAAACACTCAAGATATTAGGAGAGGTCGATGCTGATCGCTCTAGACTTTGAGTCTGAGGCCATCGCCCCCCGGCCCGCGTACCCCCCGAAGCCGGTCGGCCTGGCGGTGATGCCGGAGGGCGGCGTGGGGTCGTACAACGCCTGGGGTCACCCTTCGGGCAACAACACCCACGTCGACAGCGTGGCCCGGGCGGTAAAGGGGATGTTCGATGATGAAGGCAACAATTTTGTTTTTCATAACGCTCCTTTTGATTGTGATATTTTCCAGGTACATCTTGGCCTCAAGGTGCCCTGGGATCGTGTCCATGATACTATGCTAATGGCGTTCCTAGTGGACCCGTACGGGGAGCTGTCGCTGAAGCCGCTGGCCGAGCGGTACACGGGCGAGCCGCCGACCGAGCAGGAGGCGGTCAGGCAGTGGCTGGTCTCCCACGGCGTCTGCAACGCCAACTCCAAGGACTGGGGGGCGCACATCGCCAAGGCACCGGCAGGGATCGTGGGCCTCTACGCGATCGGCGACGTGCGGAAGACGCTGGCCCTCTACAAGCACCTCGCGCCGAAGCTGCGGGCCAGGGGGATCATGCCATGACAGCATATGAACGAGAAATGCGGCTCATGCCGTACACCATCCAGATGGAGGAGCGCGGCGTGCACATAGACATCCCCCTCCTCCGCACCGACATGAACTTCTACTTCGACAAGATGTCGGAGATGGACGACCTCATCTGCGCGAAGTGCATGCGCAAGGTCGACGTGGACAGCAACGAGCAACTCGCGGACGCGATCGAGGCGAACGGCCTGTCCAAAGGATTCGCGTCTACGCCGACAGGCAGGCGGTCCACCTCGAAAGACTCCTTAATGGGGGCAATAGCTGATCATGAATTACTTGGAGCGTTGCTTATACGAGGATCCCTTGCTACATGCCTTAGAACATTCTACCAACCCTGGCACGCAGCAGCACGAAAGACCGGAAAGCTCTATGTCAAGTGGAACCAGATCAGAAACTACTCGGACACCGGGGCTAGGACAGGGCGATACAGCTCCTCCCCTAACTTCCAGAACGTGCCCACTGACTGGGAAAAACTACACGCTCAACTTAAGTCAATCGGGTACAAACTTACATTTGACTTGCCGCAAATGCGGAAATACATTATTCCTAGACCGGGACATATCCTCATAGGTCGGGACTACCGGTCGCAGGAGATGCGGCTGCTGGCGCACTTCACCGCGGGGGCGCTGATGCAGATGCTCGTAGAAAATCCAGAGATGGATGTCCATGAGATTGCAGGGAAAATGGCGCGAATCACGCGAACCGTGGCAAAGACGATGGGCTTCGCTATCCTGTACGGTGCGGGGGCAGCGCGGGTGGCAGAGTCGCTAGGAATAACCGTGCATGAGTCGAGGGAGCTCAAGGCGAAGTATCTGCGGGCAATACCCGAGATCAAGAGCTTTACCAAAGAGATCAACGAGAAGGCCGCTTACGGTGAGGGAGTAACCACACTTGGCGGCAGGTATTACAGCATTCAGTCCCCCTCCATCATCAAGGGCGTCCTTAAGTCCTTCGAGTATAAGCTAGTCAACTACAAGATTCAGGGATCAGCTGCAGACCACACAAAGGAGGCAATGTATACATACGCCACTACCACCAAGACCGGACATCTTCTGCTTACCGTACACGACCAGCTAGTCGCCGAGGTTCCAGTAGACGATGTGTCATCAGAGCGAAAGATCTTCGCCAACGCGATGGACGGCTCGTTCGCCGACGTCCTGAAGGTGAAGATGCTGTCCGATGAGTCTATTGGACACAAATTCTCGGAGTTGTAATGGAAAAACCTATCAAATTCACACAGCCGTGGGGCTTCAGTAAGCTGGACGTGTTCCGGACTTGCAAGGCCAAGTTCAAATACCAGTTCATCGACAAGCTTCCACAGCAAAGCAGCGCCGCTCTCGAGCGGGGAGGTGAAATTCATGAAGCCATTGAGAACTATCTTAACGGATGGGCTATGGAACTTCCGCCGGAACTGGAAGCTTGGAAAGATGCACTTGATCTCATTAAGAAGGAGGATTTCAAAGGTGAACAAGCAATCGGAATCGCGCGTGATTGGAGAGTCCTCCCCGATTGGTTCCACAGAGACACCTGGCTCAGGGTCAAAATGGATACCTACTATCGGCGGGGGCCAAAACTCCACGTCGTCGACTACAAGTCAGGAAAGTACCGAGTCCCCTCCACCGACCAAGTCGAGCTCTATGCCATCGCCGGAGCATCCGTCTACCCAGACATCGAAGAGGTTGAGGCCGAGTATTGGTTCATCGACACTGGCGACTTCTATAAAAAACTTTATAAAAAGGCGGAGCTGATAGACCTCAGGAGGAAGTACGAAAAAGAGTCGGACGCCATGTACGTGGAGGCGCAGTGGCCGTACGAGCCCTCCAAGGAGTGCCGCTGGTGTCCCTACAGCAAGACGAAGGGGGGGCCATGTCGATACTAAAACGAGAGTCGGAGATAGAGTTTCAATGTCGTGTAATAGCTGAAAGGGAACAATGCAAACTACTGAAGATCCAGGGAGTGAAGGGGTGGCCGGACAGGGTCCTGCTGACGCCGAACGGGAACGTCGCATTCCTAGAATTCAAGACCCCAGATGGCCAGCTGTCCCCCCTCCAGGTCCACCACATGACGCAGCTAAGGGAGATGAACTTCCCGATCTTCGTTCCGAGGTCGAAAGAGCAATTTCTGAACATTATGTCTCTGATGCTTTCGCTGCCAAAAGCTGGGAACCTCGGGCGTATCAAGTACGAGGCGTCGATTGGCTCCTTAGACCTGAAGCTGCTCTCTTCCTACCTCCTGGACTAGGCAAGACGGCCATGGGCCTCATGGCGATCAAGCTGCTCAGGAAGATGGGGCTCAGGTACAGGACCCTGGTTCTGGCCCCCAAGACGGTCTGCATCACCACGTGGATGACCGAGCCGAAGAAGTGGGCGCAGTTCCAGGATCTCAAGGTGGGCTTCGCGTGGGGGCCAGACGTCAGGGAGAAAGTGCTCCTGGACAAGAGCTACGACATCGTGGTCATGAACTACGACGGCCTGGCCTGGGCTGCCCCCCTCCTTGCGAAGGGGCACAGCTTCGGCGTCCTCCTGTGTGACGAGATGACGCGACTCAAGAACACCCAGTCGAAGCGCTTCAGGATCATCAAGCCGCTCCTTGGCAGCTTTGACTTCAGGTGGGGCTTTACGGGCACCCCCTGTGCTAACGGTTTACTAGATCTGTTTGGCCAGGTGTATATCCTGGATGAGGGAAAGCGACTCGGTAAGTACATCACCCACTTCAGGTTCGCCTACTTCTACCAACTGCCATACGACAAGTTCAGGTACTACATCACAGAGACCAGGCAGAAGCAGCTGATAGACAAGATCAGCGACCTGGCCATGTACGTGGACGAGAAGGAGTGGCTTGATCTTCCTGAGCTGTTCCACATCCCTCTGCCGGTCGTGCTCGAGGAGAAGACGAGGAAGCAGTACGACGCCCTCGAGAATGACTACATCTTGAAGTTGCAGGACACCGCTGTCACCGCAGCCAACGCCGGAGTGCTTACCTCTAAGCTGCGGCAGGTGACGGGAGGGGCAGTCTACACCGAGTCCCCTGTCTGGGAAGAGGTGGGCACAGAGAAGCTCGACCGGCTCGAGAGCCTGGTGGAGGAGCTGGCCGGGGAGCCGCTCATCGTAGCATACCTGTTCGAGCACGAGCTGATCAGGCTAAAGAAGAAGTACCCGAACGCGCTAGTCATAAAGGGAGGAATGTCGCCGAGAATGATAACTGTGACCGTAGAGCAATGGAACACAGGCAATTCCCCCCTGATGTTTGTACAACCTGCTGCTACGTCCTTAGGGCTGAACCTCCAGTTTGGCGGTGCGGCCATGTGCTGGTTCTCCATGACCTACAACCTGGAGGACTTCATTCAGCAAGTGAAACGACTGCATAGGAGTGGTCAGAAGCAGGTGGTGAAGAACTACATGCTCCTGGCCACCAAAACCATTGACGAAAGGGTCTCCGATGTACTAACCAGAAAGAATGCCACGCAAGACGAGGTCAATCAGGCGCTTAAGTTCAAAATGTAACAGGATGTAATAGGGTATTTACATTGAACGAAAAAGGCGTTATAATTATTACGTAGCGACGAAAAGCTACGTAATCTCCAACTAACTTTGAAAGAATTTGATCATGAATGAGCAGTTGAATATGCAAGAGATGTCCTTCACGGACCTGCTGGACATCTACACCACCCGTTGCGAGGAGCTGGGCAAAGAGCCGGACGACGCGCACAAGACCAAGGAGGCCCTGATCGAGGCGATCAACGCGCTCCAGGGTGGTGGCGAGGAGGGTGCCGGCGGCCAGGAGGCAGGCAACACCGAGGCCTCAGACAAGCAGCAGAAGTACAACAGCTCCGGCAAGCGCGGCCCGAACCAGGGCATCGGCGCATTCGCCAAGGAGCAGATCACGCAGGGCAAGACGAACCAGGAGGTCCTCAATATGATCGCCACGCAGTTCCCGACTGCGCGGACGTCCATGAGCTGCATCGCCTACTACCGGAACGCCTTAAAAAAAGGAAACGGCGGGGGAGGGACAAAAGGAGGAACCTCTGGTGATCCTGCTGCCCTCCGTGCTAAGGCGGCTGAACTCATCTCTCGCGCTGAAGAGCTTGAGAAGAAGCAGAGGGAAGAGGGGCTGAAGGGCGACATCGAGAGCAAGATCCGCGAGGAGGTCGAGGCCCGCATCCGCGCCGAGGTCGAGGCGAAGTACGCCGAGGTCCGGAAGCAGATGGAGGCGGACGAGAAGAACATGCAGGAGGCGACCACGGCGCCGAACGAGGGCGACACCGCTCAGGCGTCCGCCACCACCGACCAGCCGCAGGCCGCGCAGTAACTAACAAGGGGGGCCACGACGGCTCCCCCTCTCACTAAGGAGAAAGCTATGGACCGCAAGACATTTCTGGAGCTCATCGAGCCCAACCTCGAGCTGATGACGAAGAAGCACGAGGACTACGGCAGCAACCAAGGAGGCAACACTCCTCTCGAGGACTACTTCCCATTCGACGACAAATCATATGTACAAATGCTACACGTTAAGACATTACGTCTGGTGTCCCTTGTGGCCGGGGGGCGCCAGCCCAACAATGAGAAGGTTGAGGACACTGTGCGTGATCTTATTAACTACGCTGTCTTCTACCTCGACTATCTTACCCCCGGAACTCCTCGGGAGGGCTGATGAGCTATGAGCGGAACTACATGACCCTGGTGGACCGGGTGATCCTTAACGGGGACATCCGGCCGTCCAGGGCGGGGAGGACACACGGCCTGTTCTGCCAGACGCTCGTCGTCCCGGGCATCGGGCAGGGCGTGTTCCCCCTCCTGACCACCCGGCAGCTCTACCCGAGGGCCGTCCTCGGCGAGCTGGCCGCCTTCCTAAAGGGCGCGGAGTACCTCTCCACGTTCAAGTACTACGGCTGCAACTACTGGGAGGACAACGCCCGCGCCTGGAGCGGCAATGCCGGCAAGAAGACCGAGGATCTACGGGTCGGCAAGATCTACGGCGCGAAGTGGCTGGACTACCACGGCGTGGACCAGCTGCAGGTCCTGCTGAGGAACCTGAAGAAGGACCCCTACAGCAGGCGGCACATCCTGCTGACCTGGGACCCGTCCGAGACGGACCAGTGTCTGCCCCCCTGCCACATCATCGCGCAATTCTATGTTACTGTTGGGCCTACTCTACACTGTAACGTCTACATGCGCTCCGTGGACCTATGTCTGGGTCTACCTTCTGACGTTATTCTATATGCGGCGCTCCTATGTCTTATCAGCAAGGAGCTGAACTACTCTGCGGGCCTTCTGTCGTTCCAGCTCGGCGACACCCACGTCTACGAGAACCACATAGACATGTGGGACAAGCAGGCGGCGAACCCGATCAAGGGGGACACGCTCTACAGCCTGAAGGCCACGTCGACGCTAGAGGACTTCGCCCCGGACGACTTCACATTCAAAGACTACGAGAACTTCCCAAGGATATACTATGAACTTAACGTGTAGCTCCATGTACGACGACGTCGCCCTTTTCCACAAGGAGGTTCTGAAGTCGGACAGGCCTCCCCTCCCTACGCTTGTGTCTGACCTGTTCACCACCGAGAAAGTGAGGTTCCTCAATGAGGAGCTCGAGGAATACGCTACGGCTGCTTATGAGGGTGATCTGGTTAAGGCTACAGATGGCCTGCTTGACCTCATATATGTGGCTCTTGGAACGCTCTATTCGATGGGAATACCGGTTAATGAGTGCTGGAATGCGGTACAGGCGGCGAATATGCAGAAGATCAGGGGGATGACGAAGCGCGGCAACGACGGCGACGCGGCGAAGCCGGAGGGCTGGGTCGCGCCCGACGCCGAGATAGCGAGGATCATCGGGGAGGCGATCGATGCGTCCCACGATTAAGCAGACCATGCTCGACATCGCCGAGACGCTCGGCCGGAGGGCGACCTGCCCGAAGCTGGCCGTGGGGGCCGTGCTCGTGGACGAGTTCAACAGAATCATAGGATCGGGATATAATGGTGTACCGCACAACTACAAACATTGCACTGATACTGATTGCGGGGGCGCTAGCCTACCCGCTGGTTCCGACAAGTGTATGGCAGTACATGCAGAGCAGAACGCGCTGCTCAACTGTCGGGACGTTTATAGGATTGCCGCTCTGTACGTCACCCACGCCCCTTGCCTCAGGTGCACGAAGGAGCTGCTGAACACGTCCTGCCAGACCATCTATGTCAGGTATAGCCTGCCCTACGACATGACGGCGTCCAAGATGTGGGTGAAGGCAGGCAGGAACTGGTCATTCGAATAAAGAGGCCAAAACGATCGATAAAGGAGCCCGAAAGGATCGCCAAAGGAGGCCGGGAGGAGATTCGCGGCCGTGGCCCTCGCAGGCCTACTGCGTTTATTTTGACGCTCCTTTCACTTCCTTATATTGATACCTCCAGAATCAATGTTCATAACATTAGAGGGCATGACGATCATCTTGCCGCCCACCTCGCAGACGGCTGCCCTACTCTCTAGGTCTACCATCATAAAGCACGGACCAGAGATGAAGGCGCAGCCAGATAGGAGAAGGGCGGCCAGGTATTTCACTTATAGACCCTGTAGTTGTTCAGCTGGACGTCGCCGGTCTCCTCGATCGCCTCGACGCCGAGCTCGATGTCGATCAGGTGCTCGCTGCCCGACGCCCAGCCCTGCTCGTGCACGTAGTTGATGAAGGTGCTCAGGTTCAGGGTCACGTTGTTGACGTGCCCGTCGGGCTCGAAGACCACGAAAGTCCACCCCCCGCTGCTGAAATTCTCCGCCATGTACACATGCCATAGGAAGCCCTCGAGCTCGACGTCGTGCTGATACCACCCAGGGTTCCTATTATCCGGGTACGTGCCGTATCCTCCCCAGTTGTCCAGCGGGATCATGATCTCGTGGGTGAGGGGGGACGCGTTGAACCCGTTGATCTGCTGGGGCACCGCCTGCAGCCACATGTCGAAGGTCAGCTGCCCCTTGCCGGTCGGCTGCTCCTTGCGGACGTAGCTGACGTCAGCGCGGATGGGGGGCAGGGAGCCGGTGGCTTGCATTGGGAGGAATGTGCCCGGAGTCTCGCCGGACGGCGCCTTGGTCGAGTCGCTGCCGTCGGGCAGGTTCACGGTCCACCCTCCGGGCGTGGCCCCCTCGCTGTAGTGCCCGGGCTTGGCGCCGAAGATGCACGTGGGGAACACCTTGACCTCGTTCTGGCCGTGCGGCACCTTCCACGCCCACCGGCAGCTGACCTGGCCATTCGCCCCGGACCCGTCGCCTCGCCCGATGTACGTCTCGAACGTCGTCCCGTTGACCCCCTGGTACTCGCCGCGGGTCATACCCATCGTACCCCAACAGTCGTCCTGGATCCAATATGCTACTGGTGCTCCTACTTGCAGAATCTTATCGTGAGATAAGCCAATTTCCACGTCCTGCGAAGGTGCAGGTGTTGGTGCAGGTGACGGTGTTGGTGCTGGTGTTGGTCCTGGCGAAGGTGCTGGAGTAGGCGCCGGCGTCGGTGCGGGGCTAGGGGTGGGGCCCGCCGACGGCACGAAGGTGCCCGTAAACGTACCCGTGAACGTGCCTGTTAGCTCGCCTTCGGGCATAGGTGCTGGAGAGGGGGGCTTTCCCTTATCCTTCCTGTTGTCGAAGATCATAGATTGCTCCTTACTAAAAATTGCGCGGCTACCCAGCAGGCAAGGCCCGCAGCCACCAAGTTAAACCTGCTCGCAGGTACGCCTATAGCGCCCAGGACAAACAGTACGAATGCAGCGACTAGTAAAACTATTTGCAGATAATTCATACAATTCCTTTTAAACAAAGGGGGGCATAAACAGATACTTTGTTATATCCTCCATTCGAAGAGCAAATTCCTCGTCGCGCACCGCCACGGCGCATCCAGCCAGGAGGCCACTTAAACAAATAGTTACAAGGATCATCATAACCCATGGCGGCGGCGAAAGGTGATACCATCTCGGGCGACGGTTGAGCCGCTTGATTACCCCAGGCATGACCTCGACCGTGGTGACCGCCGGCAGGTCCGCGCCGGTCTTCATCGCCGTGTAGTTCTCTATATCCGCTACCTGCGCTGCACTACTGAACGCCCCGCGTATGATGAGCTGGTACAGGCGGCCGCGAGCCGGATCCCTATTGCCCATGCCGGCGCCGAGGTATATTTTCTGCACGCCGAAGTTACCGCCAAGGGGGGAGACGTCCATGTCCACCTGGACGCCGTTGGTCCTGGTGATCACGGACGGGCCGGCAAGATCCACAAGCGCTGTTAGGGCGTACGGCTGCTCCGTGGATGCGAGCGTGAAGTCGCCCTCCACCACCGCCCCCGTGCCCTTCACCGTCATGTACGTCCTCGCCGCCGCCGACCTCATACTAAAGGTGCCTGCATTGACCATAGAGTCCGGGCCAAACTCGAGCAGGATGGTGCGGTCGGTGGTGGAGGGGGTGCCTGCCGAGCCGGCGAGGGTATCGTCCTCCTCCGTTACGTCCATGTAGCAACTGATGGACGTAGTGCAGACCGCACCCAGGACATCCGCCCCCTCCGTCTTGCCCAGGTTGGCGGTGACGATGTTCGAGGCGGCCGCGGTCAGGACGTCGGCGTCGGACTTGCTCAGATTCGCCTTGACCGTCGCCGCTGCTACTGCATATAGACCATCAGCTATCTCAGTCTTGGTGAGGTTGGCCTTGACGAGGGCATCGACGTCGGACGCCGAGCTATCCGCTCCCTCGATGACACTCAGGTTCGCCTTGATTTCTGGCGCCGCCTCGGTCGACGCGCTTACCGTGTCGCCCGACTCCGTCTTGTTAAGGTCAGCGGCGATGACGCCGACGACGCTAAGGCTAGAAACCAGGCCATCGCCCTCTTCCACGACAGAGAGGGAGGCACTGACGGTGACCAAGGCGCTAACATAGTAACCATCACCGATCTCGTCAGCAGAGAGGTCTACGCCAATGATCGCCTTAGATGCTGAGGCTAGAGTGTCAGCCGCCTCGGTCTTGCCCAGAGACACCCCGACAATGGCATTGGAGCTGGTCGCGAGGATGTCCGCTGACTCAGTGACGCTTAGACTGGCTATGATCCCAGGTACAATGGGCGTACCCTCAGCATAGAGGGTATCGCCCTGCTCCGTCACGCTCGAGTTGGCTACGACGGCTATCTTGACGACGGAAGCCAATGTATCGGGGTCTTCTAGCTTATTAACACTAGCAGAGGCAATAGCCGACACACCGCTCGAGAGAGTATCGCCGGCCTCCGTCTTGCTCAGGTTGGCCTTAGCTAGCACGCCCAAGTCAGCGGCAAGCGCGTCGCCCCCCTCCGTCACCGTCAGGCCGGCAGCTATGGGAGGGAAGCCCGCATGGGCGACAAGCGTGTCATCGCTGTCTACCTTCAACAAGCTCGCACCAATGCTTACCGAACCGGCACTGGCTATCGTGTCCGCCCCCTCCGTCTTAGACATGCCTGCGAAGCGCTCGGGCCACGTGAGCGTGCCATCCGCGGAGACCGTATCCGGTGCCTCGGTGACCGTTAGGTTAGCTACTGGGCCAGCGGCGGGGGGTGCGCTAGCATCCAGCTCTATCATTATGCCGCAACGAGGTGAGCCGTAGCTAACGGCAGTCTCAGAGGGGCCGACAAATCCACCATCGTGCCAGTAAGAAATATAGCGACTAGCAGGCGAATTAGTAGAGGCAAGCGCTCCCGCTACCGTCAGCCAGCCCGCGCCTGCAAGCGTAGGATTACCAGAGCCCTGAGTGGCATTGAAGCCAATAGCACAGGGATTTGTCGTCAGTGCCGGGGCAGGAAATGTGAAGTTAAAGGCAGTGTTGAACGCAGAAGTGCCAGCAGGGGCTATCTGTCTGACAGCATCCACGCCCAGCCGGCTTATGCCAGTAAGAGCAAATACCTCGATATAGCCCGACGTGTACGCTATACTACTAGTATATGTAATAGTCGTGGATACGGCTGCAGCAAGCTTAGTCGCAACGTACATCTGCGCCCGACGAAGGTCGTCGGACATTGTCACCAGCCCACCTGGTACCTTAACAAAGTTCAGGTCAGTAACGTTCGACTGTATGGTATCGGCAACATCGGTCATGTTACCGCTAGTACCAACAAAGACGACCAGCAGAGAGTCTGCCGGTGGTGTGAGCGTTACTGGATAGCTCGGCTGGTTCGCCGTATTGGCGAGCGTCGTGCCGAAGCCTATCCCGTGGGCTATGGTGGCCATAGCTATCCTATTTAGGTGTTAGCCGCGTTGATGGTGAAGCTGTTCACGGTGACGGTCTGCCCGTTGGCGATGCTCGTGTTGTCCAGGGTCATGTCCGCCGGTATGTCTCCCTGGATGGCGGCGGTGGTGCCGTCGGTCTGGGTGATGCGGAAGTAGCCCGCGGTGCCCGCATTGCCGGCCGTGCCCGACCAGGCCGCCACGGACTTCTGCTTCACCCCCGACGCCGCGGTCTGCATCCAGTCCGCCGGCAGGGTGATCTCTAGCAGCTTGAGGCCCGTCGCCGCGGCGCCGATGGCGGGGGCCGTGCCGCTCCAGATCTGGAACTTCGGGTTGGGGATCGAGGTCTCGATCGAGTCGAGCTTGTTGTTGTTGACAACAACGCTGTACCTGTAAGTCATGGTGAACTCCTTCTAGAGATAGTGGATTGCGTCCGAGACGAACTTGCGCATCCCCGCCCAGATCGTCAGCTTGTTGGTGGCGGAGAAGTCGATGAGGTCGGTCTCCATGTGCGTAGAGATGCCGTCCCAGTCAAGGTAGTACAGGCCCTGCTCGTCCTGGAGCAGGAAGGGCTTCGTGCCGACGAAGATCGCGTAGTGGCCGTTGCCCGACTTGTCGAGGATGCGGCCGACCCGCTGGCCCTCACGGGTCACGGGCACTGTGCCGTCGACCTCCTGGAACATCGTCGAGAAGTCGCTCGGGTCCAGCCACAGGCCCTCCTCGCCGCTCAGGAACATGTCGCCAGGAGCATACGATGCCCCCATGGACACCGCCCCCTCAGCCGTAATAGGAACGGCGTCTTGCGAGTACCAAACCACAGGGCTCTCACTGACATACACCCTCCCGTAGAGGTCGACAGGCACGCCCGCCACCCAGTTCTTCGGCGGGCCCGCGGCGGAGACCGCCAGGCGCCCGGACAGGTCGTAGGACAGGCCGGCCACTTTGTACAGCCCCGTCGTCGAGGTTGTGATGGTGATGCGCCGGTCGGGCACGAGGGGGGTGCCGCCGTTGAAGCCCGCTGGCACGTCGGCGCCCTGCTGCGTGGTCAGCAACTTGCCCGTCGTGTCCTTGAGGACCATCGTGCCGTTGAGGCTCATTGCCGCGCCTCCTGCGTCTCGTCCTTGCCGTTGCCCTGAACGGGGGGCGGATTCTGCTGCTGCTGGATCTGCTGCTGCATCTTGTTGAGCAGCACGTTGACCTCGCCCCACGGGCGCTGCGTAAGCACCTTGAAGACGTAGTCCATCTCCTGGGGCTCGAACTGTAGTGTGATCATTGAGTTACCTCTACTGCTTGCCAGTGGACCAGGACCCCAGGGGCAGGGGTCCCGTTTAGATAGTGACAGCGGGCGGTGAAGCCGGCCGCGGAGCGGGCGGTGATCATCGCCACGAAACGCTCGGCGTTGTGCTCTACGCTAGTAGTAATGCAAGGATTGCCAAAGGCGGACGCGAATGTGACATTGACCCAACCATTACCATCACTCCCGGCGATCGACGACTCGACCTTAGGGACATGCCAGACGCCCCCAGGCTGAGAGAGATACAGATTGCCGTTAAGGCCAAAGTAACCCCGCTGAGCACCGTTCGTATAGAAGATAAGGTTTCCGGCAGCATCTAGCAGCGTCGTCGCGCTATAACCCCCATGCTGGTATTGCGTGACAGAGTTTGCTCCGTTCCACCCAACATAGGTATAATGCGTCGAATCAGTGTGCCCATAGCAGATGCGCGCCAGAAAGTCACCATTGGGCGAAAAGTTGTATCTCCAGTCGCCAATCCCCACTTGAAAGGTACGGATTTGCGCCGTGCCGTTTATTCCGAGCATCTGGACAAAGTGGCTTCCCTCGTTAAAAAAGATACCGCCGCCGTACTGCCCGTTTAGATGCAAGGCAGACGCATTCGGGTCATTGTAGGCATTCATGCCCGTACCGTCAATCCTAACCTGCTGCCCTGCGCGTATGCGCATGGGCGCGTAGAACTCCGTGTGATTCCAGTGGAAGTAATGAGCAGCTGCTTGATTGTCCCCTAACTGAAGGCTAAGCTGATTAGGGCCACCCCTATAGAAATGAGCGAAGGGGGCCACACCGCCACTTATGCCACCTAGGAAAAGATTAGGACTATACAGACCACCGGGCGCACTGACGTCGTTGCCCGACTGGAAGTTGCCGGAAGCGTAGGCCCCTCCGTTAAGGTTGGCCATGCCGTTAACGGTAAGGCTCGCGAGCGTAAGCCTGCCCGTGGCGCGGCTGATGTGGAACGGCGAGTCCAGCAGCTCTCCCGCGTTATTGTACCGCATCAGGACGAAGTCCGAGCCCAGGTCACCGACAGCGTCCGCAAACTGGTCGGCGAACCTTACCATCCAGCGACGCACCCCGGCCTTCTCGCCGATGACGCCGCACCAGGAGGCAGGATCGATCTGGTTGATAACTATGTTGTCCTCGAATCTTGCGAGCCCAGGGACGGCCACGCCCGTCGGCGACATCTTCAGCACGTCCATGCCGTCGACGACGAACCCGATCTCCCCCGCCGGCGTCCTGTACATGCCCGTATCCGAGTCAGCGGTAAACCGGAGGGAGGGGGCGGCCATGCTGCCGTCGAGGAGACCGACGGGCTTGAACGAGTCGATAGAGTCGGTAGAAAACTTGATCAGCGATGCCCCACCAGCAGCCACGGCAAGGGCATTAATGCCATCCCGGAACAAGCCGAGGTTCGGCTGCGTGACAAAGGCGAGGGCGGGGAGGAGGGCCGAGCCATTGACGAGGAGCGTCGGCTCTACGAACCCTAGCAGGCCGTCCCTCGTGATGACGTTGTTTAGCTGGACGGCGATGTCGCTCATCGTGGTGTTCGCCCAATCTGCCTCGATGATGTCGCCATCGCCGACAGGGTTGACATCGGGCAGCGCGTAAAGACCGTTTGAGTCCCGTGGCATCCTATTCTCCTTGGCTTGCGCCTATTGATCTTGCGGGTGCGTTGATGAGCATGTCCATCATGAATTTCTCCTTCGAGCTCAGCGGTGCCCCCCGCAGCTTCTTCGCGTCGATGAGGGCGAGGAACTTCTGCGGGTCCGCCAGCGCCTCGTCGACCATGCCCAGCGTCTTTCGATTCGCAGCGCCCGTGACGAGGTCCACCAGCGGCCTCGCCTTCCACGCGCCCGTCGAGCTGACCGCGCGGCTCACAGGCCCGCGGAGGTCACCGATGTCGAGCTTCGAGCCCCCCACGTCCGCGGTGGGGTCGAACAGCTCGCGCTTGCGCAGAGTCTCCGTGATGTCCTTGATGTCCGCGTATCTCTGCGGGTCGAGCTTGCCCTCCTGCTTGATCAGCGCGTCGCGGAGGGTGCTCGCCTTCATGGCCGGGATGTCCTCGCCGTTCACCTTGTACGGCTTCTGCCTACCAGTCACGGTGCCCTCATCGCTCCTGAAGGTGCGTCGCACCTCGCGCGCCGCCTTCGCCTCGTCGGCAGCCCTGGCTGCCTTGGCAGCAGCCTCGTCCACGTACAAGAACAGGTCGTTCGAGGAGTGGTTCCCGACGTAGGAGAGCGTCTCCCTCGCCTTGTCTATCGCAGGGATACCCTTAAACTTCCCCAGGTCGTCGTAGATGACCTTCACGCCGGCAGCGGACAGGCCCGGGGTCTCAAGCTTCTTGAGAATAGAACCGATCTCATTCTTGTGCTTACTGTTCCAGACGGCACTCGAGCCCAGGATGCCCTCTATCTCATTCTTCATCACCGTCCGGGCGCCGTCGTCCACCCTGAACTTATCCAGGGTCGTCTCTCCGGCCGCACGGATCTTGCCAGCCCGCTGCGCCAGGTGCTCCGGGGTATGCAGCGAGGCAGTGTCGCTCAGCAGCGTATTGAAGGTGTCCACCGCTTGTTGCTTGTCGATGTCCTCGAAGCCTGCCCCAGGCGCATTGCGCGTCCTTGCGCCCCCCTCCATAGCGCCAATCCTTGGGCTATCCGCCACTGCCGCAGTGGTCTGCGGGACGCGCATAGGGGGAGCCTCTCTGACTGCCTTCTCGGCGCGCATCAGATCCTCCTTGCCGAGGGTCTTTTCGAAGGTCGAGTATGCCCTCGATTGAGCATTAGCCGTAGTAGGCACTACAGCCTTAAGTACAGGCTTAGCTGCAGAACTAACCGCCGTCATAGTACCAGGCACGACTGCGCCTATGGTGCCGGCCGCAGTCATGTTGCCGAGCCGTGTGTCTCCCTCCTCGGGCTTGGCTATACCTGCGGCCAGGGCAGCCTCGGCACCCGCACCAGCAGCCCTGCCGAGGTTGAGATACCGGCCGCCGAGCTGGCCCGCCGCTTGCAGCGCCTTGCCGACTTTTGGCAAGTGCACGAGTGCGCCACCCACACCGCCAGTCGCAAGCGTGAGGGGGAGCGTGGCTATGCCCTGACCGACTATACCGCCGGCCGTGCCCCAACCGCCGAGCTTCTCAGCTTCTTTCTTCCACGCCTCATCTGCGGCTACGTCCTCGGGTGTCTCCTGGCCGACCAGGTCTTTGGCACCGCGGTACAGGCTCTTGACGTCGCCCACCGCGCCACGCCCCATCTTCTCGTAGAAAGGCATGTCATCGTACTTCTGGTCCACGAGCTTCTGGTTCGTAGGCTGCGGCGCCTCTATATTCGTAGGCACCTCAACCTTAGGCGTTTTCTTGCCAGTAGCATACTTATACGCCTGCGCCTGAGTCAGTTCCGTCTCAGAGTCAATGTCAAACTCCCCCTCAGGGGTAGTGACTGTGTAAGAGAATTTTGCCATTTACTTCTTCCTAGGAGTAACGGTTACACCTGGTGGAAGTCCCTCTTCCTTCTCGTCCTCCGGTACCTGGAATGCGTCCTTGACTTGCGGGTAGCCGGCGGTGACGTACTGGTCACGTATCTTCTTGTAGAAGTCCTTTGCGATCCTTGCGCGCGTGTCAAGATTTTTCTTGATGATGTCCGGCTTCATGCCTGGCTCGATGGTGGCAGCGGCCCATGCCGACCGCTCGCCTGCCGACAGCGCAGTACCGAACTTCTCGTGGCGCTCGACCAGCGACGCCTGCAGCTCGTTGTTCTTCCACCAGTTCGCCGCCTCCTCCGACTGCTTGCCGGAGAAGGGGTTCCACGTCCCAGAGATCCTGTCTATCGCGCCGGTAACACCACCGTACTCTGGCTTGAAGCTCTCCGAGACCGTCTTGAGGCCCTCGGCTGCGCCCTCCGCGCCCTGCATCGTCTTCATGATGGCGTTGGGCACGGGCTTGCCCGGCTTATTCCCGGCCACCGCAGTCTTCGCCTCCGCAGCATTTCTGGCGGTGGACGCCCGAAGCTCGGCAAGAGACCTCTGCACCTCGAGCCCGGCGAATCCGAGCTCGCGTTTGGTGTTATCAAGCATCTTAGCGATCTCCATCTTCTGCTCGTTCGTAGTGTTCGCCTGGTTCATGCGGAAATCCAGCTCTTTTGCCTGCTGAGCGAGCTGGTCATGTCGTATCTGCGCCGTGGCCGCCTGGGCCTTTGCCGACTCGGCAGCCCGGAACGCCCGGGCCTCATCCCGCTCGGGCTCCTTAATGAGGATATCCTCTCCGTACTTAGCCGCAAGGGCCCGGGTGAGTGGATTCTTCTGACCCTGTTGTGCCCACGCAAGGCGCTCTTGTTGTGTCGGCTCGACGGGGGCGGACATGGGCTGGCCCTGACCCTCCATCGGAGGCCCCTGTACCTCGAACTGGGTCGCCTGCGGCCGAGAGGCCATCCACTGGTCCGATTGCGCCTGCATGGCCTTATTCAGGACTGCCTCCTGCTCACCTACCTTCTTCTCGCCATATAGGCCCGCAATCTGCTGGACAATTGGCGCAAGGTTCTCAGACCAGTGTGGGTTGACGTAGTGCCGGCCGACCATCTCACCCTTAGGCTGTGCCATACGGCCCTTGCGCAGAAGATCAATGTTTGCGCGCGCACGCTTAACCTGCTCAAGTTCAGCATCGAAGTCCGATAGAGTTGCTTTTGTCATGATGTTAGCCTATCGCGCTGCCGAGCGCACCGCCTGCCGAGGCGCCTGCCGCCGCGCCCGCCGGACCACCATAGATACCGCCGATGATGGCACCGCCCATCGTGCCTATGCCAGACATCATGCCACCCTTTTTCTTCGCAGCCGCATTGGCAGCATCCAGCCGAGCCTGGTAATCCTTCTCAGCTGCACCATACATGTCTGCCGCGCCAGCGTTGCCTTGGTTGAAGAAGCTGTTGAAGCCAAGCTCCGGCGCACCACCGGCCGCACCCCTGAGAGCCTGATACTCCTGGAGGGGGCGATACCTGGCCGCCTCGGCCTCGGCCATCTGGCGAGCACGATCGGCGGTATCAGCTTCCCGTGCAAGGAGCTCGCGCTGATTACCGATGTCGTACATGCTCTTGCCTTCGCCAAACTGCTGGCCCCGAAGGCTATTGGCATACTGCGCAGCAGACATCTCCTCGCCCACACCCTGCTGTCGCGCCTGCAGACTGCGATTGAAGATGTCGCCGTAGGCGCCCATAGAACCGAGTAGGGCTTGCTGGGAGGCGTCGTTCATCCTCTGGCCCTGGGACTGCATCGCGGCCTGCCAAGCAGGCGACCCCTCGGTGATGCCTTGCGCCTTGAGCCTCGCGATCTCTGCGGCATTACCCTGCTCGAGGCCGGGCTGGAGCCGAGACATCATCGCCTTCTGCACAGCCTCTACACCGCCAAACCCAGAGTCAGCAAGGGCAGCATTGTCACTAAAGTCTATGTTGCCCCAGCCCTCCATCTGAGAGGTATCCGGGGCGGCCGTACCCTGCCAGCCCCGTATATCTGTCATCCCACTCGTATCCATCGGCTGGCCCATGGCCTGCTGGACACCACCGAGCATGCCGCCAGCCATGCCGCCCAGCTGCTGCTGTTGCTGCGTCTGCTGGTCGAACAGCTTCTGGTACTCAGGGCTGAACTGCTCTGATTGAGACCAATTGCCCTGCGCGTCCTGACTCCAGGTAGACGTGCCATACGGATTAGACTGATTAGGCCTATTGGCCCTAGTCTGATACTCGAAAGCTTCTTTGTTCAGGCCGGCCTGCTGCTGAGCCAGCCCTGCATAGTCAGGTGGGGGCGGTGTCTTTGGCGACTTGCTCATGTTTAATCTCCAACCATTTACAATCAGACCTGTACATGCCAAAGATGACCTCATCCCCCTCGGGGTAGACATCAGGGACAGTACAGACCGGTTTAAAGCCAAGTTTTAAAGTAAGATCGACCACGGGCTTATTACCTGCCGGGAGCTTCGCGAATATTACTTCACATTTGGCCTGGTTGAAGGGGAAATCAAATGCGGCCCACATGAACATCTTTGTCAACCACCCCGGACGGCCCACGACATGCATCACGCACGACCGGCCAGTCCAGTGGTCATAACCGACAACACCAAGTATATGCCCTTTCGAACTCCTATTACCTAAACAAACTAACCCGTTCGTATATTCAAAGTTGTTCCTCTGCATCATCCAGTTCCGGAGGAAGGGCTGACCGATGTACTCTATCACAGCGGCCCACCCGACCTCACAGTGTAATCCGTGGCAATCCAAGTAGTCTCAACCTCACTCGTAAGGTTCATCATCAGAGACAGGGCCATCCCCATCCCTTCGCCCGAGCACCACTCCTTCTGCACGATATAACCGCCGGACCACTTCCCAGCACCCCAATAGGCATCGCCCCACAGCGAGACAGGCGATTTCGCCACCGAGCCACTCGGGTAGACCAAATCGGATGTAATATAGTCATAGATGATTCTCGAGCTAAAGCCTACCTTGCGTGCACCCATAAAGACAGGTCTATAGAGGCCAACCTGCTTCTGCGCGGTAGGTGAGTCGAAATTGGTGTAAGCCTGTTGGCACCTGGACAAGATATTCGTCCCGCCCGAGCCATCTATCTGCACCTCGTCCTTATCGCCCATCCACGCGCGCAGAACGCGACCCCCGACATCGCCAAAATAGGGCATCGTGTGCAGCCTATGCCAGCACCGGGCGTCCATGCCAATGAACGTGCACCACGAGTTATTGGTGACATTATTCACTAACTGACCATTACTACCCGCATGCACGGTCGGGATATTAATGATCAGCAGGTTAATGGCCGGAAAGAACTCCATCTCCCAACCCGCAACCTCGGCAAGGCTCGAGGTCATCTCGCTGAGCAAAAACTGAATCTTCTTACTGTAGACGGCATTTTCTACTGCGTTAACCTGCGTAGACACTAATACCGTAGCCATTGAAATGATGCCCGCACTCGTCAGGTATAGCAGGTCACCAGTGATGTTCGTGTAATACCGCCGACCGCTTATCGGAGCACCAATAAAGTACGTCCCGACATGATTCCAGGTCGAGGCAGTCTCTACGTTAATGCCAGAGAACACCACGGCCTCGCCATTGGACGAGACAGCGACCAGTTTGTCGTTAGACCCCTCGCCCGCGTCCACCGTCCACGTAGAAAGCGTCGAGAGGTAACCGCCGCGCTTAAAGAAGGGCCCGAAGTCGAAGTACTTCGCCTCGCCGTACATAGTATCAGGCGGCAGGAACCAGCCGCGCGTGTCATTGATCGGCACGAACCACAGGCGGCGCTGGTGGACGGTGACCTGGATAAAGCTATCCGGATTGATGCCCTTTATGGTCCCATTGTCCAGGCCATTCCCGAGGACCAGCCGCTTAATACCAGCAGTACTGTACCAGATAGGGTTATCAGTACCATTAACAAATACGCTATGAGTGCCCGCGACATTCGCAAAGCTCACGTTCTGCCAGTGATTGCTAGTAAAACCCGACAGCAGGGGGGCACCGACAGGCCCCGGCAGGGTCACGTCAAACATCTTGAGATCGCCGAACGCGAAGAGCTTCGTCTGGCCCGTGCGGTCAATCCAGCTGCCAAGCGACTCCACCGGACCCCCGACGCCGGAGGCATGCACACGGTAGCCCTTCCGGACCATACACCCGTACGGCTGCGGCACGAGGTTCACCAACTTAATGGCGTCCGTGGGCGGCATTGTCGTCAGGTTATCAAAGACATTCAGCCCGCCCAACGGGGCAGGGATCGTCTTCGTCTTAGCAGAGAAGGGCTGAACGCCTATTGACTTATCCATCACGTATTCCAAGAACCTTCTGGAATTTGCCATGAGCCGATCAGACCAATGTTAGCAGACGGCGTCAGGGAGAGCACAGGCGCGCCCTTGTCCTTCCCTATCAGGGTCAGGAACATGCGCATGAAGTCCGCCTTCGCTGAGTTGGTGTCAAAGCCCTTGAGCTCATAGAACTTCAGCCGCAGGAACTTGATTATCAGCCACGGATGGTACTGAATCTTATCCCCGTCCTGCGACACTATCTCCATCTCCGTGGTATCGCCCCTGACAATCCAGTTCTTCTTGATATACTCCATCGTGATGTTCGCAGACGTGGAGCCTGGGGCAGGCAGAAACATCAGCTTGTCCTGGTACACCCTGTACCGCATGCCAAGCGACGCCCCGATGCCGCTCCTGAGCCTAGACCACTCTTGCGCGGACCGGGGGCCGACCAATGCGCCGTTATTTGTATTATCCCACTGCGTCTGGTCAATGAAGTAAAGCCAGTCGGGAGGGAGCGGATACCCCTCCTGGCCATGAACCGTGTCAAGGCTCATGAACTTCGTGAACTGCTGCCAGGGATAATACAGATTCAGCTCATTGCCAGCACTATTGAGCAAAGAGGTGAGCTGGACGACCTGCGGATCGTCCGTCACGAGAGTCGCCGGAGCGGGTAGCCCCAGCTCCCCCGACACCTGCTTTATCACGGTTAGTGCTGACCAGTAGTCCATATCATGCCGCCTTTGGTGTTACCTTCGAATCCTCGACCGCCATCAGCTTCGCCACCTGCTGCTTGAGCGTCTCGATCTCCGCGTCGCGCTTCTCGAGCTCGTTCTTCAGCATGGTGATGGGGGCGGCGGACTTGGCCGACTCAAGGTAAGCCACAGCCTTCTGCTTCATCGAGTTGTAGCTCATGAAATGCCGGCTGTGAGAGTCCGAGATGCCCGCTAGCTGCTCGAGCGTGAAGACGTTGAGTGCCTTCAGCTCGGCGATCTGCCCCACAGTTAGGAACGGCACCTCCTCGAGGGGTGTCCCGTCCGGCGAGGGGGCCAGCTTCTTCTGGAAGCGCTCCCACTGCAAAGGAAACCTCTCACGGTAGTGATTGGTCGCCTTGTTCACAAGGACATCCCTGGATCCAGGTGTAATGATCTTCACCATCGCCACCTCGTCGAAGATTGGCCTGCCCTCGGCGGCCGACTTCGTCTCGTTCTTCACTGCAGTCTGGTAAAACTGCACGAAGAGCCTCCGGTCATCCTCCGACTGGATGGAGTCGGAGGTAACCACACCATCATACACTTCAGTAGGCATCACTTGTCCTTCGGCTCAGGTGGCTTATTTTGCTTAGCAGGAGCAGGTGCAGTAGGTTTAACTGCATCAGCTCCCTCTCGGACATTGAGATCCGCCTTGTTGGGCTTATTTTGCTCCTGCTTCCGGTCCTCCTCTTCCTTCCTGATCCGGTCCTCCTCTTTCTTGGCCGTGGCCTGCAGGTCCTTGACGAGGAGGTTCTTTTCGTCCTTGGGCGTAGCGCCTTCCTCGCGCTCTTTCTTCGCACGCTCCTCGGGTGTGAGGTTGTCGAGCTTCTGCTCAGAGGCCTTCTTACGCTCGATCTCCTTGAGACGCTCGTCTTCCGACTTAGCCTTGGCCTCGTTTTCCTTGGCGGACGGCTTTGCCTCGTCAGGTCGCATCATCTTCTTCTCGACGTTCTGCCGGATCTCCTCGTCACGGAACACGCCTTCCACAGGCTTCTTGTGCGGTTCATTCTCAACCTGCTTCGCCGCTACAGGGAACTCACCCTCGGGCGCCTTCGCCTCAGCAGCCTTCTTCGACTCATCCGTTGTGAACTCTACCGGATGTTTCTTCTGGTCAGCCTTCACCCGCTCGGCATGCTGCCGATCCCGCTCGAGGGTCTCACGAGTGGTTTTCTCGTGCTGCTCTGCGACCTGCTTGTCATGCTCGACGGCTTCCTTCTCCTCCTTGGTCATGGAGGGGGCGACGGTGGCCGTGGTAGTAGAACCGAACTCGTGGTTGCCGTTCATGACGGGGACAGTGGACCTGTTGACGAAGCCGGCCTCGATCGGGGAACCCACGGGGATATCCGCGGCCGCGGTGACCGTCTTCATAGTAAAGCCAGTAAATGCCGGCCCAGCGCCAGCATCGCGGCTACCACCACTGCCAGCAGCGCCAATACCATATCCTGCAGTATAAGGTACATTCTGAGCAGCCCCATTCACGACGGCGTTCGTCTTTCCACCACCGATATACATGATGGTAGAATCTACCACAGTCTTGTCCGGCCTAGATATGCCCGGGACATAGTCATCGGTGAAGTTCTGCGTCGACCCGTTCGGCACCTGCACCTCCTTCGTGCCCTGCGGCCCCACGTTCGGACCGAACCCGATGCCGGTGGACAAGGCCCCTGTGGACGCGGTATTGTTCGCCACGCCGGTGCCTGTCTGCCAGTTACCGCCGTTCGGGTAGTCCTTGTCATTGTCCCTGGGCGAGCCCTTGGGACCAGACAGAAGGTCAAAGATGACGGGCGTGCCCGCGCTCGGATTCGCCGCGTTCTGTACAGGTGTTGAGCCTGGTAGTCCAGCTGGCATAGTTTTCTCCTTAGGGGGGATTGCTCCCCCATGTTAATTACTCGGAAGGCGTGGCAGTGGGGCCTGTCGGCACGAGCGCGACCACCCACCCCGTCTGCGGTGTCCACACGACCACCTTCTTGAACTTCTTCTCCCGCTCGCCGCCGGGCAAGGTGTTATCAATGCCCGGCTGACTTCCAGGCAGGGCGTTATCCGGATAGACAGGCTGGCCCGGCAAGCTGTTGTCAACCTCGGGCTGGCTCTCGGGCAGGCTGTTGTCCGGGAACACCGGCACCTCAGGGATATGGATCGGGTGCGTCGGGAATCCCGGCCCCTGTGAGGGGTAGTTCCCTCCTCCGCCACCGCCGCCGCCCGGCGCTATCGGGTGAGTCGGAAAGCCCGGCCCCTGCGAAGGGTAGTTCGGACCGCCAGGCAAAGTGTTGTCCGGGCGACCGCCCTGACCGCCAGGCAGACTGTTGTCGGGGCGACCGCCACCGGCATCACCCATGGGGGTGATCAAAGCAATAAACGATTGCATGTGAAACCTTTCATGTTACTCCACCATCAAACCCTGGAACTGCATCCCACTGCATGTCAGGTTACCAGCCCAGGCCAAAATCTGAACCGCCGCGTCCTGGTTCACCGAGTACCGCTGGCCCGGCGAAAGGGGGACCATGTTGCGGTCGCGGTGGGGCCGGAAGTGGAAGTACTTCGTGTTCAGGAAGTACGCCGTGCTCACCGGCATGTAGCCGCCGATCCCGCCGTCCAGGACCACGTCGGCGTCCATGTACTTGACGGTGACGAAGCCGAGGTTTGCCGTGTCGCTGCTCGTGAAGCGCTGCGCCGCCTGAAGGCTGCCCATGTAGAAGCCCCAATAGTTGTTGTCCACGACGATCAGGTCGGGCCGGTCGCTGCCGCGCAGGGTCTTCGCCCACAGTCGGTTCCAGTAGGTCTGGATGTTGGCGGACGTGGTCGCCGCGCCTCCATCGGTGGACGCGTCGAAGGTCTGGTTCCGCCAGAAAGGCCACGTATTGCGGTCAATGCCGCCAATAACACCAGAACTGGGAAGAGGGATGATCTGCTTGAGGAGGCCGTCGACCTGCTTCCCCGCGGCGGCACTACCGTCACTATAGACGCCCTGTGCGAGCAGGTTCGCCATGGATGACTCGGCCACGTTAATACGAGCTTCGAGGAGGTCAATGATCTGCTCCTTGCCGTTGTTCTGCAGCTGGTCGAGGCCGGAGATGGTCACGGGGCACGCCGCCTGCTTGATGTCGTACTGCGCGGCACTGATGACGTCCTGCGCTGCCACAGGCAGCAGGTCGTAGCCGGCGTACCAACCGGCGTTGCCGTTCGCCTGGTAGGACAGCTCCTGCATGATGACGTTACCGCCGCCGAACGGCTTCACGTTGCCCTTCTGCTGCAGGCGCGACAGGAGCGCGTTGTTCTTGGTAACGTTGTCGGCGATCTTGCCGGTGCGAGACTGAATGGTCGTAGCAATAATGTCACTTACTGCTGAGTTTGCGAATGCCATTTTTGGGCTCCGTAAAAGGTGGTGCAGTCGCCTTTGGTTTTACCTTAGGTACTGGCGGTTTAACTCGAGGTTCACCTGGGTCATTCCTGGTCTGGCGAATGATGAGTGTTTCAGGACGTCTCGGGGACGATGCGCCCACCATCTTGGTGATTATGGACATATCATCTTCCCGACACGTGGTCGAAGGCACTTTCAATCGCGCCACGGAGTGATTCCGCATTGTTCACATGCGTAGGTGCGCTCGAGGGTTGGCTCTTTACGGAGGCCGACGCTTGCAGGGCCTTCTCCGCGCGGGCGTTGCCCGTCTGGAGCTGCTGCTGTTGCGCATCAGCCGGGGGAGCCACTTGACCTTCTGCAGCCCAAGCAGGATTCATCCTAACTGCCATGTCATATGCCTGCACGGGCGTCAGGTAGCGCCCGCGCTTGGCATTAAGCTCAATGAGGTCGGCCATATCCCCACGAACCTCTTCGAAGTGGGAGTAGGTGACCGGGTCCTCCGCCATCTTCTCGACCTCCATAGCGGCGTCACTGCGAGTCCGATTCTCTCTCATGCGATCGAGCTCTTGCTGCTGCTGGATGAAGTTCTGAATTGGCGATAGTTTCTGCTCGAGAAGTTGCTCAATGGCAGACTTTGTGGGGTCTGTTGGTCCCTCACCCGCCAGGGCCGAGTCCAACTCCCTGATGTCGATGCCGTAATCCTTGATGAGCTTAGCCATCTGCTGAGCTCTCTGGGTTGGGGGCGCCGTGGCCAGGAAATGCTCGACCTGCAACAGGTTCGCGATAGCTTCAAGAGGCTTACCATAAGCCATGATGTGAGCTTCGTAAGGGCGAATAACTTCCGAAAACTGCCTGTGGAATTCCCTTATCTGATTATTTTCACCGAAAGCCTTAGTTATCTCTTTCTCTCTGCGTTGAACTTCTGATTTAACTTCTGGGTCGAGCGCGGCCCACTTGGCGGCGACGGGCGCCTTCCAAGATTTCGGGGGATTGTCCGCCGGCGCCTTCGCCTCGGAGGCGAGGGGCACGTTGGTGACGTCCGGAGTGGGCGCAGGAGTGCCTGCCGGAGGCGCCGGATCCTTCGGGTCCTTCCGCTCCTCCGGTGCAGGAGCAGGTGGAGGAGGGGGCGATGCCGCTGCCTGAGGGGGCACAGGGGCCGGCGTCTCCTTTTCCACTTGCTCGACTGCGCTGTCAAGCGCTTCTCTTAGATCGCTCATTTGAACCTCTTTCTCAAGGCCTTGACGTGCTCGTCGGCCCTGTGCTTGTCCGCATCATTGAACTCGCGCCCCACCGACTGCGGGACATGAACTTTTTTGGCGAACAATGGGTTATGGGCCACGGCCGCCATGAATCTTTTCTGCTTCGGTGAGCTACTTGGCATATTCGTTCTTCCTGTCCCAGTAGCCCTTCCGAATCATCGCCTGCTTAATGTCCTCTCTGGGACTGTCGGCGGTGTACCTCTGCCTCGTGGGTAACCCCGCGAGCTCCGACGTCGGCACTACGTTGTGCCGAGCACAATGATCTCTAATGCCTGCTCTACCACGGACAACAGTCCCATCAATAGGACTAATAAAGTCAGGAACATCACGAAGTATAGCGGGATGGCCACCCACATCGGCACCAGGCCCTCTCCGGGAGGGTTCTGTCCCTTTTTCATAGGCTACCCCATCTATGTAAACGTAACACTTACGCATTTTTCCTACCCCTCTCGTCCTTGCTCTTGGCCATCCGGTCCACCATGTCGTACAGCGACTCCTGACGGGCGTGCTCCATCTTCTGCTGATGCCCCACGGCATTAGCCTGGAGGTCCTGCCGGTTCTTCATCGCCTTGAACCGCATGTCCGCCATGCTGGTCATCTGCTTCATCTTCGCAGTAGCTATGTCGCTTTGCTGCTTGATTTGGGCCGACTTTGCGTCTCCTTGAGTTTTTGCTTCAATTCGCTTAATTTCAGCGTCGGCCTTCTTTTCTTCGGGGGTTGGTTCGGGTGGGGCTCCGGCGGCTGCTTGTTGGGCTTTGAGCTGGCTATCGAGTTCACGGTCGAGCATTCCTTCTATGTCACGAGCACCTTTGAATCCGGAGACGACCCACTTCAGTATATTGGTGAGGAGCGGGGCCATCTGCGGCGCCTGTTGAATCATCGCCGTCGCCTGAGGCAGATAGCCTGCAACCGAAGACAACAACTCAATTCTATCTTGTTTCTCCATAGCGTAATCAGCCTGAGCCATCTGGTCAGAGGTGACGGTGATCCTCCACTCGAATCCTTCCTCGGACTGGAGCATGTCGAGGGCCTCATCGGCGAGCTGTGCATCGTCTGTTCTGAGTATGTTGCTTTTACGCTTGAGGATCTCAGGGTCGAAGTGTTTGACCATGATCTCCGCTTTGAGCCGAAGAAGCTCGCTTGCAAACTGTGCAATCTCGTCTTGAGTATCCTTAATGCGTACTGATGCGAACTTCGCCTTAATCTCCTGAGCTCCAAGGGTCTCGGAAGCCTTCGAGGCACCCCGGACAATATCAGATATTCCAGTGAGCTCGTAGATCTGAGCTTTCGTAGACTCACGAGCCTCGTATAGTCTTTGAAGCGCTTGTACAACCTTGTCGAGGGGGAGCCAATCCACTGCACCTTGGACACCGCCTTTCTCTGCGAACATCGCCCAGTCGCTGACGGGGATCATGATGTTGTCCACGCCCTCCTGCAGCATCCTCTGGATGCCCGACGCGGAGGAGTCGTAGACGCCCACTGCCTTCACCGCCTTCGTGAGGAGCGAGATGCGGTTGTTCAGGTTGTCCAGCTCGGTGTACTGGTCCTGCACGAAGTAGTAGTCGGGCCTCGGCACGGTGTTCGAGGTCGTGATGTTCGCCAGGAGCGGCTTCGGGCACGGCTCGAACCCGACGAGCGCCAGGAGGTCGTCCTTCTCGTCGAGGATCTCCGAGTAGTCCTTGCACAGCCAGTAGACCCGCTTGTCCAGACGGTCCCATATCTCGTAGATACACGCGGTCTGGATGGCCTGGTGGGTCGGCGTCGAGCTCGTCGGGTAGAGCGACATGTTCGCCTGCATGGGGCGGTAATTCAGAGGGACCTTGTCCGCCAGGTCCTGGCCGAACCTCTTGATTAGCGCCCCGTAGTCCATGTAGACGCGGCGCGCGGTCCAGCGGCGCTCCTCCCACACCCGGCACGGGCTCCAGAGGAAGTCCTCCCAGTACACGTAGTCGATGACCACGCGCTGGTCGGTGATCTTCTTGAAGGTCATGACCTGGGGAGGGACGATTGGTGGCGGTGGAACAGCCTGCTGTTGTAGCCCCGTCGCTGGAGGAACTCCGGCTCCGAGCATAGGCTGGCCGCCGCCCTGAGAGGGCAGAGATGGCGGGGCCTGCGGCAACGTTTGAGGCTCCTGAGGGGGCATCTGAGGTGGCTGACCACCGCCTTGAGGGGGTAACTGAGGGGGAGGCACGGCCGCCATCTGAGCCTGGGGCTCGTCAGGGGCCGGCCCCATCTTGAAACCGGAGTTCGCGACCACCTCGGCGCCCGCGTAGCCGCCGACGGTGACCTCGACGTCCTCGACGTCCGTCTCGAGGCGGAGCCACGCCTGCCCGAGGCCCGGGATGAGGCGGTCCATAACCACGTACTGCATCGAGGAGCCAAAGGTGTCGCGCGGGTCGTCCTTGTCCGGGGTGATGCACCTCTGGAGTATCAGGGCGCCCACCCGCGCGAGGTCGTCATTGTAATCCACGAACTTTCTGCCGACGTCCGGCTTCGGGATTTGGGCGAACATGGCCGCCTTGAGGATCCTCGTGTTCGCGTAGAACAGGTTGAACCACTTCTGACTCGCGTCCAGGGCGTCCCGCTCGTCTGTGTAGCGGCGCACGACCTTCCGCCCGCGCTCGTAGAACTTCTTGAGCTCGCTCTCGGCATAGTTGATCTCCGTCCGCCACCGCTCGAAGGGGGGCATGTCATGGGGATCCTTGATTACTGGGGAGCGGTCAGACATTATGCTATCCTTCTGTCCTTCATCAGTCTATCAACATTATCAAGATACAGCTCGTCAAGACTATAGCCAAGTCTTTTCTCAACCTCCATGTCAGCGGACGTCTGCGGCGCCCTGCGCTTACAGACCACAGCCATATACCCAAACGCGTCCGCGTAGTCCGAGCACCAGTCATGCAGTGGCTTATCACCGAAGATAAGACGAGTCTCATCCCATTCTCGGTGATACCCTTTCAACGCTTCTATCAGGTCGTCCGTCTCTTCTTCCTCAAAGTACACTAGCGGGAACACCTTCCGCGTCGCCGCCAGCCTATCCTTTACTTTGTGGTCTGGCACTATATGAGGCACTATCCCTTCAATTAGAAATTGCTCGACTATAGACTTCTTTGTCTGGAGGTTCTTTGCTCTCGCGTCGTGGGGGAGCCAGACATCTCCCAAACGATCACCTAACTCGAATAGTATACCTATATAATGCAGTATGTCCTTGCCGCTCGCCGCGTACACCTTCACTACCCTTATGTTCCCCTGCAGGTCCTCCTGCCAGAAGACCATCACCGTCGCATCCGTGAACCCCAGGTCGAAGACGACGTTGACCTTGAGCGCCAGATCTAGCAGCCCGTGCTGGATCCGACCCTCATAAAACACAGAGTTAACCTCATCGGCATATATGGCACCTTTGAGGGCGGAGTCAAAAGAGCACTCATATTCCTGGGCAAACTCCTCGGGATCCATATCCTCCCGAAGCTCTCGTAGTTCTTCCTTACCAATGATGCCACTAGTCGAAGCACGAAGAAGCATCGTGTAGTACCGCGAAGGTAGACTGAGCCCTCGCTTGTACTCCGCGTGGAACAGGTTCTTACCTCGAGGAGTAGAGGCGAAGACCCACCAGCCATTACGGTCAGATAGTGCCGGGCGAATAATAGTACTAAAGACCGAGGGTCTAAACAGCGCATACTCGTCTCCTACACCGCCATCCAGATACATACCGCGAAGACTATCAGGATTATCAGCACCCAGGCAATATATTGTTCTATCACCATGGAGGGTAACCTTGAGCTCACTTTCCGCCGGAGGCTTGCTAAAGTATCTCTCACCGTAGTCCTTTAGGTACTGCCAAGCAATTCTCTTAGACTGTCTGTACGTGGGCCCGATATAGGCCAGTTGGGGCCGCTCCAGGGGGCACTCAAGAGCTCCGACAATAACGTCATTGACAAGGGCGACAGTTTTTCCTGCACGTCTGTGAGTGCATAGTACTGCCCATCGCTGCTTTCTATTATGAAAGTCAAGGAACGCACCTCGGGGCTCATATTCTTTCACTCCTGGTCCACCTTTTCCCTATCCCTGGGCACCAGGTCCACCACGTCGCCGTCCATTGGGCCCTCGTCGGCCCTTTTGTAGCTCAATCTGTCCCTCGTAAGCCACGGGATGTCCACCACTATGCGCTCCCTGTCCTCATCCGGAGCGGAGGCGGGGAGCAATTTGCTGACGGCCTGGACGAAAACTCGGGCATTTTGGTCATTTTTGCTCGCAAACTCGACCAACCAGTGAGCTCCGCCCAGGTTATCGAAGGCCTCGCGGAAAAGCTCGCGCAACTGCCTGGTAACCTTCTTCGGACCCGCGGGGAGGGAGAGATCGGTGTTTCTGAGTTGCTGCATAATTCAAAACAATAACGCCTAAAATATAATTATAGCGCACAGATTGAAATGTGGGAAATCCTCAATTGTTTGCTCCACGCAACGAGTGTAACACCTCGTAATTGGGCTCCAGATTTGCGCCCTCTTGCGATATAATGCTCTGTAAAGAGCATTACGTTGTTTTTACCAAGCGACGGATTTTGTAGTAGTACTATTTTACCAAGCGACGGATTTTGCCTTCGTGTGTTGCGCGCTCCGGCCCCGCATTGTGAAGTGGCCCACCGCCTGACGGGGTACACCCTTTCACCATGCGGAAATGCAACGGAGTGTAAAAGAGTAACGAAGTGTAGTAAAATGAGTACTTAATACATAGGAATAACTAAAGCACTAGGTTATAATTGATTTATCAAATTAAATAACAAATACAAATTAATTTGATATTAGATGTAATAATCTTATTACATCTTGTAATGTTCTTTAACAACTTAGTTGTAACAGTAGTAACACTTGTAACAGTAGTAACAAGTGTAATAGTAGTAAATTCTAGTAACAGTAACATTTGAAAGTAACATCATGACACAATCTATTGGCAGCTTCGCTCGCAACATCATTGCAACTCGCAACGAACTCTCTAACGCTCAAGTGTTAGAACTCGTGAAAGTGCAATTCCCTAATGCTAAAACTAGCATTGCCTGCATTGCTTGGTACAAAAGCAATATGAAGAAGACTGGCTACAAAGCAGTCGAGGTTGTAATAGAGCGCACGCTTGAAGTGATTCAAGCTGAGCTCGACGAGGCAAAGATGAAGGTTGAGCTCCTTGAGGAGGAACTCAAGGACAAGGAAGAAGAGCAGAAGGAAGACATCAAGGCTAAGTTTGAGTACTACAAGTCCTTGATGGAGAAGCAAGCAGCCTAAGGTTGAGAGGGGGGCTAGAAATGGCCCCTTTTCACAAGGAACAAAACATGACGGACATCGTGACAAGCTACATCTGCCCTCCCATCCCGTTTCGCAACTACGACTGGTGCGCAACGTACGACGGCTACGAGCCGGGGGAGCCGATCGGGTACGGTAGGACAGAGCAGGAGGCGATCCTGGACCTCCTGGAGCGCCGGGATTGAGCGTGGGGGGCCAAAATGGCCCCTTTTTCACGCCCAAAACCCTTCGGGGCATGGACAAAGCACATCGGCCGACCAGTCAAATGGTCAGTCCGGTGCCCTTCGTCGATGTCCTTCGGCTAGGAAAGCTGATATTGGCGCGTTACGCTGGCGTGTGAAATGGCGTGCGATTTTTTAATTTCTGAAAGTTTTTTATATATTTTGGTATTTTGGCCGTATATATATATTTTATATTGTGATCAATCACAAATCACATCACATGCATAATATATTAATTAGATTAGATAAGCGTCTGGCGAAGCGCTGCGCTTGTCGGCTGTCCCCCCTTCACGCCTCGTACCTCATACCTGGCGTGGTACGATTTGTCGCTGAATTGGCAAAATAAGGTGTTTACCTGGAGAAAAAACCATGATATAATTATATCTACAGCTTGAAAAAACTGTAAAACTTGAAGATTTTCTCAACTTTTGAAAGTATACATGTCAAATTCCATTGGTTCCTACGCTCGCGAGCTCATCTCCCAGAACCCCGGGATGTCCAACCAGGACATCAGGGACAAGGTCCTCGAGAAGTTCACCGAGGCCAAGACGTCCATCGCCTGTATTGCCTGGTACAAGTCGAACATGAAGAAGACAGGGTACAAAGCGGCAGAATCTGCCCCCCCTCCGCGGACCCTGGAGGTCATCGAGGAGGAGATCGTCGAGGCCAAGCTCAAGTTGGAGTCGCTCAAAGAGGAGTACGAGTACAAGAAGATCGAGCAGGCAGAGGAGATCAAGAGGCAGTTCGAGTACTACAAGAGCCTGATGGAGAAGACGGAAGAGGAGCAGGGACAGTAATGTGGCTCGCGTTCCTCCTCATCGGAGCACTTGCAGGTGGGTGGGGAGGAGCCCTCTTCGGGTTTCTCCTCGGTGTTTTTCTTGAAATTTGGTTAAATGAGGTGTCAAATTGACGGCAGCAGAAGCAATCGTGTTTTGGGTCATCCTGGTGATGATCGGCGCAGTACTCGAGCACATCTACAAGGAAGAGAAATGACGTTCTGGGAGTGGTTCTGGAGCGTCAGTCTCGTGGCATCAATCATAGTGCTAGCAATATTTTACTTTGGGGGAAAGAAATGAAGTTGATCAACCGTAGCAAGCCTCTCATCAACAACAAGCGCGAGAGGTGGGGACAATGGGGCCCGTGCGAGGGCTCTACAGGTCTAACGCGAAGCGAGTGCGAGGGCCTGGTCATAGAGTGGTCCGACGGTGGCGCGAAGTGGATCGGGGACACAGCGCGGGTCACGTCTCAGTGGGAGGTCGAGGAGTTCAGGGTCGTCGAGGACGGGTTCTGCTGCGAGACGCTGAACAAGATCACCGAGGGCACGTACCTGAAGTAGAGAGCGCTCAGGTCAGGGGGCTAATATATGGCCCCCTCTCCTGGCGCTTTTGCCAGAACAACCGTAGAGACGTAGAATGCATAGAGTAATGCAGATCCTGGAGACGGGTGAAGTGTGTTGCGCGTACGAGGGCAGTGAGCACCAGTGCTATGCCTGGATCGATCGAAACGAGGATGATTACCCTGAGTCGAGCTTCTTCGTGGAGCCAAAGCAGGAGTACAACCGCTATGAATAAGGTCCATCTCTCCCTCCTGCTCCTGGCCGTGGCCCTCGCGGCAGTGGTGTGGGCGAAGCCGGCGCCCGAGTGCTTCACCGACAGCTGTGTGGGTTGCACCGATGACTGCCTCAAGGCAGAACAATATGTGGAAGAGTTCCTGAAAGGAAAAGAATAATGGACGAGCAATCAATAGAGCTGGACTGCCCCCCGGGCTGGGCCAGGCCCGACCTGTGGATCGTGCAGGTGATCGAAGGAACGGGCCTGCAGAGGAAGGAGCCGGTGAGCAAGTTCTTCGGCAACTGGAAGTGGGACTACAGCGAGGTCAGTGAGGCGCGATGGCAAGAGCTCCGCCCCCTCCTGAAGCAGCGCATCGTGACTCTGTACAACCGTGGCGTGATCCGGTATGGAAGCTGGTAAAATGCAACAGGAAGTAACAAGGCATTTACACGGGAGCGAAAAGGCGTTATAATTATATTTAACAAGCAGAAAGTTTTCAATGTCAAAGAAAGATCTAGAGCAAATGAGCAAGATCGAGCTCCTAGAGTACTCTAAGCGGGCGAGATACATGTTGGGCAAGGTGTATAGTGAAAGGATGCAACTGGAACAGGAACTAGCAGAGATCAAACTTGAGCTTCTCAAGGCAAAGAAGCAAGCAGCCAAGCAAACACAATTGAAGGAATGAAATGAAGCAAAAGATGATGTTCACAAAGATGTCCCCCGTCAGCAAGAAGGCGAACAGCCTCACGCTGGACGTGGACCCGAGGGACATAGCGCGATGGCAGAACGGCGAGCTCATCCAGGTCGCACTCCCGTACCTGAGCGCGTCGGAGCGTGAGTTCCTGATGACGGGCATCCTGGACGACGAGTGGAACAAGCTGTTCCCCAAGGAGATCGCGGGGACCATCGACCAGGGCGTTCAGCTGAGCGAGGAGGACGCCATGATGCAGGTCCTCACCGAGTTCACGCAGCTGATGGTGGTCCACGAGGACCTGATCAACAACATGGTCGTGCTCCACAAGACGGGGGGACTGACCTGGGAGAAC
>Ga0193736_1000018_pt1 | contig 45627 bp, 46 predicted proteins | sample L2m1metaG_FD_160566 | JGI IMG/M metagenome (GOLD analysis project Ga0193736, IMG submission 160566) | Soil microbial communities from a riparian zone of the East river system, Colorado, United States - L2m1 | ecosystem: Environmental > Terrestrial > Soil > Riparian zone | place: USA: East River... | reverse complement strand
CTCTTATAGGGTCTGATCCCATATAGGTAACAGATAAATCTGATAACCATAACACTTCTGCTAGGATATTTACCTTCTCAATATCATGATCTTTTACTTTAATTTCTGAAAGCAATTCTTTGTATTTTTTCTGAGCCGTTTCTTGTTTAAAATAAGGAAAATCTGTTCTCCAAATCAATGCCTCGACCATCAAACTCTTATCCGATTTCTCTATATCTGCTGTTTGAGGCCGCACCTTTGGTTGATTACTAAATTTAAATGAATAATTTTCAAAGACTCTTTCAAGATCAGGTTGGTCAAGCTTGAAATAAGCATCGTGTATTTGGTATCTTTGGATAGTCTCAATGGTCCTGTAAACTCTGGGTCCTACAGAGGGTTGAATAGTCGATCCTTGACTAGGGTAACCATTATTTTCAGGCTTCGAACTATTACCATTATATGTGAATTGGAGTGGGTCGTAATCATGCAACAGCGCTGATACAAGGAGAATTTCAATATCATCTGCAGAGAATCTATAATTATTTATTGTATTTGGTAACATTTTTAGTGACATGTAAGAAACTTCAAGACTATGGTGAAAATTATGATATTCTGTAGATCCTTCACCTAGTCCAATGTCTGCATATACCCCATCAAGAAATTTGATAAGGGTCGAAATTTTTTCAATTTTATCTTGATTTATCCCCTTGGATTCTGCTACATCCAAAATAGCCAAGACCAACTTGTCTTCTTTAATATCTGCGAGCGTTTCATTTGCTTCCTTTACGATTGATTTGTGGAATCCAGGAAGTTTTTCTAGAATTTCATTGTAGATTATCTTGATAGGCAAGCTTTTGTAAAGAAATATCCAAAATCCTGTTATCATCCAGGGATACTTTATTCTAAATTTCTCTCTTTCAATGATTTCATCAACGAGAAGCACAATATTTCTGTTCAATTTTCCAATTTCACGATTTGTGACAATTCCTTCTGGATTGTTTGATTTTGTGCCCTGATAGTCGGCACGCATTACTGCCCATTGAGGTATTTTTATTCTATACCGCACTCTCTTTATAGTGCCCTTAGTGGACCAAGGAAATCGAATAGTTTCTTTCTCAGTAGTAGCCACGTTTCGATTTCTCGTATTTTGCAAATCATCATCTTTAACAACTTGAAGTACCAATTCTCTGTTCGGAACTTGAAGTCCAAGTAAAACATGCCAATATTTGCCTTTGTCCACCCATTCCGGAGCATATGTGGCCGGGTCCCAAAAATCTATGGGTCCAAACGGGATGAATCCCTCTTCAAACTCATGCGTTTCGGGATTATATGATTTATATTCATATTTTCCAATTCGAGGATTAATTTGGCATGCGAGTATCCTTGTATTGTTAACCCTATCTGAAGATTTAGTAAATTCCCTGTGGGCCATCAAGCCCCAGATAGTTCCTAGACCGCTTAGAATGGTAAAACTGAATAAGAACAAATCAAATTTGTCATGAATTGCGTAATTGAGAGCAAACATAATACCGAAAACATAACACGAAAACATCCCAGAAAAAAATAAAAAAAGAAAAAACCATCTTGCAATGTCGTTATAAAATAAACTAAATGATTTTTGACCGCTATAGTCTATCTTTTCATGCTTCATGCACATTCACTATCATCTACGAGCATCCCGTCCCTATTCCTAATTGATCGTATGTTTAACCTCAATTATTCATACCGTATGAATTGTAGTCGATAAAAATTATTCCATATATAAACGCGACCATGATGATCAATTTTCAATTTTGATTATCTTGTAAAATATCAGACCCTTGATACAATTTTTGACGTAATATGGTAGAAGACATGAGGCTGAACTAATATTCTCTGCTTTCAAACTACTATCAGTTTTACGAAGTGCATTCTTTTGTTTATCTGAAGTTGTCTTGATATCTCCTTGATATCCTTAGCATCACCCTTTAGAGCAAATATTTCCAGACATCTATCTTTGTCTATTTTATTATGAAGGTGAACAATTATTATCTTGTCGAAATCATGTCTTATCGATGAAACCTGATCATCAGAGTCTTCATCATGTACTGCCAAAAGTAACGAATTAATTTCTCCGTCCAAGTCTTCTTTCATTCGTTCGTCTGATAGGAGATTTCTAATTCCTGCTCTTATGATTTCTGATCGTCCTGAAAATCCCAAAGACTTGAGCTTGTCCAAACTCTCGATTATATCTTCATTTAACGACACGCTCACTATGGTCAATAAGAATTTCATAATGCATTATTGGATATAATAATTATGCCATCTTGAAGTGCACGGAGCATCTTGAATCTTGTCCCAAGCAGTAATTAGAGGTTAAAATAGGGGCGGTCGAAGAAAGTTTCAATTTTGAATTAAAGGCATTAGCACAGTCTCGAAATAGGTAACTAGACAAATGATTATCAATTGGAAAACCCAATAATACACTACAATATCAATTTCCGTGGATTTCCTAATCTCAATCAAGCCTGGAAGTAAAGATAGCACAGAATACTAATCTAGGCTGAACAGTACCGATCTTACTCTACAGAATGGCAAAACTGAATGAAACGAGAATTCGGGTCTCAATGATGAATATACAATACCATGAGTGCATTATTAATAAGCCAATTTAGATTAATTATTATTAATAAAAAGCATATATATTCTTAATAACTTATCCTTCCTGTATGAAGACAAAGGCTATAATTTATACCCTAATTATGTTCATTCTATTTTCTTTAGTTCAGAATCTGTATGCACAAAACCCGGTATCTAATAGTACCTTACAATTGGAAATCAATAGTAAATTGAAGGTCGTATCATCTTTTTTCCCTATAGATCAATTTGTTGGAAAAGTCGGTGGTGAAGCAATAGAGCGAATGCTCCTAATTCCAAAAGGTGTCGAACCACATGACTATGAACCAACAATAAAGGATATAGAACATGTTGATTCTGCTGATGTCTTAGTATACAATGGCTTAGGGTTTGAAAACTGGATCGGAAAAATGAATAATCCTCAGAAAATTGATGCCAGTAAGGGATTGAATGCTTCGTATCTTGATGAGCGTAACATGACCTTTGATCCTCATGTATGGCTGGATCCATTGCTTGCAAAAAAACAAGTAGAAAATATACGAGACGGTTTGATAATGATCGATCCCAATCATAAAGATATCTACGTTAACAACTCAAACAATTTCCTAAATGAGCTTGACAATTTGGATGAAAAAATAAGAACTGATTTGGAATCGTGTAAGAAAAAAGATTTTATTACATTTCATAATTCATTTTCGTACTTTGCCAAACAATATGGATTAAATCAGCATAGTATCTCCAATACTGATCCAGAATCAGAAGTAACGCCTGCGAGATTAACCGAAATTATCAACATAGCAAAGACATTGGGTCTTCAAGTTATCTATTCGGAAGAACTAGTCGATCCACGTCAGGCAACAGTTATTGCTCAAGAAGTCCCAGATGGCAAGGTCCTTGTATTGAGTCCCATAGAAGGACTATCAGAGAATGAACAAAAAGCAGGATTGGGATACATTGACAAAATGAACGACAATATAAATAATTTAATGGTAGGATTACAATGCAACCAATAATCAAAGTAGATAATTTATCATATTATTATGATTCGTTCCCTTCATTAGACCATATATCATTTTCAGTTGAAAAGGGAGATTTTCTTGGAATAATTGGACCTAATGGAGCAGGCAAGACGACTCTGTTTCAGTGTATACTTGGTATAATGAATAATTTTTCTGGTGAAATTAGTCTATTTGGATCCTATGTTAAACAAAATAAGAAAATCCTTCAAAGAATTGGTTATGTGCCTCAAAAAAAATCCGTAGAGCAAACCTTTCCTGCAACTGTCAGCGAAATAGTTTCACTTGGTGTAATAGGAAGGGATATTAAAAAAGAATCTATCGAAAGTGCAATTGAGTTTGTAGAGCTTGGCGCCTATCGAGACAAGAGAATAGGCGAACTTTCCGAAGGACAGCAACAAAGGGTAATAATTGCGAAAGCTGTTGTGAAGCAACCAGAATTATTGATATTGGATGAACCTACTACAGGTATCGATTCAGTCGCCCAGAATAAATTTTATGATCTTTTGACCAGGTTAAACAAAGACAGGGGTATAACTATAGTATGGTCATCACATGACATGAACGCTGTTGAAAAATTAGCAAGTAAAGTTGCTTGTATTGATAGGAAGTTATTCTTTCATGGTGAATCAGAGGACTTTTTTGGAAATGAGGAACGAATGAAATCCTATGTTGAATTTGCGATGCAGTCACACATGAATCTTCATTTTGGTAAATCAAAAAATACGTCCGACAATAAGGAAAACGAGAATGATGGAAAGGTTGTTTGATTTATTTCAATACGGCTTTATGCAAAGATCTCTGATATCAGCAATAGCTATAGCCGTCATTTGTTCGATCGTGGGACTTTTCTTAGTACTAAAGCGACATTCCCTATTTGGCGATGCACTAGCACATGTGGCTTTTGGTGGAATATCATTAGGATTATTCACGGGAGTTTATCCACTTTGGACAGCTTACATTGTTGCAATCTTATCCGCTGTTGGTGTAAATAAATTAAGAGAATCAACAAAGATTCCTCCCGACTCCTCAATAGCTGTACTTTTGACTTCTGGACTTGCTATAGGTGTAATTTTAATTAGCATTTCGGGAGGATTCACACTAAATTTATTTAGTTTTCTATTTGGGAATATTCTTCTTGTGAGTGTTGATGACGTAATTATGATCCTTATTACTGACGCAATAGTTATACCTGTTATCTATATTCTGTACAAGAAATTAGTCCTTATAGTATTTGATGAGAACCAAGCAAGAGTCAGTGGTCTAAACGTAACATGGATTAATACACTGTTCATTGTCCTTGCAAGTATAACCATAATAGCGTCCATAAGACTTGTAGGCGTTTTACTAATTTCTTCATTGATTGTAATTCCAAATATTACGGCGTTAATGTTTGGTAAAGGATTTAAAAAGACAATATTTATTTCATGCGCAATATCGGTATTTTCAGTTGTATTTGGAATAATCATGTCGTATTATTTAGACTTGGCGCCAAGCGGAACGATAGTATTAACTATGATATCGATGTTCTTAGTAACCGTTATTGCAAAAAACATGAAGATAAGGTTTAATAAAATGACAGTTACCAAATAAAGTATTAGCAAGTCAAAGTAGAAATCAAACTACACAAGTCTGTAATCTTTTTCTATCAGCATAACATACGTTGAATGAATGAAAAAACTGAGATTCGTAGCAATACCTGGTTATCTTACCCATTAATTTGGAGGCAACCATGATTGAGAGAAATAAAGAATACATTTTATATCATGGTTTCCCCTGATCCACTAACACGATTTTGTTAACATCTTTGTTGGATTCTGTCCAGGCAATCCAGAGTTTATCTTCTGTATCAAATATCATGGGATTTGTATAAACATCAGTCTGATCGCTTTTCACTATTTTTTTTGTAACAGTCGATCCAAAAATGTCTATTATCGATAAAAGTACAGAAGAATCGTTAGTATTTTCAGTCCATGCTACATAAATCTTATTATCATTGATCCACAAGTAAGGAGAAACAGAATTAGCTGAATTGTTACTTAAATTTAACACTTTGCCGAGTTGGTTTTTAGCATCTATTTTTCTTAACATGACATCAAATGTTCCGCTTTGATTTAGTGTATCAGCCCAAGTTACATACAGCTCTTCTCCCAGAATGTGGCCATGTGCGAGTCGAGAAGTGCCAGAACTATTGCTAATATTTATTGTTGAATTGAATGAATTGCCATAGTCGTTACTAGATGTAAGAAATAATTCAGAATCACCTTTTCCAAAGGTACTTTGTTCCCATAAGACATATACTTGATTACCTTCTAACGTAGTAAAGACAGTTGGATTAATTGAAGCGATTTCCTCATTCACAGTTAGATTGTTCAATAAATGAAGAGGAATCTTGTTTGAGTTAGAACTAAAAACAGTGTCACTAGGAGAAGTACTGTTTGAGCGTTGAGGTAAAAACTTACCCGTGTTTATTATCTTTGGAGTTGTAAATGTATCGCCTTGATCCAAACTTTGTACGAACGCTATACTACATGTAGGATCATCATGTTTAGTATCGCATTTAGTCCAAACAATGTATATTATCGATCCGTTTTGATTTATTACCATGTGAGGATCTAGCGAATCATCGTTATCATTACTCAAATTAAGAACATCACTAAAAGAGTCACCACTATCGTTGCTTCTCCTGAAATAGATTTCTTTATTTGAAGATGAAATATTTTCATTAGCAGCCCACGATACAAACACATTATTACTTGCTGAGGAGAGATCATGGAGGTGTACATTACCTATATCGTTACTAAGATGCGTCACGGTGCCAAATTTTATGCCTTTGTTGTCGCTCTTGCTGAAAAGCAATTGCCATTTATCCGCTTGTTTATCTTCCCATATAATGTATACATTATCTTCAGTACTGCTCAATTTTACTAGATTTGAAATTCCCGTTGTTTTGCTTATGTTCGCTGTAGAAGAAAAGGACATTGAATTATTGTCAACTTTTTTGAATAGAACCTCGCTGTTTTTAGGATTTAAATTACTAATCCAGACCGCATAAATAGTATTATCTGAAACTGAGAATTGTGGATTTATTGAATAAAGCGAAGTATTGCTTAAAATTATGCTAGAATTCAATCCAATAGGTTCAGAATAAGTTTGAGGTCCTAAGGAGGATATCAAAATTATGCAAATAGTAAAAAATATAGCATAAACTAGTAGATTTCGGAGACTAAAATAATATTCGGGTAGAATTTTCAAATTGGATTCAGATAAGATAGTATAATTTGGTTATTCAAAACATATCTGTTTTTACTTGGGTGAGTATTCAGAAATTGAGATACTAAATGGGTCATGTTTTATTTGATAATTGCCAGCCGATATTATAGTTTTGTTTGAATAGTCCCTTTAATACAATTTCAGATCTTAGATACTTGATGTTATGTAATACTCAGTCGAGTAAGATTTTACAAACAAGCAATCTAATGAACTCTAATTCATGAAATGGGTCAGATCGTCGCGAGATCTTCATAGATTTTTCCTCAGATTTGAGCAGCAACAAAAATTCACCTCATCCCCTCTATATGTTTAGCTACGATTGTTTTTAATGTTTCTAAAGCCCATTTTAGAAACGTTTTTCCTCAGCCTCTTTAGTGTACCTGATATGCTGACAACTGTAAGTGAGGGTTCACCCAATACCAAAGAGACCAAAAAATAATCAAGATATTTAAGCTTGCAGCCTACTATCATTACGTTTCCAAATTCCGAATCATATAGTTTCAACATAGCAAACTGCATTTGAAAAACGCCGAAGAGTTCCTTAAATCGGATTCCTATCTTTTCATGTAATTGAAAAGGACGATATATGCTATTCTCATCATACATGATTGCTACATATCTTCTTTTTTCTCTATGATTTAACATACTGCCACCTTGCCTTTGTTTTTGCGTAAAGCCATTCGGATATTTTCCTCCAATATGTTCTTGGAGTTATTCCCACTATGTTCAATATCGACTCAAATGATCTAGGAGAAATCATTTCGTTAATGGAAGTTGCGCCGCTTGACAGTATGAATTGACAATCATATGACTGACAGAATATATAGATCGATTTTAATTCTTTTAGCCATCGAGCAACTAAAAGAGGGTCAAGTTTTCTCGCAGGAGCAATTGAAATTTCTATCCCGAGACCTCTTTTGGCTTTACGTTTTAATGTATCCTTTCCTTGAAAGGGATCGATCAGAAATAGATCAGTTTTACTATCCAATGATCGGATGTTATCTGAAACTATAAGGTAGGGAAAATAATCTGCAATTGGATATTTTTTATCCATCCTGAGTATGACGTTTCCTTGCGGACTTTTGTTTGTCGAGTTTCCCAAATCAATACCTATCATGTCTATGCCCAATAAGTTGGACATAGTCGTAGCTTTGGTAATATCAGAAACATGAACTCCTAGATCTATTTTTTTGTAAATAAGCTCATCACATGATCCCTGAATTTATTATTTTGGTTAAACTCTTTGATTGCTTTGAATCTTATTCTTATTGAATCATGTTCGGATAAGGAAATTGCCCCTTTACACATTGATTGCTTGTTCAATCTGATGTAAAAATTGTCTTTTTCATCAAATGAGTTAGATATTGATTGCAAAAGAAATTTTTTTTCACCGATTTTAAGGTTAGAGATTATTGTCTCTAATAATACTTGAGACTCCTTATGACCGCAATCTGCCTTGATAAGGGAAATTTCATTTCCCCAATGACCTTCTGCCGATGATACTAGAATTTTTTCCTTTGGGATAGAAAAGACATCGTTAATTTTTTGGAGTATTTTTGGCACATCTTCAGTAGCATGTGCTACAATATGTATTGATGTAGAAAGGGTCAACCTTAATTTACTTGACTATACATTATCGAAAAAGTTCTACTGAAATTCCCTAAGCAGCATTCTCTCTATCGTCTACTGGTTCTTTATTGTTTTCAATATTTTCAGTTTCAGTCTCAGTCGCGCCAGTTTCAGTCTCAGTCGCGCCAGTTTCAGTCTCAGTCGCGCCAGTTTCAGTCTCAGTCGCGCCAGTTTCAGTCTCAGTCGCGCTTCTTTCAATAGGTGACTTAAGCGACGATAATAGTTTGGTCTTCTTTATGCCTATGTGCCGTAAAGAAGAAATTCTTTTCCCCTTTTCCAAGATTTCTCTATTAAACTCACTATTATCATCTGTAGCTTGTTTTATGAAAGTATTGAGGTCCCATTGCGGTATTTTCTCAGATAACAAATTATGAATGACTCTTCTTAATTCATGTTTCTTTGAAGAATTTATCCTGCGCTGAGTGAATGCAACAATTTCAACTCTAAATTCATGACCATCTTGTGTAGTGTAATTGTGTATATGAGTAATCATGGAACTCCCCCTTCGGACAAGGCTTCTTAAGAATTCTTTTCCGTATTCATGTCCCTTGAAAATTGTACTAGCAACACCTTCGTTTATGTTATTGATTTCTACAAATACTTTGGTCTTGTGATCCGCTGGATCCTGTTTTTTAATATCAAATAATGTATTTTCAACAACACGGCCTATAGCAGTAGTGGTATCAGTTATCGGAAGATAATTAATATGATGCCCTCCAAAATCTCCAAAAGAATTCGGTGAGTCGAGAATAAGCCATTGTTTGTCTCTCCACTTGTCCCTAACTCTCCCGCCTCTTCTTGCACCTTTAACCATAAAAAAATCGCCTACGACCAGAATATAAGTTGTGCGTTAATTACGCAAAAAAAAGGAATTGGTTGGGTTTTTTAAAAAAATCTATTCTTACATCGGTTTCCCGTCAGATGAATACTTTACCTTTTTATTTTCAGATGATGCAGCAGCAGGTGCGACATGTTGTCGATATCTTTTAGCCCTTGTAGAGCCTAAGATGATTACGAATCCTATGAAAGCTGCAGTGGTTATTGCATACATCAACATTGAATCTGCCATAACATTGCCTTCTCAGAGCTTGTTTAAAAATATTTATGGAACCCAATAGATGCTTTTATGAAATTTATATACGAATTTCAAGAAATTTTGAAATTATTCTTAACGGTTTACCAGAAATAACCTAAAACTCTTTGGAGAATTTAGTAGAACCTACACTCTTTTCGATAATATTAATAATTCAGAATTCACAAGTGGATTTGGACTATAGACAGGAACTGACAGACTCTTTTGCCATCTAAATTGAAAGTTCAGTTCAGGTATGTTTTTGGTCGAGATGCACACGTCTTGAGATTCCACATACAATTAATGGAAAATTTCTGATATGAAATGAAAATATCTTTGTGCTATTGATTACACCTAGGTGTCTTTATAACGTCTGTAGTGATGAATATACGCTATGCAATACGAGTTGCCTGCTTTATGTAATAGCATTTTTGATGTTGACGAGAATATAAGATTTGTTGGAATGATAGATGAAATGGGGAAATTGATTGTAGGCGACATGAAAAAAGATACACCATCTTTAGAAAAAAACGATGGGTCAATTAGGCTTTACTTGGGTTATGCCATCAATAATATTCTAAGACGCGATTTTGATAATGTTTTTGGTAAAGTAATCTACACCTTTTCTGAAAGGGAGAAAATAAAGCTCTTGACCATACCCTTAGATGAGAATTTGCTTCTTGTCTCTTTCGATAAATTGGCCGATCACACTAAGTTGATAAACAAGATACTGGACGTCATAAAAAAAATGACAAGTCTTTGACTTGGTATCACAAAAAAGGTAACTGAATTTGCATTAATTCTAAAAAATTCTTTCACACGACGAGACAAAATTGGTAGTATGACCTAATGTAGTGAAGGAACAATAATTGATCTCTGATATGTTTTTTACTTTTCCTTAAACCCAAAAATTATTTTGCACTGACAAGAATTTCATCTACTCTTTTCTTTTCCCATCTCATCAAGTAAATTATTCCAACTACCAAAAGTATCTCGACTGACTTAGCCATAATCCCTGCAACATCAATATTTTCTGCTTTGTTGTCTGGTGACAATGGAGGGGCTACAATGACTGAATATGCATAAAGCCCTATGAGAACGGAGGTCCCAATCAACCCAAATAGATTCAGGGCCACTCTTTTTCTGTATTGACTTAAAATAAAATTTCTATCGTTACCAGAGTACGATTCGGCAGTAAAATTGATCAAGATATAGAGTATTCCATATGCTAGTTGAGCTCCCGCAGCAGCCATTAGGAAAACTGAATAATAGATTTGGAGAGATCCATGCTCGGGAAAGATAGCCAAGTGTACTAGACCCCCAGCTATTGCAAGGAGCATAATGACGTATTTCAGAGTCTCTTTTTCTGGTACCATTCTTGAACCGGATTGCTCCCTCCTTCTCTTCAAATAAGTTCTGCCCAACACTAAACCCAGAACTATGATGGGGATCAGTATGGAAACGACTAGAAGGGAATTTCTAACTAATCCCCAGGAATCCGAAATTGAAACATTGAATATTACACGTTGACAATTACAATCTGATATGCTTGACAGAATCGATCTTGGCGCATCTAGTTGGTTGTGATTCACCATTTTGTCGTCGTTGGCAACACTAAGCACTATTTCATATCCTCCTGGATTAGGGAACACATAATATAGATTAAAATCTCCAATATCTCGTACAGTCCAAGGGAATCCTTTCACTCTTTCACCGGTACTTTCTTGATATATCTCTACCATTGTCTCAATATCATAAACGTCATTTCCATCGAAATCCTGTACGCTGAAAGTTATCTGTGTTGGTTCGTCAGGTGCTGCGTATTCGGGATCTAATGCCATATATGGATAATATTTTCCGATTCCATCCCGATTTGATCCACCATTGTAATGAGGAGTATGCGAGAGATGTGCATATGAAACAAAATGAGGAATAAAGGTTGATAATGATATGAAAATTAAGATTGATATCAAAACATATTGCATTTTCATACTATTGATATGAGATCTTACATAATGGGTTCATATAAGTCGTACTTGCAATTAAGAGTTGCGACAGACAACATGGACTTTGAGTATAGTTGACTTTTGACTATCATGGATGATTCTAAAAAAGTATAATGAATAAGAAAAATTTATTTCAGCAATCGATTGATTCATTTCTCTATACTTGGGCAAAATGATAAGCGCAGATGAATATTTGAACAACTTTCCTCACAATAAGTTTAGAAATAATCAGGATAGTGTTATTAAACAAATTTGTGAAGCTTTCAATACTGGTTATAAACACATTATTCTAGAAGCACCAACTGGGTTTGGGAAAAGTGCAATTGCCATAACTATTGCACGAACTCTTGGCTCAAGCTATATATGTACTGCTACAAAGGATCTCCAAACTCAATACTCTCGTGACTATCAATTTCTAAAAGTTGCCAAGGGGAAAAGCAATTTTTTATGCAGAGTGAAGGAAGACTTCGTAGAAAGCGGCAAATATCTTTGTTCTTCCTGTAACTCAAAAACAGAAATTGAGTGCAAACATACATCTTGTGAATACGGACCATGTTTATCTGATGAATCAATGGAAGGATCTGGTTGCAAATACAGAACTTTCATAAACGATTACAAAATTGACAACAAAGGAAAGGAAAACGAACGAATTTTCATTAGTAGAGATAAAATACAAAATTATCAAAATGAATATTCAAATTGGATTCATTTACAAAATTTTAATAATCCTCGTGAGTGGAATCCGTGTTACTATTTCGATCAGTTATTTCAAGCATTAAGAGCTAGCCACTCGATATTTAATTATTCCATTTTTCTGTCGTTACTGTCAAACAAGAATATGATGCAACAGAAAGACTTACTCGTATTGGATGAAGCACATCTACTTGAAACTGAAATAGTAAAATTTAGAGGACTTTCAATTTCAAAGAAACGATGGCGTCGATATATTCACGATTTTAAAATGATCGATCATGGGTATGACATGCACGGATGGCTGGAATTTTTGATTGATTTGGAACGAACTATTCTAGTTTTAATTGGGTATGAATCTCTGGTACACTCACTAGTAAAGGAGCGAAAAGTAAAATATGGATATGATTCTACTAACAAATCTAAAACCAGAAATAAGAGAATTGTGAGTGCATCGGAGCTATTTGAAGATGACGCGAGCCTTGAATTAAATATTAGATCTGAAAGTGGCAAAAATTTTGATGTAGATAAGGAATTACTAATTGATATCGTACAAGATATCGACAAGCTCACAAGAACTATTAATAATATACTTTCGAACCCAAACAATTGGATTGTTTCAGAAGTGCAAAAAGAAAATTACGATGTTACTCGGGTCGAGCTCAAACCATTGGATCCTTCTAAATACATAAAAGCAATAGTGGAAAAATGCCCGAAAACACTTATCATGAGTGCCACTATTTTGAATAACAAGACGTTTGAAAGAAACTTGGGTCTAAGTTCTGAAGATAATAGTACTAAATTTATACAAATACAATCAGATTTTCCAGTAGAGAATAGGCCAATATTTCCTCTTAGCGTAGAATATCTCAATTTTAGTAATTTACAACAGGTGGACGTAAAGTCAAAGATATCGCGGGCCATTGACAATATTATGCATATACATAGTAACGACAAAGGAATAATTCATACAAGTTCTTATGAGCAGCTAAATTTTATCAAGGACAATCTTTCTAAAATTAATTCAAGGAGGTTGATTTTGACGGATCCCGAAATTGAAAGGGACGAAGTTATAAGAGAACATGCTGAAAGCAAGAAACCTACTGTCCTTATTTCCCCATCACTTCATACCGGACTTGACTTGAAAGATCACCTGTCTAGATTTCAAATTATTACAAAAGTCCCTTATCCAAACGTAGCAGACAAATGGACTTCAGAGAAAAGGAAAATTAACAAAGAGTGGTATTATTGGCAGACTGCACTAAGATTGGTCCAAGCATATGGTAGATCCATAAGATCTAAGGACGATTGGGCCAAAACATACGTTTTGGATTCTGCATTTAACTACTTTGTCAAAGTAAACAATAACATACTTCCAAAGTGGTTCCTATCAGCGATACGAAATTAGCTGGGGGAGTAGTTAGCTTTGGTGGGTAATTCCACATCTTCAAACTATGTCTAGTCAATGGGGATCGCTATAAAAAGCTCTGAATTGATTTTCCTTGCTTATATAGAAAGCAGGTAGATCATTCATTTAGATTCTATTGTTTATTAAGATGTGTAACCATAATATAGATATCCAGTTTCAGGAATCAAAGTGATTGATCGGAAGGTTGTGAGTTTTTAGTGGTTAAGAAGTGTCTAGTAGCCATTGTAGATGATGAATTAGATATTGTTAATCTATTTCGTGATGCATTAAGCAAGATAAAAGAATTGTCAATATTCACTTTTACAGATCCTATAGTTGCCCTTGAACATATCAGGATGAATAAAAGTAAATATGCAGTTGTTGTTTCAGACTTGAGAATGCCGGGTATAAATGGCATGGATCTGGTTTACAAAATAAAAAAGGAGAATCCCTTAGTAAGAACGTTACTTATGACTGCTTTTGAGGTGGACGATAGAGTGTTTGAGGAATATGTCAGGAATAAAATTATAGATGGTTTTCTACAAAAACCATTAAAATTAAGGGATCTGGAATCCGAAGTCCATAAACAAATTGATATTTACAAGAAATCAAAATAAATAATCCCACTGATGAAGAACATGAGTTAATCATTGATAATGAAAAGAAGTCAAAAGTAGGCGGTAGTGATCTTATTGAACCTGGAAAGAACACTGAGTTTGAATTTAAGACAATGAATGCTGATGAATTAAATTACTATTGTGAATATCATCCTGAGACAATGAGAGGAATTATCAAAGTAATTGAGCCCACACAGTAAATAGTGCAAAATCTAGTTTTCTTAACCCTCTTTTTTAATTCCCTGGAAATATACTTACAAATTCATATATTAGAAAAGCGTTGAGCCTAATCTATGGTTAATTTTCATACATCAAAGAAAATCAATTTGCCTTTTTCGGAGGTTTGGAGAATTTTATCAGACACTGATAGGGAACCAGAATTTTGGCATGGAACAAAATCGATCAAAAATATTAGTAAATCAGGAAATACTGTAGAACGAGAAGTTGTTATAGCTTTCAAGAATTCGGTTTGTAAAGAAATAGTTACAATAGAACCAATGAAGTCTGTTACGACAGATATTACAGAAGGGCCCCTGATAGGGAGAAAAATTGTTGTAATTAACGCCGACGGGGAGAAGGCTAGTGTTGTTGACGTTGAATGGGATATTCGGCTATCTGGATTCATGGGCATATTTTCAAAGATGGTCAAAAAACATATCCTTGAAGGTACCAATGACGCATTGGATAGGATATCAAAGGCTGTAGAAAAATAGGTATCTGATATGACGGAACTGATTTATTTAGATGTTAAATTAATCTATTAATGTTAGCCTAACGAAACATTAAAAAAGTTGGAGGATTTCATGGCTGCCATGAAGGACAAATGGTCCGCAAACAAAGAGTGAATTTTTTTCATCCTGTCTGGTATGTTGCCAATTATTTGGTGGATGTCTTTGCTTATTTTAATGATTTAAGTAGAGAATCAACTTTTAATGTATTGACAATGTCGATTTTTTTTGCCCATCCTCTCCTAGCCTGACCTATACCGAATATGAGGTAAGCAAAGTGAACGGGATGATGGGCATCAGAATTGATTGCCAGTTTGACCCCGTTTTCGACTGCCATGCGGACATGCTCATCCCTCAGATCTAGCCTATTATAATTAGAATTAATTTCTAGGACAGTTCTTGTATCGCTAGCTACTTCTATTACTTTTTCTATATCCACTGCATAGCCTTCTCTTTTGTTTATTAGCCTGCCTGTAGGATGAAATAGTATGTCTACGCTTGGGTTCCCGGCTGCCTTGATGAGCCTATTTGTTTGAACATCTTTAGAATATGAAAAGTTCGAGTGTATTGAAGCTCCTACTATGTCTAACTTATCAAGAATATTATTACAGATGTCAAGGCTACCATCTTTCAGTATGTTGACTTCGGCAGAAGTCAGAATCCTAAAGTTAGAAACAGTATCCGAAATTGAATCTTGATTCAAGGTGTCATTTAACTGCTCAATTTTGTTGATTTGATTCAACAACTGGTTTTCATTGAGACCATTTGCCAAACCAAGACTCTTAGTATGGTCAGTAATTGCAATATACTCTAATCCAAATTTTTTTCTTGCATGTAGGGCCATATCCCTTATTGACATTGTACCATCTGTGATATTGCTATGTGTGTGAAGATCTCCTTTTAGATCCCCATATTCTATTAAATCTAAAGGTGCGTTTCTCAATTCAGTAAAGTATTGAATTTCACCACCATTTTCCCTAATTTCAGGTGGAATGTATTGAAGTTGCAGACTTTCATAGATTTCTTGTTCGGTGAATCCTGCAATTCTTCTTCCTTTTTTGTCGTATAATCCCCATTCGTTAAGATGAAAATCCATTGAAATTGCCAAATTGCGTAATGAAATATTATGCTCTTTGTTTCCAGTAAAGTATTGAGCAGCTGAACCGAAGCTTTCTTCAGGAACTACGAGCAAATCAACATCAATGCCATTTCTAAGTTCAACAAACGCCTTTGTCTTCCCCTTTCCTTTGATTTCTTGAATTTCAGGCATACTGACAAAAAATTGTATTACTTCTTCCGGTTCATCTGTGGAGATTAAAATATCAATATCTCCAATAGTTTCCTTCATCCTTCTGAAGGAACCTACAACTAGACAGCGGATTACATTGTCTTTTTCGTTTAATCTATTTTCTATTTTTTTTATCAAAGGATATACATCCCCTAACAAGTATCTATTCTTGATTTTTTTTGATAACTGGATTGTTTTGATGATCTTTTCTTCTTTAGTCTTTGAAAAGCCCTTTATCTTTGAAATTTTTCCTTCCGATGCCGCCTTTTCTAGTTCAGCGATACTTGTAATTCCTAGTCTTTCGTAAAGGATCTTCATCGTCTTGGGTCCGAATCCTGTCATATTGGAAAATTCAGATACCTTAATGGGGACCTTCTGTTTCAGTTCTTCATGATAAGCAATTTTATTGGATCTTATAAGTTCCTCTAATTTGGTTGAAATGGCATTACCAATTGATGGTATTTTTTTAAGACCCTGAATTCCATCCTTTAGATAAATCTCTTCGATACTCATTGACAGATTTTCAATCACATCAGCGGACTTTTCATATGCTCTAACTTTGTAGATGGTGTTTAGATCTTCTTCCACTATTTGAACCAGGTATGAGATTTCACGAAATATTTTGACAATTTCATTATTTTTCATTTTCTAATTTTAGATAGCATATGTGTCGTTTATCTAAATAATAAGTCTAGTCATGAGAAAGAACTTTAATTCATTTATGGTTTGGGGAGTGTTATCATATCCAAACAAGTTAAATTGCATGATATCATTAATTTCAACCATGATTGAGCTGGGTTACGATTATCCACTATACAGACCACCATCCGAGGCTAATTCAATCATTTTCCAGGTTACTTTGGGATGTTCTTTTAACAAGTGCTCGTTTTGTAATATGTATAGAACTAAGGAATATTCTGAGAGACCTTGGGAAGAAATTAAGAGTGAAATAGATATTGTTTCCAAATCATTTCCTCAAACGGAACGGATTTTTCTGGCGGATGGAGATGCAATTAACCTTAGTACAGAGAAATTAGTTCAAATATTGGATTATATTAAGGAAAAATTTCCGAATTTAGAGCGAATATCTTGTTACGCAATGCCTAAAAATCTCTTACAGAAGACCCCTGATGAGTTAACCTTGCTAAATAGTAAGGGATTGGATATGCTGTATATTGGAATCGAAACAGGAAATGATATACTCCTTAAAAAGATCACAAAGGGAGCTACTTCAAAAAGTATTATTGATGCATGTAATAGGGCGAAAAAAAGTGGTTTCATTATATCATGTATGATTATCTTGGGAATTGGAGGGAAAAAATATTCGATGGAACACATGAAAGAAACCGCCAGAGTTGTAAGTGATGTATCGCCAAACTTTTTAGCTGCCCTGACGCTAATAATCGAGGATGGTGTATATGATGAGTTTATGAAAAAATTCAGTGAACCATTTGAAACATTGGATGATACAATGATACTAAATGAGCTTGAACTGTTGTTAAATAATATTAATCCTATTTCCCCTATAGTCTTTAGAGCTAATCATGCATCAAATGTTTATTCTATTGGAGGAAATTTACCTGAAGATAAGGAAAAAATGTTGGCGATTGTAAGAAGCCTAAAGGAGCATCCCGAATTACTCAAACCAAAAGTTCTACGAAGATTTTGAGAATTGTAATATTTCGAGCGTATTTCTAGATTTTTACGATTCGGACTGTTATGTCGTAAGGCAAGTCTGTTGTACATAGAATCATCAAATTTTCTACACCACATTCTATTTGATTGCAAATTTAGAATTACAACCGATGGTCGGAAGAATTTAGTAATTGGGACAAGACCTCAAATACTTCCGCCACCAGTTGCAGTTGAAGCGTTACCTTTTCTTGTACAACAAAGTATAAAAAACTTATAGATCTTGTTTTAGAACTACCTTGTCCAAACATTTCATGTTTTCTGAACATAATTTTAACAGTACTTCAGAAAGACATTGCAACCATCTTAGGTTGATTTAATCTCCTTCATATCTCCCATGTATTTTCTTAACACCGTTGGGATAATTACTGTTTGATTACTTGTTTGATAATTCTCTAGAATTGCAACCATGGTTCGCTCAGTGGCGACAAGTGTGCTATTTAGCGTATGCACTAGTCGAGTTTCCTCGTTTACTTTTTCTCTATGACGTATACCTAATCGTCTAGCCTGGAAATCAATACAATTAGAGCAGGATCCAATTTCTCTATATTTATTTTGTCCGGGCATCCAGGCTTCTATGTCATACGTCTTTGACGACACCTTACCAGTATCAGCACTACATAATAGTACCACTCTAAATGGTATTTCCAAATTCTGGTAAAATCTTTCGGAAATGCTCTGCATTCTTTCTTGTTCATCAAAGGAATTTGCCGAATCTGAGATGACAAATTGTTCCACTTTTTCAAACTGATGAACTCTAAATATGCCCTTCATATCTTTTCCATGCGCTCCAGCCTCTTTCCTGAAACATGGGCTAATACTGGCATATCTTAATGGAAGTTTTACTGAATCCAGAATTTCATCCATATGCATGGAGGCCATCGCATGTTCCGATGTTCCTATCATATATAGATCTTCATTTTCAATTTTGTAAATCACATCTTGGAAATCATCCATGATTATGGATCCCCTGATTGCATCATTTTTCAACATAAATGGAGGTTGAATCAATTGGTAATCATATCCTTCAAGAAAGTCAAGAGCATAATTTATCAATGCCTGATTCAACTTGACAATTTCTTTTTTTAGAAAATAAAATCTGGAACCCGCTATTTTTGCTGCTCTTTCAAGATCGATGAGTCCTAGGGAATACGCTAGATCGACATGGTCATTTTTGGCTCTTGATTTTAAGTGATGATCATGCGTCCTGACAACAACATTGTCATCCTCGCTATTTCCAGTTGGAACTGATTCATGTAACAAGTTGGGAATGGAGTATATTAATTCAGCATATCTCTTTTCTACCACCACCTTCTTGGATTCGGCAGTGTTCATCATCTCTCCAACATTTCTCATCTCGTCAAGCTCATTCTCGATAGATTCCTGATTTTTTTTCTTACTTGCAATACTTTGTGATAATGTATTTTTTCTATGCCTCAAATCCTGTGTTTCTATTATTAGTTCACGTCTTTTCCCATCAAGTTCGAGTAGTTCATCAAGCGGATAACTAACCTTTCTTCTCTCTAACATTTCTCGTATGGCTTTTGGATTTTCTTTAAGAATCTTAGGATCAATCATTAGATGTCACTGCCCTTGATAACGATATGTGTTCTAGTAATTCATCAATCGTGTTAAGGAACGTTCCTGATCCATTTTTACATTGAATGTCAATTATTAAACATTTGTTTTCAGCTCTTATGTTAATCTTTAGTCCTTCAGGGATACGAACATTATCGGGTGTTAATGCGTTAATCATGGTATCTATTTCCTTTTTACTATCAAATTCTATTTTCATGCTAGACTTTATATTAAATCCTTCTTTCATTTCGGGATCTTCTTGATTTGTTTCTGAATAATAGACATCAAAGAATCCTCTTGTGCAGGTGGTATAATAATCTGCCCTTCAGCATTGTTGAATGTCACTGTAATTCCGCTAACTGATTCTGATAATTCCTTTGTCATTTGTTGTACATCTATAGCTCCCTTTAGCAGAGAGCTAAAGAAATATTTTGAATAATTTTCATCTATCGCAGTTTTGATTATTATCACCTTATTCATAAATTGATAATGTGATCCCAATAGCCTCGACAGATGACCAATATAATCTGGTTCAACTATTCCTTCGGCATCAATAAAAAGATACAATCCCTTGTCAAAAATCCTCCATTTCTCTTTGAGTATCTTTGATATCAGCAATTGGGAACTCTTGTTGAATTCTTGTGCGTCCTTTTCAGCCTCTTCAAGAGAAGACGAGCGGTCTCCCAAGCAAATGCTCATACCCAGTCCTGTTTTATTACTAAGAGCGGACGAATTTAGTAAATCTGAAAATCTACGCGCATCGTATAAGTGGCTGCCATGCTCTTCAGATGGAAGTACATAAGTATAGCCTATCAGAATATTTTCTAAGTTATTAATACTCGAGTCAATTTGAGAACTGAGGTGGCTCTTGATAGTTTCTAATATGAGAAACTTTTCTTCTTGATTAATGTCACAAATTGTCTTAAATCTTCCATCTTTTTTTAAAGTAATATTTGTCTTCCTGAGAAGATCAAGACATTTGTCGCTCTTTGATGTTAGTCCATATAGATATGGTACATAAGTACTTGCTATGGATTCATGAATAGGAAGGAATTCATTAAAAGATAACAATAGATCAATATCTGTTTGTATAAGTCCGTCTTTTTTCGAATCTTCCAATATTTCATTGTTAAGACCAACAAGAGATCTTTTGTCCCCCACATCCTGATACTCTCCTAGCGCAGATACTATTGCAAGTGGGGATAAATCTAAAAATCTCTTGTCTAGATTTTTCGCTAAAAGATATGAAATACCTCCTGACGTAATTTCTCTGTCACCATCGATATCATATTTCCATGGATTTAGAATAGCGTTATTATCATCTATGGCAATTTCGTTCAAACTAATTTTCCTATGATCCAACACAATCCAATTCTTAGAAAAAAGCTTGTTAAAAAGCTCCGATAGTCCTGAACCTATATCTGTAAAGTAATAGAAATCATGATCTTCCTTCTTTAGATCAGTAAGAATCTCTTCATCCAATCTACTTAAGAAACGGGCTGTTCCCTTTCCGCCTAGCTTCCAAATAGCTTTGATAAGTAGGCTAGCGGAAATAATTCCATCGCAGGATGAATTAGATACTATTAAAATGTCCTTTCTATCGTCAACTAAATTCTTTGTCTTCTCGCTGATCGAATTTACATTATCATGAAATTCGCTATAACCCATTTAATTCATTATTCAAGTCGAGCAATAACTGCAGCATATTTCCAGGTAAGTGGAATTCTTCCTTTCTTCTTATAATATTTTGAAAGTCTGTGAATTTTTGCTTCTATTAACTCGAGTGATCTAATATTCCTTTTGTCAGTATTATGAAATTTGAGATGTTTTTGCAAAGCTAGCGCCTTTTGAACAAGCTGGTTCAGATCTTCAGGCATCTCGGGTGTAGAATTATTTTCTTCAAGGATCTGGTTTATTCCCTTTCCTAGGATGGGTTTTATCAGTGGTACGCCGTAATGGTCTCTCATTCTGACCCCAATTTCACTAGGGCTGAGACCATCTTTTGAGAGTTGAACTATGATAGTAGATAATTCCGACTTTTGATTTATCCAAGATGGAACATTATACGAAATAGGGCGAGTTGAATGGGATTTTCCATGAGTATGAGCATGAATTCGAGCCATTTAAGTAGGAATCAATAACGAGCATCTTAAATGTTACTTAAGAAAACTAAACTAGAAATTCCTAATTTAGGGAATAAAAGCTCCTCAGTTTTTCGTAAAATTTTTTTTTACACCAATAAGGTTAAATAATTGGATTCAAAACTACAAATTTAGTATGAACTCACTTACCGTCGTTACAATCGCAACCATACTAGTTGCAATGGGACCTTTAGCATTAACCTTGTATCAAACAGCGAGTGCACAATATACAACGGGTCAGGAAACTGGACTTAGTGTAGAAGAACAGTTACGTCTGGCTAAAGAGAAAGTTGCCAATGCTCAACAAGCTGGCGCATATGGTTCTGGAACTGCATTCTTTGGCAAGAATATTGGTGACGCTGCATTATACACAGGTGCAATAGTTGCAATATTCGGAGCTGTAGCTGCAGCATTCGTCGTAATGAGCAGAGGTAAAAAATCCGTAAGCGCTTAGCGCGACTTTACTACTATTTTTTTATTTTATTTTCAACGATTATTTTTTGAATCACTTAATTTAGAATTCCTATGGTTATATCGCAATCTCAATACTTGAATCATTAAGTTTGTGAACAGTTTTGGTATCTTTTCGATTTTCGTATTGTCATTTGTTCCCAAATTGGTTTTTGCCTCAGTTTCAACCTTCTTACCAAAATGTATATATCATAGAATTAATGTGCTAATAGATAATGAGCGGAATTGAAGGGCTTTTTACAGTGATTGGAAATACACTACACAGTCTAATCGGTCAAATCGGTCCAAACTACGATCCCTTGTTCTATGACGTAATGGTCTACATATTTGGAACAATAATGTTTGCGGTGTTCTTGCTCGCAGTAATTGCATTCTATATGAGGAGAAAGGGTTTAGGCGGTGGTTCTGCAAAGGAAGGCTGGATAAGAGAACTAGACAAATATTTTGAATCAGGACAGATAGGTCTGATTCCTGACGAGAAACATCACTGGTAAATTAAAAAAGTCAAACCTACAAATTCTTATTTTTTATTTTATTTTTTTAATTAAATTAACACTACTCTGTTTATATTCAATTCATACGAAAATACTAGAATTGTCTATTCTAGTTTTGGCTATTGGACTTCTATAGTTGATTCAGTAAATCCAAACTTAACTAGATAGGACTTTACATCTTCTCTGTGATCTCCTTGCAACATTATGAAGCCGGTTTTAGCTGTTCCTCCACAGGCTAATTTGCTTTTTAATTCCTTCACAATGTGATGCAAGTCGCTTAATTTTGGATCAATACCTTCTATAATAGTAGTAGTTTTAGACCACCGTCTAGTTTCAAGTCTTATTACAATTCTAGTATCTTCTTTATCCAGCTCGCCACATGCACAGAGATCGTTTGGTAGTCCACATTTTTTGCATATCACCGCCATATTATTAATTAATTTCAATTGAAGTATTGTCATTATTAAGCCTTACCCGCTATAGTACAATTATCAAAATTTGAAATTCTTTTGAAAAAATTAGTTTCGTATTCTGTAACTAAGATAATTATTCGGAGTTAACTATTGCAAATAGTTTAGAAGACTTTAATTTGCATGATAATAAGATTAGTTTTACAAGATGTCCATAGCTGATGATCAGTATAGAAAAAAGTTGAAAAATGCAGCGGATTTCTTGCTTAGCGGAGGAACATTACTTTCTGAACCATGTAACAAATGCAGTGGAATACAAATCAGAAAAAATAATGAAATCAAATGTATTATTTGTGGGAACACAACATTACCTGAAAATAATACAACAAAGCAAGTTGAAAAAATTGTTGATAGCGATTACGCAGCTCAATTGAGCGAAAAAATAATAAAAAGACTAAATCATCTAATAAATAGCATAGGATCAGATAAAAATTTAGTTGAAGAAGAGCAAAGGTTGAGAGTCATTGATAATTACATTAAAATTTTAGAAAAAATTAAGTTATTAGAATGAAAATTAAGAGTATCTAATTTTAGTTACGAATAAAACGGAATGTATTTAAGACATGAATCAATAAGACCTATTTACATTGGGTGAAGGAAAGAAAAAGAATGCACCATTGCCTGCATCAAGCGCAGGGTTGTTAAGGTTCTTTGAAGATGAAACTCGTGGTGTAAAGGTAAAACCAGAAGTAATACTTGGTATTACTGGTGCTCTAATAGGAATTTCGATAATTATAAGAATTGTTTTTCCAGTATAGATAATACCTCGTAACATTAATTGATAAGTGAAGACAGCGTAACAGACATTCACAGAAGATGGTATTTTACACTCATAAATCCATCATCGTACAAGACTTCTGCATTCATCGCAATTATTGCATCATTAGGAATAATTGTCATAAACCATTATTCCTATAATAGCGTAGAACTACTATTCCATTTGATGCTAGCAATTGGGATAACTATCGCAGGTTTTTTTTTAGATTTATTCCTTCTTAGAGGAACACCAACAAATAAAATAACAAAAGTCATACATGTTGCAGCTTTTTCAAGTTCTCTATGGATAGTAACTATTTTGTTAGGAATATTAGCAAACAGTATCTTTGATAAAAACTCCGATATTCTCACATACAGTCTGGGAGGAATGTTCATCGCAAGCAGTCTTCGCTATGGTATCTTTACTTCAGTTTTTGGATCAAGAATAATTCGATCCATATTAATTGCATTTGTTCTACCCTCAATCTTTTTTATTAATATTTTGCCATTCTCATTTTCCTTTAATCTAGAACACCATCTTAATGTGCTCCTTATTGGTTTATCGATATTTGTAATAGGGATTGTATGGTCTGTATTGGCGGACCGAGCTGGTTATCCTTACTTGAAAAGCACATTCAGTGTCTTGCAAGCATTTCTATCCGCATGGACCGAAAATAAACAAGAAAGGTTGGAAAACATATTTGACTCTAGATCTAGTGAGGATAAAATTAGGACTAGGCTCATGAAGTTTGAAAGAGAGGGAGATAAACAAGTTTTTATTGTTTTACCTGATATCCATCCCGGTCCTTTCAATCCAATTGGTGGAAGCAATCTTCCTCAAAAAGTTTTCAATTTCTTTGAAAATAATGCAATAGTATTACACAGCATTTCTGATCATTCAAAAAATTTGCCTACAACTATTGAAGTTAACAGGTATTTGGATTCATTAAAAAAATCAGAAATCAAAAACAGCGGAACGGAATGCACTCTGCCCGTCCAAATTCAATCAAATGATTTCTCATTAACCTGTATTGATTTTAATTCTAGTGTTCTTATGATTATTTCAAAGGATGGTGGGATGGAGGATCTCCCTTACACAATTCGAAAAAAAATTGAACAATTTGCCGAAGACTTAGGATATTCAGACATAATGATTGCCGACGCGCACAATGCATTAGGGGATAAGATACTAGACGAAGATGAAGCAGTTCTTACTGAGCTTGCCTTAACATCACTAAAAAAATTGAAAGGACAGCGATATTATTCATACAATATTGGATATTCAAACTCACTAATATCTCCATTCAAATTTATTGAACTTGGTGGAGGAGGAATCGGTGTTCTGAACCTTCATATCAGCAATAAGGACTATCTCATCGGATGGTCGGATTCAAATAACCTAGTCAATGGGTTACGAATACAAATCCTTAGGGAATTGAAGCAGGCAGGGATCAACATGTTGGAAATCTGCTCATCCGATACACACTCTAGTTCGGGAAAGAGAACCCGTCAAGGTTATTATGCATTAGGAAATGTTACTAATGAGAAAGATATTATTAGAGCCTTTATTGAAATATCTAAGAAGGCAATGTCAAAGACCTCTCCCTCAAGCTTTTCATATTTAGATTCTTATTCTCAAGTAAAATTAATGGGTCGAGATCAATTTGATAATTATGCATCAGCTTTGAATAAGTCAATGAATATCACAAAGGTTTCACTTGCAATTACAGTAATTTTTTACATATCGATGCTAGTTATTTCCTGACAGAGATCTAGTTCAAAAACAATCATTTTTTTCTCAATCGTTCTCTTTTCTTTATTACACTATTGTATAGGTTTTTTCTAAAATCTTCGACATCAACAGAAATACTTTTGGAGCTTAATGAAAGGATTTGACATGCAAGGATTGCTGCATTTATAGCTCCATTGATTGCTACGCATGCAACTGGAATACCACTAGGCATCTGAACTATGGAAAGCAGTGAATCCATTCCCTTTAGATTGTGGCTCTCTATGGGGACACCAATTACAGGCAATGTTGTCAACGACGCAATCATACCGGGTAAATGTGCAGATCCTCCAGCACCTGCGATAATTACCTTAAGGCCCCTTTTTTTTGCTGATTTAGCGTAATCAAACATTAGTTCTGGTGTCCTGTGGGCTGAAACAATTTCCATTTCATAAAGAACATGACTCTTATCTAGAAATTCAGAGGCCTGATTCATTATCTTTAAATCAGAATCACTTCCCATGATTATCCCGACAAGCGGTTTATTCTTCTTCTTTCTTATTTCCACGCATCTTCGCCACTCTTAACAATTTCCTTACTCTTCTAGTTCTAGATAATGCTTCCTCTGTACTTTCTGCAGTGATTGTAAAATGGCCCAATTTTCGTCGCGGTTTTGTTATTCTCTTTCCATAAAGGTGCAGCTTCATACCTGGTATGGCAAACGCTTTATCAATTCCGGTAAGTGAATATTCTCCCGTATAATCAGGGATTCCAAGAATATTTGTCATGACAACCGGTGACATCAATCGGGGTTTTACTAGTGGGAGGCCAAGTATTGCTCTTATATGTAGCTCGAATTGAGAAACACTACAGGCTTCTATTGAATAATGGCCTGAATTGTGGGGCCTTGGCGCAATTTCATTTATCATTAATTTATTATTCTGAAGAAACATTTCGATACCAAATATACCAACCCCTTTCAATGACTTGACTACTTTTTCCGCTATGGATCTTGCATTCGCCTCTACTTTGCTATTGACTCCAGCTGGAACGATAGTAGTATCCAAAATATTATTCTTGTGAATGTTGTGAACTACTGGAAACGACGTAATCTGTCCCCATGTATTACGAGCGACCATGATGGACACTTCCTTAGTGAAATGAATGAATTTCTCTATCATGCACTTTCTTCCTTCAAAATACCGAATTCCTTTATCAATATCACTAGCAGATCTGATCACATAATTTCCCCTTCCATCATACGAATCTTCACATGCTTTTAGCACTAGTGGATAGTGAAAATCCTTACAAATTTGTCTTGCTTGATCAATTGAGGTAACTTCCTCAAATTCTGGGACTGGAATTCCTTTTGATTTTAGAAATTTCTTCTGCCTCAACTTGTTCTGAATCGTATTTAGCACAGTAGGAGAGGGATGAACTGGGAGTCCCTTGGATTCAAGATCTTTAAGTACAGAGGAATTTGCGAGTTCGATTTCATATGTAAGCACATCAGATTCTTGTGCTAAATCTAGAATCGATTTCTCATCTTTATAATCACTAACAAACAATTTATCGGCAATCGTTGAAGCGGGACAAGTCTTATCAGGATCCAAGTATGCCAGATTTAAGGACATTCGCTTTGCTTCAATACCTATCATTTTTCCAAGTTGTCCACCACCTATGATTCCCAATGTAATATCATTAGGTGAAAGTTGTGATTTATCAAATGAGGACTTCATCGATAGAATACAAAATTATTCGAAATTTAAAGTATCTAATTTTGCTTTAAACTTTAAAAGTTTATAGTTGTATTAATGGATATGAGTCTTAAAGGAAAGATCGCTATTGTAACAGGTGCTGGAGGAGGAGTCGGAAGGTCTACCACTGAACGCCTTGTTAAGGAAGGATGCAGGGTAACTCTAGTAGGTAGAAATCGTTCTAAATTGACAAAAGTTATTTCAGATAATGATAGCTCTAATAATCTACTGGCTGTTAGTGCAGACATTACAAAGGAGGCAGAGGTGCTAAATGTAATTGAACAAACTATTTCAACCTTTGACACTGTTGATATTCTCGTAAACAATGCAGGAGTCCTCAATGATCCAATCCCGTTTCACATGATGAATGAGGATCAGTGGGACAATCTTATTTCGACAAATTTAATTGGAACTTTTCAAATGACTAAAGCAGTATTACCGATATTAATGGAGAAGAAAATTGGAAATATTATTAATATTTCCTCATTGTTGGGAATTCGGGCTATACCAAATGTTCCACTTTCAATTTACGGCGCTACTAAAGCTGGTATCATTATGTTTACAAAGAGTATCGCAGTTGAGTATGGTCCATACGGTGTTAGATGCAATTGCATTGTACCTTCTACCATAAGAAGTCCTATGATTGAACCTTATTTGCAAGATGAGAAATCTAAGGAGCAACTTGAGTCGTCTTTTCCGTTAAGAAGGATAGGAAATACAAGCGATATCTCAGGTGCCGTTGCCTATCTATGCTCTGATGATGCCAATTGGATCACAGGTACAACTTTAACCATTGATGGTGGTTTCTCGGCAAAATAATAACGGACAGGAACAAAAAACAAGAAAAAATCATTTCTTACGATTCAGGATTTCAGGTCAGATCTCCTTTCTTTTATTAATGGAATTACCTTTCCTACTATTATTTCATGAAAATTGTCTGTTCCCGCATCAAGAGAAAGTATTACCACAAACGATAATTTCCTATTATCATCTGTTACTGGAATAGTAGCTCGTATAAGTTTAGTATAATGAGAACTTGCATATTGTATTTTGCCTAGCAAAACTTCCCATCTGAGTCTTGTAAATTGTCTTGTTGCTGCAGTGATTGCATATTGAGCTCTTTCTTCTGAAGAAAGAAGAGGTTTCATACCCTTACGATGACTAATGTGTAATATTATGCCGTCTTCATTAGTAATCCCAGCAGATCTAATTGATGAATCGACTTTAATTATCTCTTGACATAGTGTCTTGTACGCTGAACTTTTCAATAGAAAAAAATTAACTTGCGGTAATTTTAATGTCTTGCTGCTATGAAGAATCTATCTGTTAATACGAATCTAAAGTACAATTTGTCTTGCAGACGAAATACATTATGGTGAATTAACTTTTACTTGCATAAAAAAAGCGCAAATAACCATCATTATTTATGAGCCCATCATTCCCGGAATTTTTATAGGAGTTCTATATCCTGACGTTATGTTTATGCCATTGTCTGCTACGATCTTGACAAGGTTCAAGTTACTTCCTTCAGGGGGTGAAAGTGAAATTTTTTCTCCAGGATTGATAGTAAGTATAGTTTCGTTCTTGATTCCATAATCAACAAAAACATTTGTGACAGGTTGCTTTCCTACATTTGAAAGTATTATTCTACTATTAGTGAAAAGAGATTGGTCCTCTCTCATGGCATCAACCTCTAATGAATAGTCAGGACGCTGATAATATTGAATAATTATATATGAAAGAAAAGACAGGCTAACAACTCCAGCAACGCAAATGAAAATCAAATAAAGTCTATTCAAATCTAAAATAATTGAATTTCCAAATATTTAAGCAGTTGAGTATATGTTGCTAGGCTCAAGTTCTTTTTTTGAAATGCATTCAATTTTCCAAATCTCCCTTTACTTCAGCTCGAGTCTTAAATACTGGCTTTATACCCAATGGCTTATAATTTCCATTGGAGCAAGAAAAACATAATTCCCTTTCATCAATTCCAATTGCCTGTGCAAGGGTAACAGTATCATTGTAAATTACTTTATCTGCACCGAGACTCTTTGCAATCTCAGATTCAAGGTCGTCATTCTCGTTATTTTGATTCTGGAATGCCAAAAGTTCATCTTGTGACGGAAAATCGATTCCCGCGTAACAAGGATATTTTATGGGTGGAAAGGTAACTATAAGCGATATTTTTGATGCCCCTGCTGAACGCAGTATCTTTATGATGGATTGAGAACTCGTGCCTCTAACTATGCTATCGTCTATCACAACCACGTTCTTTCCTCTAATGACTTCTGGTATTGGCACAATTCCCTTATTAATCTCGATACGCTCTCCGTGGTAGGGTTCAATAAAACTTCTCATGGAACCCTTTTTCCTGTACCTGTCTTTCAATAACCCTTCTTCAAAATGAATTCCTAATTCTTCGGCATATCCAAGAGCTGCTGGTCTTGCTGAATCAGGGACAGGTATAACAACATCAGCATCTTTAACGGGATATTTTCTTGCCAAATAATGTCCCATTTTTTTTCTTGCTTCATATACGTTAACACCTTCGATAGTGCTACTTGGATGGGCAAAGTATGTGAATTCAAATGCGCAATGCGAATGATATTCGCTAGTGGAAAATTGCTGTCTTTCAATTCCTTTTGAACTAATCTTTAATAATTCTCCGGGCTGGATATCTCCTAGAAGTTTACCATCAACAGTATCAATAGCACATGATTCTGAAGATATCATATACGTGTTGGTTTCTTCAATATACCCCAACACCAATGGTCTGAATCCACGTGTATCACGAACTGCATAAACAGAACCATCATCAGTCAACAGGGTAAAACAAAAAGATCCTATCATCTCCTCCTTCAACACGCGCATCGCCTGAATCATGTTATCATTCTTTTCGAGATGCATCATCAATCTTTGTGCTGCTAGCAACGTATCCGTCATAGTTTGGGGCGAAAAAGTGCAACCTCCTACCATGTTAGACAATTCTTCAACATTTGCTATGGTGCCATTATGTGCAATGCAAAGATCTTTTATTTTTAATGGTTGTGCATTCTCCAAATTACTTTTTCCAAAAGTGGAGTATCTAACATGACCTATAGCAGCATGAGAATTGAACTTTCTGACAATGCTTTTAAAATTTCTTGAAGCCGAGACCAATCCTAAGCTTTTATACGGAGGCTTTGATGGGACGGCAAATCCCCATGCTTCCTGACCCCTGTGCTGTAATGCCCTTAAGGAATCAATTACATAAGGTATCACATTATGGCCATCCAGTGAAAAAAAACCAATGACGCCACAATTCTCATGAACCATTCTCTATCCATTCTTCCAGATGGATTTAATTAAAACTTACTCCACATAAATTTGTGACTAGATCCCATCCATTGTGCTATTCATTGTGTTGTATCTTTGGGCTAATTCAATGATTGATAAATTTATCACTTCTTTACCAGAATTGTGTATATTTAGAGTCATAGAAGAATCAGTTTGCCCAATTTCGGAAAAAGTACATTTTCTGTTTCTCATGAACCTCTTAATCTTGTCCGGATTGCTACTCCCAATTATGAATCTGGAATGGGTTTCAGAAAAGAGTAAAAAGTCATCACGCCTGCACCTATTTGGAATTTTTTTCAAATCTATATTTATTCCTATATTTCCAGATATGGCCAGTTCAGCCAATGCTGTTCCAATTCCACCTTTGGAACAATCATGTACGAAATCAATTAGTCCATTTTCTATCAGATCTAGTACAGCTGATCTATTTTTTTTATCGGTTTTCAAATTAACCTTAGGGACTCTTCCATATTCTGCGCGGCCAATTAACTCAAAGTACTCAGAGCCGCCTAATTCTTCTCTTGTTTGACCTAGAATGAACAACTTATTTCCTACATTTGGTATATTGTTAGTTATGTGAGCTTGGCCTTTAATAAGACCAATAGTACCAATCACTGGTGACGGTTTAATAGGAGAATTCATTGTTTCATTATAAAAGCTTACTTTTCCCCCAACAACTGGAATTTTCATATACTTGCAAAAATCTATAATTGCCTTAATTGATTTTATGAAAGTCCAATAAATGTATGGATTCTCAGGACTTCCAAATTGCAGGTGATCTATGATGCCAATGGGTTGTGCTCCCGTGCACACAACATTTCTACACGACTCAGACAAACATCCTAGCATTCCTTGATAAGGATCAAGATAGCAGTGTTTGGAATTTCCATCTAATTTAATAGACACAAACTTGTTGTCATTTACTCTTATGACAGATGCATTTGCACCGGGTTTTATTACCGTTCTCAAACCGACTTCATGGTCATACTGTTGGTAGACCCAATTTTTGTTACCAATATTAGGATTTGCAAGTAATCTTAACAAAATGTCATTGTAGTTGCCCATCTTTTCCAATTTGATTTTTGTTCTTAACTTGTCCAAATAGTTCGGTCGCTTTGATTTCCATTTAGCCAGAGGGGCGTTGACCATTAAACTACAAGACAAACTAGCTAGTGGCTTTCCATCATAAAGAATTTTAAGATTATCTTGACCACATACTTTACCAATAATCGAGTACGTTATACCATACTTCGTGAAAATTTCACCAAATATTGACATTTTGCTTTTATTTATGATGTACATCATTCTTTCTTGGGATTCTGAAATCATGATTTCATTTGGAGTTATATCGGGTACTTTCGTATGCACGGAGGATAATTCGACTTCAAACCCTTTTTCAACTAGGTGAGAGAGTTCAGACAGACAACAAGACAATCCTCCCCCTCCTAGATCCTTTGTAGCATTAATGCAGTTTCTCTTGGTAGCCTCGATTGTAGCTTCGATCAATAATTTCTCCAAGAATGGATCAGGAATTTGAACAGCTGACCTATTTTCATCGTCGTCAAGTAACTTTGAAGCAAATGAGGCTCCCCGGATTCCATCCTTTCCTGTAGGATTACCTGCTAGGACTATTAGGTCACCATCTTCTGCATGATTGGAAATGATTTGATCTTTTTTACCAAGCCCTATTGCAGCCACATCAACTAAACAATAGTCTTTAAAGGAATCATCAAATTCAATATCTCCTCCAACGGTGGGTATCCCAATGCAATTGCCATAATCTGCTATTCCTTTCACAACATTCCTAAACAACCACTTTGACTTTGACGTCTCATTCACTTTATCAAGTGAAGAGAATCTCAGAGCATCAAGCAGGGCTACAGGTCTTGTTCCCATCGAAATAATGTCTCTTATGACTCCACCTACACCCGTAGCAGCGCCACCATAGGGCTCAACTGCAGATGGATGATTGTGGCTTTCAATATGAACTGTGATAACATCATCATCTCCAATATCTAGTACTCCCGCATCATAACCTGGTCCGACTATTACTCTTTTACCACGTGATGGTAATGATTTTACATACTTTCTTGATGACTTATATGAACAATGCTCTGACCATTCAGCATCAATCATATCAATTTCTAACACATTGGGCTGCCTCCCTAATTTTTTTAACAAGTAAATTTCTTCTGATTTAGTTAGCATTCTATATCATCAATTCAGTTTTTGATATACGACGACAAAAATTTTTTTAATGAACGGAATATCAGACCTGCATTGCTCTTTGTTTGGTTGGGTGACAGAATTGGTTCAGACGCTCGCTCAGGATGTGGCATAAGGCCCATGACATTACCTTCCTTATTACATATGGCTGCTATCATTTCGGTAGAACCATTTGGATTTTGATCTTTATATTTGAAAACAATCTGATTGTTTCGTTTCAGCTCAGGAATTTTGTCATCACTTATAATATATCGACCTTCTCCATGTGCAATGGGGATGGTTATCTCATCGTTTAATCTGAACATGTTGGTAAAAGGTGTGTTGACATTCAATACTTCCATTTTTAACCACTTGCACGAAAATTTTAGTTTGACATTTTTTACTAATGCACCAGGTAATAGTCCAGCTTCAACTAGTATTTGAAAACCATTGCAAATGCCAAGAATTGGTAAACCCTCCTGCGCCTTTTTCTTTATTGCTTCTACTATAGGGCTTTGAGCTGCTATTACACCTGCTCGCAGTCTATCGCCATATGAAAACCCTCCTGGTAAAATCAGTGCATCATATTCGTCAATTGATTCTTCTGTGTGCCAAATATATTGCGCATTTATTCCCATGACGTCATTTAGAACATGATGTACATCTCGATCACAGTTACTTCCTGGAAAAACTACTATTCCTGTCCTCACCTAAAATCTATCTTATTTGTTTCTTACTAGTAATTTTAATTTTTTTGTAAGGTCATACACACATTCAAAGTTGCACCAAAATAATGGACAGCTAAAATGTAATTTTGACGCTACGGACTTAGGTTTTTATCTTGATGGTTATTTAGAATGAATATTGAACGACAAAGTTCAGGATATAATGACAAAAAATGTCATTTCAATCGATGAAGGAATCACTGCTCAGGAGGCAGCGAAAATTATGACTGAAAAACGAATAAGCTCTCTCATTGTTGAAAGAGAAAACGTTCCTGTCGGGATAATCACAGAAAAGGACTTTGTAAAGAAAATCTGTACAAAGGATCTCGTATCTTCCAAAGTTAAGGTAGACACAATAATGTCCAAGATACAGACGTATGCCAGCCCAGATACTCCTGTCGAAGTAGCTGTTCAGAGAATGGTCAATCATAAAATACGTAGGTTGCCCATAGTTTCAGACGGGAAAGTGGTTGGTATCGTCACGGTTACTGATCTGGCAAGACAACTTAGGAGCATATTGCTGGTTGATGGTATATTGTCAGAGGAAACTTGAGTATTAAAGAAAAAGAAATATCCATCGGTAAAATATAATAGTTACAGTTCCTCTGTTCAAGGTATGAAAAAATTCCTTGCGTTTTCTATAGGCCTTATTTCATTCGTAATTCTTTTGCAAAATAATTTGTTATACGCGCAGCCTACATTAAAAGATCCCAACCTGCAGGTGGAATCCTTTGTTACTGGCCTTGCATCTCCAACGAGTATGTTATTCTTAGATGAAAATAATATTCTAGTTCTAGAGAAAGATGGAAATGTAAGATTAGTAAGTAATGGGATGCTCCAAGGTCAACCATTGGCATCACTAGATGTTGATATTACGAATGAACGGGGATTATTGGGAGTAGAAAGAGTTGGTGAAAATATATTTCTATATGCGACTGTTAAGGATGGTGAGGTAATAAATAGGATATACAAATATTCTTTGGGACCTGGAGCAGAACTGGCAAATGAGGAAGTGTTTATGGATCTTCCAGGAACTCCCGCAACTAATCATCAAGGAGGCAAATTAGCCGTTAGTAACGATGGATATCTTTATTCAGTAACTGGAGAGCTACAAAGGAATGGGAAAGATCAAAATATAGTTAATGGTCCTGATCCAGATTTTAGTGGTGCAATTTTAAAGACAAACCCAAGTGATGGTTCTCCTGCACCTAACAATCCTCTCCAAGGTGACAATCCCGAAGATCCGATAAATTGGTACCTGGCTTATGGAATAAGAAATAGTTTCGGGCTAGGAGTTGATCCAGTAACCGGAACTTTGTGGGATACGGAAAATGGTGAAAAATCACACGATGAAATAAACTTGGTGAGCCCGGGATTTAATAGTGGATGGAAACTTGTAATGGGTCCAATTTCAGATAGCGGAGTAGTAGAAAATGATTTGGTAAGCTTTCCAAATTCAAACTATAAGGATCCCATTCTGAGCTTTATAGATTCCTTCGGAATTACTGATATTGAATTCTTAAACTCAGATAAGCTAGGGGCTGAATATTCTAACAATGCGCTTGTAGGAGATCTCGGATATGGAAACCTGTATAGATTTGAGTTAAATGAAGACAGAACTGACTTTAATTTGGATACTCCAGGGTTAAATGATCGTGTCGTCGATAACGATGAAGAATTGGATTCTATATTATTTGGGCAAGGTTTTGCAGGCATAACTGACATAAAGACTGGACCAGATGGCTTGCTTTATGTGCTTTCCTTTGATGATGGCACAATATACCAAATAAGTTAAAAGTTTAGATAGTGTAACTAGGAGTATAAAAAGATCCTAGATCATTTTTCATGACCGTTACCAATTATCTGCTATCAATTTGAAAGATTCTAATTCCCTGACCCGCAATAATAGCATTCAATATTCTCCTACCACTTTCAGATCTCTTGTCTATTTTGATTCTTGATTTCTTCCCTACCTGATTAGCGCAAATGAACTCATCATCAATATACAAATTAACTTTGTTACCAATGGTTTTTTCATCTAAATTGATAACAACTCCGTTACCAGATTCGTTTATTTCAAAAGTAATTTCCTTACCAAGAGTAGCTGTTTTCATCTCCACATCTATTCTCACACCCAGCATCTCTTCAAGTTCGCTTATGGTTGTGCCACCCTTTCCAATAATCCTGGGAATCGTATCTTTTTGCACCTTGATCTTAATTTTATTGTTCGAGATAATGGATATCTCTGGATTGGGATCAAATCGACGAATTACATCTCTTATTTTTGATTCGGCAAGTTTATAGATGTTGTTTTGACTTGCCTCGGTTTCTGGGTCAACTGGAACTATAACATTTTCTTCACCGAATGTATAAATTTCGTATTCTGTTAGACCAGTGGAAAAATCTTTGACTTCTACAACCGGTCTGGCAAGATCTGCTTCTGTCATTTTATAAGGTACTTTGACTGTAAGCGAGATTTCATAAACCTTTTTTACCATTCCTGCATACATAAAAATAATAGTATCAAGAATTTGTGGTATCATGCCAAGTTCAATTCTTCCAATGAATCTTTGTACCGCATCCAAAGGTTTGCTTGCATGGATAACTCCAATCATCCCAACTCCGGCTAACTTCATGTCAGAAAAAACTTGGAAATCTCTATATCGCCTTATTTCATCAAATATGGTATAGTCAGGACGTACAAGTAACAAGATGTCAACTGCATTTTCAAAGCTTCCTTCAAGCGGCCCATATTGAGTTACCTCTTTAGGTACCTGTAAATCTCTAGGTGATTCAAACGTCTTTACAATCTTGTTTTGAGCAACATAAAATTCGGCTAGACTACTTGCCAATGTACTCTTTCCAGATCCCGGTGGCCCTGCGATGATTACCCCTTCTACATCTGATGTCAATCGGGCTAATAGTTTTTCACTCAGTCCATAATCTTCTAATGTCAACTTTGCTATTGGTTTCACAATTGTAATTTCTTGACCGCTTGAAAAGGGTTCTTTGGTTATTGCAATTCTGTATTTACCTAATTGAATAACAGTAGCTCCATTCTTATTGATTTCCATAAATCCATTTTTTGATCGAGAATGTTCTAGAATTTCTTTAGTGATATCATAAATCTCTCTTGCTGATAATTTATTTTCTTCTAGACGAACTAGCTTCAAGTTACCTGGCACTCCCTTTTTTGCAAATGGGTAAGTGTCTTCCTTTAGGTGAATACTCATAGTGTCATTATCAAAATATTTTTCAAATCGTAGTTCTGCATCTTCTTTAAAAGATCTAATATGTATTGATTTGATGCCATGAGCTTCGGTTACCAAATGTTGAATGTAGTCACATGTAATCAAGGTTGCATCATTTTCCAGAGCTATGTCTTTAATTATGGCATCAATTCTTCCATGTTTGGCTAGTCTGATTTCTTCAATTGTAGGTCTGGTTCCACTAAATTCAAGACTTATTTTTTTAGTCTCGCAAAGATCCCGTATTTTTTTTATTTCAAGCAAACCCTCTATACCATGAGACTTATTCGTCGATGCCTGTGCTTGAAGCTCGTCCAAAACTGCTATTGGGATGATAATTTTGGAATCTGATTGAATCTTTTCCTGTATGATTCCCGGTACCTTCCCTTCAATTATCACACTGGTATCTAAAACGAATTTATCAGTCATCTGATTAGACTAGAACTTATGGATTAATTTGCTTTTTTATAAAATTGGAATAAGGGGGAGGTGGTTGCTATGTTTTGTTATTGTCTTACGATTCATCAACATAAAATATCGTTTGATTATTTCCACCATCTGATTGCGAGATAACACTCAATATCGTGTTGCTAATTTTGTCTTGGTTGGGTTCACGACCTTCTATATTTCCTGCAAGCAGTAAATACTGTCTTATTTCAGATCTTATGACGTCGCGTAATTCCTGATTAACAGTTGCATTGAAGGGTCTCAGAGCGCCCCTAAAGATTTCTGACCTGGCTCGAACAACACCAGATATTTTATCTCCAATAGGAGAATCAGGTCCTACTATAATGATTGATCCCTTTGATCCCTTGAATAAGGATGGTTCGCTAACTGCACCTTTGGGAGCCATATGAGTTGCAGATTCTCTGGTTATTAATGCCGGCACAAGCAAATAATCCTCTACTAATCGATCCCATTGCTTCCTGTCAAGGGATTTTAATTCCGCATTATAATTGTGCTCGCCAGTTAACAAAACTACTCCATCTATTGCAGAGAATTTTTCTGAAATTACATCAAACATTCGCTTGACAGATTCCTCATTTGACAGATTTACAGAGTGAGCGTGGAACTCTTTAAAATAACTCAAATCTTTACCGTCTTTTGTGAGAATTACCAGCTGCTTGATATTTTTTACAAGTGAATTTGCTATGGTCCTTGCTCGGTTGAGATCTTTTTCTCCAGACGAACTAACTACAAGCACAATCACTTTATTTGAAATATCTGCGGCATCTTGGCGAATAGACGTTCCTATTATCGGTCGCGTAGGATAGAATACTCTGTCATTTGGGACCACCCTACCATTCAATAGCTTGCTCATTTTTTCAGATGATAAATTGAGAACCATTTCTGCAACTTGATCCTGTGAAAGAAATTCTTGGTCAACAATCATTTTCTTTGTATTCAGTTGAATCTTTTCAGCGATTTCCTGAGTCTTTGACAAGATCCCCTTAAGCGTTGAGGCCATCTTGTCTTTATCGTCTTGATTTTTTATTCTGTCGCCAAATACATCCTGAAGCACTGATTCCATTTCTCTGTCAATAAGAGCTTGGTCTTCTCCCAAGACATTCAAGAGTCGTTGCAATGTTTTTTCTATTTCAACGGATGACAATCCCGGAAAGCCTCCAATACGAAGGAATTCTGCAGCTGCCTTTGGGTATACCGTTTTATAGATGCGGTCGGAGTGAACCGGTCCGGGATTGGTCGCCACGGACTGAATCCCGTTAGGAACTAATTCCCATGCAAATGCTTCGGCTAATCTATTTTTTGCCCCTTGTGCGCTTGTATAAGGAGTTCTGAATCTATAAGGTCTCTGTTCGTATTTATTTTCCTCTGTAAAAAAAGTGGAAATGGTAATAACTTTAGAATCTTTTCTCATATTCTCAATGCACTTTAGTGTTGTCCAAAAAGTGCCGGTTAGATGAATCTTTACACATTCTTTGAATTCATCAAAATTAGAATTAGTAAACAGCTTTACAGGTCCAGATACTCCTGCATTGTTTACAAGAATATCGACAGGGCCAATTTCCCTTGATATAGTACTGAACATATTTGTTATTGCAATTTCATCAGAAACATCAACCCCTGGAAATATCCGAATTTTTCCTTTGCTTCCTGAACTAGCCACAATCTTTTCTAATTCAGAACTTGTTTGTTCCAGAGGTTCCTTTCTCCTTCCAAGCAAAATTATGCTTGCACCGTTTTCAGCAAATTTCTTTGCAATGGCTTGACCTATCCCTGTTCCGCTACCCGTGACTACTACAACTTTATTAGCAAATTTAGGATCATCCAAATTAGAGTCCGTCCCCTTTGCGCATAAATTGAAGGCATAGTAAATACATTATTAAATATAGCGAGGTGCCTTGAACAAGTAATCGAAAAAATGGAAAATTTTATGAAATAATAAGATTTGTGGTTAGTATTCATACAATTTAATTATAAGTTGAAAAATACCAAAAGTATGAATGAAGCAAATACCGTAAATACAAGCCATTCTCACGAAGATATCGAAGAACTTGAAACGATCAAAATTGAAAATCTGAATGAAACTTTTGCTTCTCAAATGAATAAGATGGGAATGAATGTTGAGGCGGTCCCTATAGGTACGCTAAATATGGAACGTGAAGAATACTATAACAACGATATTGGCTCAAATCCTATATTTATTACTAATAGGGGCTGCATAAAAATAAAGGACAAAGAAGTAAGCATGATTCAGATTATTCAAAGAAACTGACTGTCTACATACTAAATCGTAATTCTAGATTTGACTAGATCTAATGTCGCTAGCAACATGTTCATCACTTTCCTGCCTTTTATGTAAAATCAAATAATGTGTCTGGTCCTGGTTTTGGTAAGATTTAGGCTCGCCACCAATCGAAACTAAGAAAGTACACCCTTCTAGGTTTCATCGATGTGATCGCCAAGATAAATTGCTTCTTCACGGTCGTTGCCAACCTTCCAGCTAGAACTATGCCAGTAGCTGTGATGTCCTGCTGATTGTCCACCACTTGGACCAGATATGGGGCGTGGTCAATTCCTGGACCGTGCTCATATACTGCAAAATCACAGCCAAACTTGATGCCTGGGGAAACGATGTACCCTCCGTCTCTTAATTTTTTGAATACCAGATATTTAATGTCAAAATCCACATACTGGTTTCTGCAAATCTCTTTCATTTCCTTCAAAATAATTTGTTTTCCGCTAACATTATTTACCGTAAGTAATCTCGATTCTACCAGGTAACATCCTTCAATGAGATCCAAGATAAGGGGTGTTTCAAAATCGATTCCTTTTGGTTTATAGATCCCAAGGGGCTTTCCATAATATCCAAGAGAAAATATGGACCTGGAATCATCGATATCCCATATGATTATTCTGCTCTCTACGAGAGTACCAGAAAAAGGACCCATTACATACTCAGAGCAAGTATTGTGAGAGAATCAGATGCAGCCTGACACTTGTCTGCCATTCCCTCAATTCCTTCTACCGCGTCTTTTACCAGAAGAAGATCCTTTGTATTTGGAATTTCATTCAGAGCCTTTATTACCACTTTTCTGTAAGAATTGTCTACCTTTCTTTCAATATTCTGTACTTCTTGTGCAAGCTCGATTGTGCTGGAAGGATTGATGCTCAGTGCTCGAGCCATTTCATTTAGCTTGAAAATGGACTCTACTACCATACTGATTAGTTCACTTATGTCTTCATCGAATTTGCCTTTTTTTAGAGCCGTAATCTTGATATTTGAAAGTCTGAAGGCTATGCCCGTAATGTATCCTGCTATATCGTCAATAATATAGGCCGTTCTAAGAACATCTTCTCTGTACACCATAAGGCTTCCAGTATCAGAGATTTCCCTGGTCATCTTTCTTCTAAGGTTTTCTACCTCTTCACCAGCATTTTTCATCCTATCAAGGAACAATTCTGTCTCTTTATTTGTACCCTTTATTATGGAATCAGTTAATGAGGACAAATCTCTGGCTGCATTTAAAACATGAGTAATCTCATCATGCAAAACGGCCAAGGTCTTTCTTTTAGCCTGTACTTCTAACTCCCCGTTGTACATACACACATTAGAAACGTTCAGACATTTTTAATCCTTTTCAAATCTTTCAAACAATAATTTAGTGACAAAAATAAAGTTGTGACGATATATGAGAGATCAGGTATATTCTAGAGCATCCCTAAGATGCTAGTTTGTCCTGTTAGCCCAGGTTACAACAGTAAAGGTACTTACTGCAGACCCGATCATTCCAGCTATCAATGCCCCTATTACCGCCTGATCGATAAATCTCGGCATTGATGTAGTAAACCAATCTGCAATTCCGGGTAGCGAAAGATATCCTGCGAAACCAACTCCAAAGCCTATTAACCAGAAAATAAAAACTGCAAATCCTCTAGACAATTTCTTTCATCTCCATGCAATTTATTTCTATTAATTTAATGGGCCTTAGGTAATTCATGAGCAAATTCTGTAGAAAATGTATTAAATTGCGAATGTCAAAAAATGTGCATTTTGTACATCATTGATTTAATACAAATATTGAGTATCTGAAAAACTTGAGAACATAGTGCAACAAGTGAAATCAGAAAAAAAATCTCATTTCAGACAGATTCAAACTTATTTAACCGGATATTTTAGATACTAAAGTAATTGAGACTGATATTGTTAGGTTTTGGTGTTGTTGGTCAGAGCTTTGTCAAACTATTGCTTTCACATTCGACAGATCTCTATAATGACTATGGCATAAAACCCAAAGTTGTAGCATGCGCTGACAATGGAGGAATAATTACCTGTGATCAGGGCCTAGATTTGGACAGACTCTTAAATGTCAAAAAGAAAAAGAAATCTATTATCCATTTTGGAGCAAAAGGAAATCGTTCTGAAATACTGGATGTTATTGAAAATATTGATGCAGAGGTTGTCATCGAGCTAACACCAACCAACATTGTCGACGGAGAACCGGGAAAAAATCATATTATATCAGCAATGAAATCTGGCAGAAATGTCATTACAGTAAACAAAGGCCCACTTGCACTGGAATTTCCCTCATTGATGGAACTTGCAGAATATAATAGAATTGCCTTTAAATTTAGTGGAACCGTAGGAGGTGGAACACCCATACTGGAATTTGCTAAAAGGTGTTTGAAAGGAGACAGAATAATCTCATTTGAGGGAATACTTAACGGTACAACAAACTATATTCTGAGCAAGATGTATGAAGGCTTAAATTTTTCCGAAGCTCTTCAAGATGCTTCTGAAAAAGGATATGCGGAAAAGGATCCAACGCTTGATATCGATGGATACGACGCAGTTGCAAAATTGGTGATTGCATCAAATTTCGTAATGAATATGAAATCAACAATGAAGGATGTTAGAAGAGAAGGTATCAGAGATGTAAAACCCTCGCAAGTTCTCAATGAACGAAAAAAGGGTAATGCAATAAAGCTGATTGCAAGCTGTGATGGAAAAAATTTAGTCGTCAAACCAAAACCAGTTTCTATGAAGGATCCGATATGTGTGGATGGTATTCTGAATGCTATTACGTTTACATGTCAGCACTCCGGTCAGCAAACAATAATAGGTAAAGGTGCGGGCGGCATGGAAACCGCAAGTGCAATATTGAGAGATTTAATCGACATCAGGAGCACAATACGATCTTAATTGAAAATATGAAAATTGTCAGTATTGTTAAAATTGAATCATGATATCATCTTTTAGTAAATTATGAATCCATTGATGTTATTGTAATGACTAAAATCTACTTAGACGGTTTGTAATTTATCTAATACTGAATTAATCAAGAGAAGATCATCTGCTAAGAACCTTCTCTTTTGTAAAAGTCTGTATTTTAAAATTCTTCTGTAGCTGGGTGTATATTTTTTGTGTAGTTTCTCTATGTTCCACTCCATTAGGTCCCTGATAAATTCTCTCTCCTTGACACGCAAACAGGATGGCATAATTTATTTCATAATAAAGAATATAGTACCTTATTACGGTTATCCGAAATCATATCCTTACAATTTACGAAAGTGCCAATGTTGCATTATGCTAAATTGCTATTTGAAATTTCGACAGGAAGATAATACAAATAACTTGATTCATGACGTATTTTTGACTCCGTACTAAATTTCAATGCATTTTAATGATTTACCAGTTTACAATATCATTCATTAAAGGAATCGCAGGCTTATGTTCACATTTATTACGATGTCAGGTAACATTGCAAGTCATATGCTGCATTCTCATATGAGACTCAATCCTCTACCTACTTGTTTTAGTAGTTCTGTCAAATTTAGCATACGTCAGTGATAAGTTAATAATCTTGGGATCTTAGGTTAATTCATGAGCAAAGACAATGATCCATTCAGCAGGCTTATCAGAGAAAATATCGAAATGGCCTCAAATCAAATTAAACACAACGTAGAGATGGCCTCAAATCAGATTAGAAACAACGTAGAAATGGGAACAACGATGACTAATTCCTTTATTAAGATGAGTGGGATGCACAGCAAGGAGACAACTATTGCCTTCGAAAATGCAAGGAAAGAAATGATGGCATCTGCAGAAAGGATGGGGCAAGAAATGATGGCATCTGCAGAAAGGATGAGGAAAGAAATGATGGCATCTGCAGAGAAAATGAAAGGAAGTTTTCATACGGAAAAGAGAAAAGCATAATCATTTCCCAACCGGCGATTGACAAAGTATAAGAATGTTTCATATGATTAGACAATAAATTGCTCAGATTCGAGTCACGCTTAGACTACATTTCTAGAAATTGAATAAAAATTAAATTATGTATGATGCGTCTATGAGTAATATTGACTCAGGTTGTAACAAACGATGTAAAACAATTACGTATGGACTTCATTAACATAAGAAAAACTACTTCAGACATCTTTCAACCAATCTCAACAGAAGATGCAGTAATGCAGTCTGATTCGTTTGGAAGTACCCCAAATTGGCACATAGCCCATGTGACATGGTTTTTTCAAAAAATTCTTGAAAAACATAGGCAGAACATCGATGCTAGTTCAATAAATACTGACTATCTAAACTCATATTATCAGCGTTATAGCAAAATCTTACCAAAATCGGATAGAGGAAAATTTCCAAGACCAAAGGTTTCTGACACACTAAAATACAGGGCCTTAATTGAAGATTTGTTTCTAAATTTTTTGGACAATATAGAGAGGAATAACTCAATGACGCGTACTTTGGCATATGATATAGAACTGGCAAATCAGCATGAAATGCAACACCAAGAACTTATAGTCTATGATCTCCAACATTATTTTCAAAGATTTGAGGACCCATTTGATAATTATGAACCAAAATTGATGAAGAGTACCAATTTGAGTAAAGGTTCTGATATTGAGCAGGGAATGGTTAAGGTTTCAGGAGGATTATATGAACTTGGATTCTCAGGAAATGATTTTTGTTATGACAACGAAGTTCCAGAGCATAAAACGTATCTTAATCCATTTGAAATTGACAAATATCCTGTGACAAATAATGAATATCTTGAATTCATAGATGCGGGAGGATACCACGATTATAATTTTTGGTTGTCTGACGGATGGGATCTTGTAAGGGAATATCAATGGGGTGCACCGCTATATTGGCAAAAGATCGATGGTGAATGGTATAAGAAGGATTTTAGAGGACTAAATAAACTTGCACCAAATGAACCTGTTACAAACGTGAGTTATTACGAAGCAGATGCATATTCTAAGTGGGCAGGAAAGAGGCTACCGACTGAGGCCGAGTGGGAAAAAGCTGCGAGCTGGGATGAAGATTTGAAAAAAAAGAGGTTATATCCATGGGGCGACAGGTTACCATCCGACTTTACTTCAAATTTACTAGAATCATGGAAATGGGCACCATCTCCAATTGGATCATATCCAGAAGGAAAGAGTCATTACGGATGTTACCAGATGTTAGGAGATGTCTGGGAATGGACCTCCTCTGAATACACACTTTATCCTGGATTTAGATCAAAATTTTCAGAGTATACAGACAAGTGGGCTATTAACCAGAAAGTATTGCGTGGCGGATCATTCGCGACACCAAGCTCACAAATTCGAAACAGCTATAGGAATTATTTCAAGCCATATGAAAGAATTCCTTTTTCAGGATTTCGCTGTGTTAGGGATCTTCTTTAACAATACTAGACAATAATGTTTGTTAGGATCGACAAAATTCCTAACTATTTGAAGCCCGGAAGTTCTTACCAAATTATTAAGTCTACCTAGTGAATATTTGTAGGAATTTTCTGTATGGATAGTTTCATCCTTTTTAAAATAGAATGTTTTTCCAATTGATCCTATTCTTACTTCCTGGTCCAACTTTGATATCAAGTGCATCTCGATTCTGTGTTTATTGGCGTTGTAGAATGATTTGTGTTCAAAATTTGATACATTAAATTCTCCATCAAGTTCTTCGTTAATTCTTGACAAGACGTTAAGATTGAATTTTGCAGTTACGCCATTCTTATCGTTATATGCCCTGTCCAAAATTGATTTATCCTTTTCTAAATCGATTCCAATTAATAGTAAATCATCTTTTCGAACATATCTTACTATAGAACGAAGAAAAATCAATGCTTCTTTGGGATCAAAATTTCCAATACTTGATCCTAAGAAAATTATGAATTTCCTCTTTGGAACATTCTTTTTGAATTTTATGAATTCATTTATCCT
>Ga0193736_1000017_pt1 | contig 46172 bp, 45 predicted proteins | sample L2m1metaG_FD_160566 | JGI IMG/M metagenome (GOLD analysis project Ga0193736, IMG submission 160566) | Soil microbial communities from a riparian zone of the East river system, Colorado, United States - L2m1 | ecosystem: Environmental > Terrestrial > Soil > Riparian zone | place: USA: East River... | reverse complement strand
CGTCGGAGAAAGCAGCCCCGGGCGTGATCGTCTCCACGACTTCGCGCTTGACGATGCCTTTCGCGAATTTTGGATCTTCGGTCTGCTCGCAGATGGAGACACGAAATCCGTGCTGGACCAGTCGCCGCAGATATTCGCCGGCGGCTTTGACGGGAACGCCGGCCAGCGGTACTTCGCTCGCGCCGCCGTTATTCCTCGATGTGAGCGTGAGACCGAGTGTCTTCGAAGCCAACTCGGCATCCTCGTAGAACATCTCGTAGAAGTCGCCCATCCGGAAGAACAGAATCGCGTCCTGATGACGCGACTTGATCTCCCGATACTGCTGCATCAACGGAGTTGATGCGGCGCGGCTCACCGTTCTGGCGCCCGCGCCACAAAGGCATCCTTGTAGTTCGCCTTGATTTTTCCCAGCGCGACTTCGGCTTCCCTGTTCGTCGCGTAGCGGCCGATCCTCACTCGAAACGGAGCGACATTTCCGTCGACCCGCGCCTGATACCCTCGCTTCGTGAGGGTCGACACGAGTTTATCCGCTTCAGACTTGCTGCCATACGCCGCGACCTGTACGGAATAACCGCTCGAAGGCGAGATACTTGTGGACGCTTTGGCCGGTGATTTCTCGCCGGCGTTTGCTGGCGATTTGGTCGGATCGACAATACTCGGCTTCGTGTCGTTGGCTTGAGCGGGAGGCTTCGGCCGTTGATTTGGGTCAATTGTCCCCGGCGCGATTGACACACTGGTAGATACCGTGTCGGCAACCGCTACCTTCTCCGAAACGGCAGGGCTGACAGGACGTACCGTATTCGAGGGAGACACAGCCAGCTGTGATGCAACAGTATTTGGAGTACTGGACGCCGTCACTGATGCCGCTGAATTGACAGGCGGAGCGTTTCCACTTGGTAGCGGTGCTGAGGCGACAGCTGCAGGCGGTGGGCACCGCTGGCCCTGATACTGTATCTGATTCCGCAGCTCTATTTCCGACTCCCCCGCCTGTGCGAGTGCGTTGGCGTTGGCCGCGCATGCCTTCGGAATGTCGTTCTTCTCGAAGAGTACTCTCGCTGTCCAGTAGCTTGCTCTCGCGAGAGATCTGCTGCGGGGGTAGTCTCGTGGGATCTTCTGAAGGTGGATGAGCGCGCCCTCTCTATCCCCGCGAGCAAGCTCGAGCTGCGCCAGACGCAGCAAGGCGTCTTCCGCCTGGGGCGCGAGCGGGTAGTCAACGACTATGTGCTTGTAGTCGCTCTCCGCATCCGCCGCGTTCGATGCAAGGCTTGCTCGCCAGAATAGAGCCTCAGGGTACAACCGGGCTGATGGCGAGGTTGCCTTTATGACGGAATCGATAAGCGCTCTCCCTGCCGCGCCATTTCCATCGCTCACCAGCGTCTGAGCCCTTACAAAAACCGGGTCCGTCGGACGAGGTGGCGTCTGCGCGACCGCCAGCGTGGCCGCGCAGGATAAAAGCGCGCCGTGAAAGTATGCCCATCTGAACATCTCACCACTCTCCTATTGGCTCATGCGGCAGCGTTTCTCTCTTCGGCTGCACACAGGCTAAGTACTACGGTGGCCAGCAATTGTTCTTCGGACGAGACTCTGCTCTCCTTGAGAGCAACATCCGCTTCGAGCAGGGAATCGAGCGCGCGGTCCAGTGCTTCGCGGCTCCAGCGCTCCGCTGCACGTGCCCAGACGGCGGTAGCGGATCCCCATGACCGGCCTGTAAAGGCTCCGGTCTCCTTCAGAAGATCGAAGTACTCCTGTGCAAGGCGGGCTCTCGAAAGACCTTCGTCCAGTCGGGCGCGCCCCCAAGAAATTGCCAGCATCTGTGTGGACAATGCCATGACGACTGACACCGCCGTTGTTTTCGACTGGGCCAAAACATGGGGTACCAGCTCCAGCGAGCGCGCTACGTTCCGGTCAGCCACCGCATCCAGCAGATCCGCCTGCGTCTCGCCGCGCCTGACTCCCACTATTGCGGCAACGGCGTCCTCGCCGATCTCATCCCCCCGTCCTTGCACATAGCTGGCGAGCTTATCCAGCTCGCCAGCCAGTTGATGCAGGTCACTGCCGACGGCAGCCTGTAGAAGCTCGATGGCCGGCTCAGTGATCCGGATACCGAGCACACTGGTAGCATGGTGGGAGATCCATTTCGGGACCCTGTCACCGGTCAGGAGGTTGAATTCGAGGGCCGTGGCCGAAGCGGAGACCCCGGCGTCTGCCTTCGTACCAACGGCCGCGGTCATGATCAGGAGCAGATCAGTCACGGGGCTTTTCAGGTACTGATCGAGAGCCTTCCGTGCGTCCTTCTTCAAGGCATTCACTTCGCGAAGGACGATTACCCTTCGGTCCGACATCATCGGCGGGGTAGAGAGCAACACTCCCAGCGTCTCGGCATCGAGGTCCGCGGCACGCCTCGTGTCCAGGTTGAAGTCCCGCAATGCGGGTTCGAGAGCGGCTTCAACGAGCTGTCTTACCGCATCATCCTTTTGGTAGTCGTCCTCCCCAGTGATGCAATAAGCGCCGTCGAAAGACCGGCGCTTGATGGCCTCACGCACTGTTTTCAGGGACGAAGCGGACATCCTCGAAATATACGGCTCCCTTCGCAGGCTGCCGATGGTTCGGGAGCGCTATCGAGTGTAGTTCGCGAGCTCGAGACTGGAGTTGGCGAACCGAATCGGAACCTGTTCCGCGAACACGGCAGCTGGCCAGAGGGTCAGCCCCGCGGAGACAGACGTGACTATTGCCGGAGCTGAGACAGTGATGGGGGCAAAATCGGGCTCCGGAAGGGTCGCGACCACGGGTGGCATCACAAGATCGCGTGGAGTATCGGAGTACAGCGTCGTTCCTATGTATCCCAGCATCATCGCGCTGGCTACCGTTGCCGCGATCGCGCTGCGTCGGAGATTCCGCTGCGTAGTCAGGAACAGATTGTCGTTTTCGGAGGCCTTGAGACGCGCTTCGAGTCGCTCGGAAAAGTCGGCGGAAGGCTCTATGGAAGGGAGATTTCTGAAGAGGAGAAGAGCACGGCGGACCTTCGCATCCTGCTTCGCGCAGCTCCTACATTCCGCGAGGTGCAGCTGCATGCGAACGAGCTCGATACCGGCTAGGGTATCGTCTACGAAGGCCAGGTGCTGATCGTTAAACTCGCGGCAGTCCATGGAGATTGGTTGAGGGTTCGGTAACAGGTACCCACCAGCAGGGTGCCTGTTCCCCGAACCGTCAGACCTAATCTACGTATGGAGCAATGATTTCCGCGAATGAATTCCTCGCCCGGTTAAGGCGCGATTTTACCGTGCCAAGATTGCAGTCGGTGATCTCGGCGATCTCCTCGTAGGACTTGCCCTCCAGCTCGCGCAGGATGAACACATTCCTGTGGTGCTCGGGGAGCTTGGCCACGCTTTCCTCGACGATTTCTCTCAGATGGCGCTTGCGGTACATGTCATCCGGACGCGACGTGGGATCCTCGAACTGAAGCGGACGATCCTCGTCCTGGAAGTTCTTCTGAACCGTCTGGAACAGCACCAGAGGATTGCGCGACCTGTTGCGGAGCTCGTTCTTCGCCAGGTTCGACGCGATCGTGTAGACCCAGGTCGAGAACTTCTTCGACCTGTCGAAGCGATGCAGGTGCCGGTAGACCCGGATGAACACTTCCTGCACCAGATCCTCTGCTTTTTCCCGATCACCAATGGTACGATAGACGAAATTCAGCAGGCGGGTCTGATAGCGGGTTACCAGCTCGGAAAAGGCACGCTCCTCACCACCAAGGAACGCAGTAACGACGGCTGAGTCATCCATCGCTTGCAGGCGCTCCCGGACGGTCGCTCCTTCGACTGAGACTACTTTCTTACGGACGATGTCAGCCATTTTTCTCTCCTCTATATAGAGACTCACACGACACAGAATCGTGCACAGTCTCAGTGGAACTTTCTGCGCTACCATATAATGCAGGGGCCATGCCGGTCGGTCTTTCTAGCCAAGTTGTTGATTGACAAGGGATTAGGCCGATTGGCTCAAAGGTCGAGCTTGTCCTGATTCTGCCAATACGTCCTATTTACATGACATGTCAGCGTCTTTCCTTGATTAGACGCCAATTTGGCCCAAAGGGTTAACGGCCAGCGCGAAATCCCGCGGCGAAGAGGAGACCGAGCGCGGTCTTGGCGTCTTTGATCTCGCCGGTCTCGACGAGCTCCAGCGCTCGTGAGAGGAGCATTGGCTCGAGGGCCAGAAACTCATCCGCTTCGTGCTTGGTTTCCCCCGCGACGAGTCCTGTCGCCATGAAGAGATGGATCTTCTCGTCAGTAAAGCCGGGAGTCGTATACATCGTAAAGAGATATTCAATCTCATCAGCTGAACAGCCGGTCTCCTCCTTGAGCTCCCGCCGGGCGCAATCACGAGGATCTTCGCCCGCGTCGAGACGCCCAGCCGGGAGTTCGAGGAGGTAGCCTTCAGCGGCATACCGGTATTGGCGGATCAGAAGAACCTGGGGATCCTCTCCTCGAGGATCGCTCAGAAAAGGCACAATGGCGCTCGCCCCAGGGTGCCTTATCATCTCGAGCTCACCGACTGATCCGTCAGGAAACCGCACGACGTCTACGTCTAGAGAAATGACCTTGCCAGTGTAGGCCCGCCGCGATTCGATGCGGCCGACATCATCCCCTCTAGGCTCTGCCACGGATACTCATTGCGCGTTGTGAATGACCAGCTCGCCGAATTTTGAATCGGCAAGAGACGCTTGAATCGTTTTCGCGTCTCCGACGACGACGGTCTGGAGCTCCGGCGGGTGCAGGTGTGCGTTTGCCGCTTCAATCACTGCTTCAGTTGAGACGTTGTGGATGTTTTTCCGATAGGTGTCGTAGTAGTCGGCAGGCAGGTCGTGTATCACCAGCGTTGCAAGAGCTGCTGCAATGGCTGCCGTGCTCTCGTAGCGAATCGGAAAGACGCCCTCGAGATAATCACGAGCGAGCGTCAATTCTTCATCGGAGATCTTCTCGCTTCGGATCCGGTCGATCTCGAGAAGGATTTCCGTGAGTGCGGGCATGGTCACTTCGCTCTGGACGGCAGTGGATACGACGAATGGACCCGCTCCACGCCGCCAGTCGTAGTACGATGAGGCACCGTAGGTGTAGCCGTGCACTTCGCGAAGATTGAGATTGATCCGCGAGCCGAACAGACCGCCGAGCACGGCATTCATCACCAGGGTCGGGAAAAAATCGGGATGTTTCCGTGGCAGGCCAACGTGTCCTACTCGGAGCTCTGACTGCGGTGCCTCCGGCTTGTGCACGATATGAACCTTTCTCACTCTGGTACGCGGCGCGGTTGTCAGCTGCGGCTCTCGAGCCGAGCCGGGCGGCCATTTCTGAAACGCGTGGGTAACCATCGCCCGCGCGCGCTCGGGCGTTACGTCTCCTGTCAGGATTACAGTGGTGCCTCCCGATCGGTAGTTCGAACGGTAGAACTGCTCCACATCGTCGCGTGAGAGCGCGCTGACACTTTCCATGCTCCCTTCGTCGGGCCTCGAGTACCGCGACTCCGGTGAATACAGGAACTCCGAGAATTTCTCATCCGCCAGGCCGCGCGGTTCGGTTTCCAGCTGGAGTATCTCCGCCAAACGTTCTGCCTTGAGGCGTTCGACTTCGCGCTCCGGAAACACTGGACTGCTGATCACTTCCCCGAGAAGCTGCGTTGCCTCCTCCAGCTTGTCGGACAAGGTCGTGATCTTGATGACTGCGCTGTCCCAGTCGGCGCCTGATTCGAGAGATGTTCCAAGCTGTTCGAACTTCTCCGCCAGCTCGGCTCCATCGAGCGTGCTTGTGCCTTCGAGGAGACCCGCTGCCGTGAGCGCTGCAATTCCCTCCTTTCCGCGCTGCTCGTTCACGGAGCCGGCTTCGACGATCACGAGGACCGTGGCAAGTGGGAGTTTGTCGACCGGCGCGGTTACGATGCGGATTCCGCTTGGCAGCACCTCATCGTGGAACGGGGGGAAACGATAGTCACGCGTCGGCCCTGACTTGGGCCGGAGAGAGGCCACCATCAGCCGGTGCCGGCCGCGAGAGCCAGCGCGTCTTCGGATTCGACGCCTTCTTTCGGAACGTAAAGCAGGCTTGCTCTATTGTCCTGACCGAATCGCTCAGCGATCAAGTCATCGACTCGCTGAGCTGTCACTTCCCGATATCGATCAGCCTGCTCGTTGATGAGCTCCGGGCGATTGAAATAGGTGGCGAACATCGACAGCCTGTCCGCCCGTTCGCCCGCTGACTGTAGTGAAGCAACGAGGTCCGTTTCGATCAGCGCAACAGCTCGCTTCACTTCGAGCTCCGTGACTCCATCACTATGTAAAAGGTCAATTTCCCGTTCCACCTCCTCTTCCAGCTGCGTGAACCCGATCTCTGGCCGCGCAGTCACATCGACCACCAGCAGATCCGTTCCCTTGGCCAGATCGAAAGTGAATGCCGAAGTTTCAGCGGCTATCTGTCGCTCGCGCACCAGAGAGCGGTGAAGCCGGCTTCCATTTCTGAGGCCCAGCACGGCGGACAATACACTGGCAGCGTAGTACTTCTCGCTGCCGAACACCGGAGAGCGGAAAGCCATGAACAGCCGTGGCAGGCTCACATTGTCATAAACGACTTCCCGCAGCTGTTTGCCGAAAACGCCCGGAAGACTCATCGGCGCAAGCGGAGGCCTTCCCTTCCCACTGGGAATCGGCCCGAAGTACTCCGAGACCAGCCGCCGGGCTTCGGCCGGGTCAAAATCACCCGCTATGGAAAGGACAGCATTGTCAGGCGTGTAGTACGTGGAGAAGAACTGTGCGACATCATCGAGCGACGCTGCTGTGAGATCCTCCATCGAGCCAATGAGCGAATGCTGAAACGGGTGCGACGACGGAAACACCAGCTCCTGCATTTTCTCCAGCATTGTCCCGTACGGCTGATTGTCGACCGCCCAGCGGCGTTCGTTCTTCACGACATCGCGCTGCGTGTCCAGCTTCTCCTGGGTCATGGCGGGAAGCAGCTCACCCATTCGATCGGCTTCCAGCCAGAGCGCCAGCGCCAGCTCGTTGGACGGAACGGTCTCGAAATAGTTGGTCCGCTCCAGCCACGTCGATCCATTCAACGTTCCGCCTGCCCGTTGAATGAGCTCGAAGTGCTCGTTGGAGCCGACATGCGCGGAGCCCTGAAAGAGCATGTGCTCGAACAGATGCGCGAATCCCGTCCTCCCGGGTTTTTCGTTCGCCGATCCCACGTGGTACCAGAGATTCACCGCTACGATCGGTGCAGTGTGATCTTCTGATAGGGTGACGAAAAGCCCGTTCTCCAGGTGGTAGGTTTCTATCGGAATTCGCATTGTCGTAAATTGCCCGCCATGCAAACCCACTGGAACCCCCTCGGTGCTCCCATGATTGGAGTGCTCATCGTTCTTGGGCTGCTGCTCGGCTTCGTGTTTCTGATCTGGTGGTCCCAGGAGCGAATTCTCTTCCAGCCGCCCAGGCTCGATGGGATTCCCGTCGAATCCGGACGAGTTCATTACAAAGCCGCGGACGGACAGCAGCTGGTCGGATTCGTCGTCGGAGATCCGCGAACCGCGCCGGGGGTCCTGATCTGCTTTCATGGCAATGCGGATCTTGCCGTATGGCAGCTGGATTGGGCGGCCGAGGTAGAGCGCCACACCCATTACGCTGTTTTCCTTGCTGAGTACCGAGGCTATATGTCGCTCGGCGGCTCTCCCACTTATTCGAACACAAAGCTGGACGCACAGGCCGCTTACGATCATCTGGTTTCAGCACTTGGGATCCAGCCTGGGCGTATTGCCTACTTCGGCCATTCACTCGGCAGCGCGATAGCAACTGAGCTGGCTGAGATTCATCCCCCAAGATCTCTGGTGCTACAGTCGCCGTTTTCCTCTGCGCGAGCGATGGCCAGACTCATCGTATCGCCTCCGGTGGTGCTTGCCTGGAAGGCGATCTCACGCATTCACTTCGACACCGAGCGGGCCGTGGCGCGTCTCGATGTGCCGGTCTCAGTCGCGCATGGTAAGCGCGATCGAATTGTGCCGTTCAGGATGGGAGTCGAGGTCTACGAATCCGCCAAACGAAAAGGCGAGATCCTGATCCTCGACCAGGCCGGACACAATGATGTGGCCGAAGTCGGCGGAGACAAATACTGGGCCTGGTTGAAAACCGCGCTCAGCTACTGAATCGGCTGCCCGCTAATGTCCCTGATGACGACAGGTCCGACATTGATCGCCTTCAATCCCGGCTCGATACTCTTTCTGTCGCCTACGATCACGACGGCCAGCGAGCCGGGATTGATGTATTGCTGCGCGACGCGCGCCACATCCGCCTCGGTGATTGCCTCGATGTTCTGGACGTAGTTGTTGTAGTAATCCAGCGGAAGTCCGTAGAGCGCGACCGGCACCAGCTGGAACGCGATGTCCTGCGTCGTCTCGAAGTTCCCAGGCAGCTGGTGTTGCAGGAACCGCTTGGCGCGAGAAAGCTCGCTGGCGGGTACCGATTGCCGAATTGCATTGAGCTCCTTCATGAATTCCAGCAGAGCGGAATCAGTTTTCGCGGCAACGATTTCTGCCGATGCCAGGAATGGCCCCGCATTGCGTCTCATGTCGAAGCGGGAGCTGGCGCCGTAGGTATATCCGCGCGTCTCACGCAGGTTCTGCATGAGCCTGCTGGTGAACGATCCGCCGAGAATTGTGTTCATGACGGACAGCGCGAAATAGTCTTTCGTCGAGCGTGGCACACCAACCGAGCCGATTCGAAATGAGGATTGAGCCGCTCCGGGCTTGTCGATGAGATAAACCGTCGTCGTTGCGGCTTTCGGAGGGTCCGTATACGTGGGCTGCGGGACATCGCCACGCTGCCATCCCCCAAACAGCGCGCTGATCTTCTGCTCGATCTGAGCCGGGTTCACATCCCCGACAATGATCAGGGTAGAGTTGTTCGGCTTGAAGTTCGTCTGGTAGTAGCCCTGAAGATCGGCGACCGAGAGCGATTTGACCGACGCCTCTGTCCCGAGCGTTGCTGCTCCGTACGGGTGCACGCCGCCATAGATGATCGCCGGAAAGGCGAGATTGGCGATTGCCGGCCCCTGGTCTCTAAGTCGAAGCAGGTCCGTAAGCCGGTTCTTCCTCAACCGCTCGAACTCGTCAGCTGGAAAGGAAGGCCGGAGCGCTACATCCGCGAAAAGTGAGAGCGCGCTGTCCAGTTGAGCTATAGGCGTGTGCAGCGACAGCGTGCTGGACTCCCAACTACTGGACGGCGAGAGGCTGATGCCGAGGTACGCGATCTGATCCGCGATATCCAGACTCTTTCGCGTCGTAGTTCCTTCGCGCAGCATCGTTGCGGTGAGATTGGCGACGCCCGTTTTGCTGACCGGGTCCGTGGTACTTCCGCTCCCGACGAGTAGGACGAAATCCGCAAGAGGGAGCTCGTGGTGTTCGACGATCAGCAGTTTGAGCCCATTGGGGAGCTCTCTGGTCACAATCGGTGGCAATGCTACCCGCGGCGGAGGGCCAAGCTCGGGCGGCTTGCTACGATCAAAGGTGCCTTGAGCGAAGACTGTGGATTGAATGGCGGTGAGAGCAATCGCGCCGATCACGCCGCTTGAGGTGAGTACTCTCATCGACCGCCTCCGGCTGCAGTCAGCATCATATCTGTCTTTCCCTCTGGCACGACTGTGAGCACGATCTTGGGCTTGCCGAGGTAATTCCGAGCGACACGCTGGACATCGGCGGCGGTCACACGCTCATACCTCGCAGCATCCTGCTGAACGTAGTCCGGAGTGCCGACGAAATAGTTGTAGAAGTTGAGTTGGTCCGCTTTGCCCAGCGCGCTGGCAAGTCGGTTGAGGAAGCTTGCCTTGTAAGAGTTCTGGGCCCGCTGCAGCTCTCGGGTCGAGATTCCGTTCTGAATGACGTTGGCAATCTCTGCCTTAACGACCTTGTCGATGTCGGCAACTTTTTGTCCGGGCATTGGAGTCACATCGACCTGGAACTTGCCATCGAGCTTGCCGCTCTCCTGGAACGCGCGAGCGGTCTGCGCAATTTGCAGATCATATACAAGTTTCTTGTACAAGCGAGAGTTCTTGTCGTTAGCAAGCACGAGCGCCAGGATGTCGAGCGCCGCATCGTCCGGTGCGAATGCCCTAACAGTCGGCCAGGTGTAGAAAAGCCGCGGCAGCTGGACCTTGTCTTCCAGCACGATGAATTTGTCGCGCGGTACGACGACCGCAGGAACAGTCATCCTTCTCTTCACTGTCGGCCCACGCGGTATTGGGCCGAAATACTGGGCGACCAGCTTCTTGACCTCCGCAGGATTGAAATCTCCGGCTATCACCATCGTGGCGTTGTTCGGTGCGTAATAGGTCCGGAAGAAGTTCTTCACATCATCGAGTGACGCGGCGCTCAGATCCGCCATCGATCCGATCACAGGCCATGAGTAGGGGTGGGACTTGGGGTACAGCGCGGCCAGTATGGTTTCGTCCGCTCGTCCGTATGGCTGATTGTCGACGCGTTGCCGGCGCTCATTCTTCACGACATCGCGCTGGAGATTGAGCTTGGCCAGATCCATGGTCGGCAGGAGAAAGCCCATTCGGTCCGCATCGAGCCACAGCGCGAGAGCCAGGGCGTTGGACGGTAGGTTCTCGTAATAGTTGGTTCGGTCTTCCGTGGTCGATCCATTGTTGTCCGCTCCAGCTGCCTCGAGCATCTGGTCGAATGCTCCCACCGGCACGTTCTGCGAGCCCATGAACATGATGTGCTCGAACAGATGCGCGAATCCGGTGCGCCCGACCTGCTCATCGCCCGAGCCGACGTGATACCAGGTGTCGACCGTAACAATCGGAGTCGAGTGATCCTCGTGGAGGATGACCTCGAGACCGTTCGGAAGCGTGTACTTCTCGAACTGGATGCGAGGGGTGGCTTGTGCGTTGGCGTGAAGGGCTGACAGTGCGCCGAACATTAAGTAGCACAACGCCACTAAGGGTGTTTTCTTCTTCACAACTTCCTCTCGAAAAAGAAGGCGAGCGGTGCTTTGATCGATTCGCTGAAAATATACTTCCAGCGCTGTTCGCGATTCGGTGAAATGGGGCTGGTCTGGGTCGGAGACGTGTACGGTGTGAAACCAAAGCGTCTTGCCAGGATCCGGAGCCGCAGCATGTGAAATGGATCACTGACGAGAAGCGCGCTCTGGAGTCCCCGCACTTCCAGCATACCCGCCACCGCCCTCATGGATTCGCTCGTCGTCCGACCCTCATTTTCCACCAGGATCGCGCTGTCGGGGACCCCGCGCTTTTTGGCGTAGGTTCTTCCCACGGCCGCTTCGCTGGTGGTGTCTCCAGCGCCTGTTCCACCCGTCAGGATCAGGAGCGTGGCGAGATGGCGGTTCCAGAGATCCAGTGCGTGATCGAGCCGCGCGCGAAGAACGGGCGATGGCTTCCCGGCGTATTGAGCTGCACCGAGTACGACTATCGCCTGAGCGGGTCGGGCTTCATCCCGAGAGCTCCAGATAAGGACCGCCGCAGCCGAGATGACCCAGAGCGCAAAGATCGCAACCACCACAATGGTCAGTATCCGGCGGACGAGGTTTACCGCCTGTCTTGCCTTCTCCTTTGCCTTGGCAGCACGAGTCATTTGTGGAAGCTACGCTAGAAAGCCTGTCGCGTGTGAGGCTCCGGACAGTCGACGGAGTAGCCAACCGCGCTGAGTGTCTCCTTGAATTCGTCCTGCACCGGAGCTTCTCCATGTACCAGCCAGATTTGACGGAGGCCTGGTGATTTGTCTTTCACCCGTCCGAGCCATGTCATCATCTCGGTTCTATCGGCATGCGCGCTGTACCCGTCGATCACTTCGACCCGGGCACGAAGAGGCACATCGTCGCCGAATATCTGCAGAATCGGCCGTCGCTCGACCACTCGGCGTCCGAGAGTATGCTCCGCCTGGAAGCCCACTACAAGAATGGTGTTACGCGGGTCACTCGCGCCCTGTGCCAGGTGATGCAGAATTCGGCCGGCCTCCATCATCCCCGACGCTGCGATGATCACCATCGGCCCGTGTGCGCGTGACAGCGCTTTCGATTCTTCCACATCGCGTGTGTAATGGAGAAGATCGAAGCGGAACAGGTCCTTTGCCTTCTGGATCATCTCCTCCGACCGATCGAAGCTCTCCGGATGCATCTCGAACACGGTCGTCACATCTATCGCCAGCGGGCTATCGACGTAGATGGGAATCGAAGGAATCGCGCCTTCTCTCACCAGCGCGTGCAGGGCGTATATCACCTCCTGCGTTCGACCGACCGCGAACGCCGGGATGAGGATACGGCCGCCGCGCGCGGCAGTTTCCCGAACCATCTGCGCCAGCTTTGCGCGCGCTCCTTCTACAGACTCGTGTTCCCGGTTCCCGTAGGTGGATTCCATTATGAGAGCGTCGGCGCCTTCGGGGGGAACCGGCTCCCGGATTATGGCGAGGCCGCTACGGCCGATATCGCCCGAAAACACCAGCCGTTTTGTTTTCCCGCCCTCCGTGCAATCGAGAACAACGGACGCTGAGCCCAGGATGTGGCCCGCGTCGACGTACGTAGCTCGAACACCGGGAACGACGTCGAACGGCTTGTTGTACGGGACGCCGACCATGAGATCCATCGTTCGTACCGCGTGACGCATTCCGTATAGCGGCTCGATGAATTCCTTGTGCCTCTTTGCCAGAAATTCGGCATCCTTTTCCTGGATGTGCGCTGAGTCGGCCAGCATCACCGCGCAGAGGTCGCGCGTTGCCGAGGTTGCCCAGATCGTCTTGGCGTAGCCTTCCGCTATGAGATAGGGTAGACGGCCGGAGTGATCAATGTGGGCGTGGGAGAGAACGACCGCATCCAGATCCTTGATGGGCAATGGCAGGCGACGGTTCTTGTCGGCGGATTCCTGTCGCTTTCCCTGAAACATCCCACAGTCGAGGGCAACCGTGTGCCCGTTAACGTGCAGAAGGTGGCAGGAGCCGGTGACCTCACGTGCGGCACCGACGAAGGTGATCTCCAAACAGCTAACCTTCTGCTACGGCATCACGCTGAAACAGGATGGTGAGACGCTGTTCATCCTGCGACATCAGCGCTGGCTCCCATCCTCCTCTGCTCCGCTCGTTGAGAAGATCGGTGAGGGTGTCCTCGTCTTCGCGCGTGTGCCGCGTCAGCTTGACCACCACAGCCTGGTATTCTTTCATCGGGAGTTAGAGATTATGAGCTCGTTAGCGTCTATTGTGCCGATGCTGGAATCTTGGGGCTAGAATGATCGAGCGCGTCAAGGAATTTCCCTCTCTGACTATTATCCGGCATCCCCTCGTTCAGCACAAGCTAACGATTTTGCGCGATCTGAAAACGGAGACCAAGCATTTCAAGGAGCTCGTTGACGAGATCGCCATGCTCATGGCCTATGAGGCAACCAGTGAGCTCACGCTCGAGGCAAGAGACGTGGAAACGCCGCTCGAACAGACGTCTGGCTGGCACATCAGCGGGAAGAAGCTGACACTCGTTCCCATTCTGCGCGCTGGGCTCGGCATGGTGGAGGGAATCCTTCGCCTGGTTCCATCTGCTCGAGTCGGACACATTGGATTGTACCGGGACCATAACACCCTTCAGCCGGTCGACTACTACTTCAAGGTTCCAGGGGATACGGCCGAACGCGATTTTTTTCTGCTGGACCCAATGCTGGCGACTGGCGGCAGTGCGGCTGCTGCTGTCGGGTCACTCAAGAGGGCAGGAGCAAACCGGATTCGTTTCCTCTGTCTGGTAGCGGCGCCTGAAGGAGTACGCTTTCTAAGCGCAGCACATCCAGACGTCCAGATCTACTGCGCAGCGCTGGACCGGGAGCTGAATAGCCAGGGATATATTCTGCCCGGCCTGGGCGATGCCGGAGACAGACTGTTCGGCACGAGATGATTCTCTAGCCGAACCACTCTCTGGGGTTCAGCCTCTGCTGGTCGGCTGCATCTACGACCCACTGCTGATTCTGCGGATCAGTTACTTCGCCATCTACAGCTTCGAACCAGTGCGCGGCCTTGCTGGTATCGCCGATTCGCCTCCACAGCTCGCCGACCAGATAGGTAAGGATAGGACGCTCTTCCCGCGGTACCGCATCGTAGGCTCTTAGCGCTTCCTCGAACATCCACGCGGCGTGACGCCGGAAGTATCGTTCCGCTTCGACGTCTCCCTCATCGACACAGCACCAGGCAGCGCGAAGAAGCAGATCCGCGATGTGCCGGGGATCCAACCCCTGCCATTGGGCGACCTTGGCTGCCGCTTCGTACTTCTCAGAGCCGCAGATCAGGGCGGGACGAACCGGAGCCAGCTCTTTGAGAACCTGTTGTTTGAGGACCGGACTCACATCCATAGCGGCCGTGAAATCAGCTTCTCCACCGGAGAATCCGCACTCGCTACACATATGGACGAGATAGGCGAGGGGCTGAGTTCCAGCGGCTCGCTCATGAAAATCAGTCCGTTTCCCGCCGAATGCATTCGTCGAGACCACGCTCTGAGACTTGAACTCGTTGTCACACACGGGACAACGAAGGTCGATCTGACGCAGCGTTGTCATGGCTGGCCTCCTCTCTCCTCGGAACTTCGAAGAAATGAGAGGGAATATTTGTGCCACAATTTTCAAAACTTCTTCTTTGGAGGTATATCGGCCTTGTTGAGACTTTGGGTCGATTGTATCTTCTCGCATCGCAAAAACCGCGACAGGCTCCCCACTCCCGCGACCTGGTCGTTGATGCTCATCAACCTACTGCCTGACTTTTTTGCAGTTCACAACAGTACCGACCGTGTCGCCGCCTATCTCCGCTACTTCGAAAATCACCGCCGTTTTTTAGAGGCCTACTGGCACAACTACGTCCTCGATCCAGCCGGGCCACATTTTCTGGAAGTCGTTCGCTCTGCCGCACTTGCGAGCCGTGTAGACCTTCGCACCATGCTGGAGCGGATCGACGTCGTCTCCCTCGCCAGAAATACGGAAGAGCAGTGCAGAGCCCTGCTGAATGTCGATACCGACATCGATGTCGTGCTGATGGTCGGTGTAGGTGCTGCCAATGCGGGTGAATTGGTGGTCGATGGGAAGGGGATAGCTTTTGTCTGTCTCGAGCATTTTACCAGCGTTACCAACCCGGAAACCCAGGGATTGGGCCTCGACCCCGAGCTGATTCCACTCTGGCTCGCTCACGAAATCGCGCACACGGTCCGCTATACGTCACCCACCAGCCGGAGCGAGCTTCGGCAGCTGATCGAGGATGCAGGCGGCTATTACTCCTACTGGGAAACCGGCAGGCGTGCCTCGCTCCGTGAGCTCATGCTCAATGAGGGACTTGCGACACATGCCTCGAGGATCATCAGCCCGGGACACGCAGCTTGGGAGTACTACGGCTACACCAGGCGCGAGTATGCCAGCGTTCGAGAGCTGGAGCCATTGATGACACGATCTCTAACCGCTGATCTCGATCGTGCCGGCCTCGGCCTGCGGCTCCGATATCTCTCCGGGGGAATGAGCGACGATGCCAGGACCGTCGACCGCCATATTTTCCCCGAGAGGGCCGGCTATTTTCTCGGCGCCCGGATGGTCGAGGCAGCTGTGAACGCTCGCGGACTCTCCTGGGCAATTCGTGCGAGCGCCGGTGAGATCACTTCCATCGCGAGCTCGGCTGCGGCTTCAGCCTAAGCTACTTCCCAACACAAAACGAGCTGAACACCCGGTCGAAGATGTCTTCTACTTCGACTGTTCCTATCAGCTCCTCGAGCGTGGACACCGCCGTACGGAGGTGAACCGATGCGATGGTGGCCGGGAGTTTATCCTCTTGCCAGGCTCGATGAAACTCCTCCAGCTCGGCGGAGGCTACGGTGAGAGCATGACGATGTCGGGCTCTCGTGAGAATCGGCAGATCGGGAGGAATTTCCCCGTGCTCCTTGCTCAACACTTCGTCAAGCGCTTCCAGGAGATTCTGGAGACCGGCTCCGGTCTCCGCACTGACGGCAATGGCCGGCTGGTGTCCGTTTGATTCTTCGCTTAGTGATACTAAATCAGATTTTGTGCGAACGGGCAGGACTGGTGCATTCGAGGTGCGGGCAATCAGCCTGACGGTCTCCGCCAGGTCTCGAGGAGTTTCGGCACAGGCTAGCACCACATGCGCTTCGGCGAGATAGCGCTCACTCACTTCTATCCCAAGTCGCTCGATCTGGTCATTGGTCTCCCGAAGCCCCGCAGTGTCGACGAGCCGCAGCGGCCACTTCCCGCTGTCGATCACAGCTTCGAGTGCATCGCGCGTAGTACCAGGTATCTCCGTCACGATCGCCCTCGATCGTCCGAGTAGCGCGTTGAAGAGCGAAGACTTGCCGGCGTTCGGCGGACCGGCAATCACGACGATCGCGCCTTCCCGGATCAACTCACCGGCCGGAGCGGTGGCGAGAAGTGCCTCGAGCGATCGAGAGATCTCCATTGCCGCCTTGTCTATTCTCTCACGGGGAACGGGTCCATCGTCTTCCTCCGGAAAATCAATGTCATAGACGATCAGCGCTTCGAGATCGATGAGGCCGTTCCTGAGTGCCAGCAGTCGGCGGGACAGTCCGCCATCCAGTTGGCTGAGGGCGGTGCGCCGCATCGTTTGCGAGCGTGCATCGATCAAGTCTCCAATGGCTTCGGCCTGGAGAATATCGAGCTTGCTGTTGAGTACCGCCCTTCGAGTGAACTCCCCAGGAAAGGCTTGCCTGGCGCCCGAAGAGATGAGCGCCGCAACGACCGAGCTTGGAACGAGGTAACCGCCATGCGTTGAGAGCTCGACCGTATCTTCACCGGTGAAAGAATTGGGGCCTGGAAACAGGGTTACGAGCGCCTGGTCGAGTAACTCGCTGCCATCACGGACGCTGCAGAGGTGTGCCGCTCGAGGTTGTGGTGGCATTGGCTCGAGATGCTTTGCGGCGATCGCGAAGGCGTCCGGACCGCTCAGTCTCACCAGTGCGATCGCTCCACGGCCGTTCGGTGTTGCTACAGCGACAATCGTGTCCCCGAGCTGTACCGCGCTTCCACTCGCAGTGCTCACGCCGCTGTTGGAAGCACGAATGTCGTGCCGGGCTCCAGAATTTTCACGGCAGGGTGGAGTGGATGGTTCTCGAGCATTGCCCTGAGACGATCGATCGCATCGAAAGCGGTTGACGTGACGTGGTCGAAGGTTCCCCAGTGATACGGAATGAAGTATCGGGCTTTGAGCCTTTCGAAAAGAGCCAGAGCATCCGCACTGGTCAGATGGCCCTTACGAAACCCCGGCTTCCACCATGGTGCGTATCCGATTGGAAGAAGTGCCAGGTCGAGCGTCCGACCATTGGCAGCGAGATGATTCTCTACGAGATGCGTGGTATCGTGAGCGAGAGCCGTATCGCCCGCGAAGAAACAGGAAGTCTTATTAGTCTCGATAAGATACATATTCGCGGCGCTCCTCCATCGATCCACTCCGTACCGATTCCCTCTGTGCATCGCCGAAGCGGCGCGGATCATTACGCCGTCAACCTGGGTCGACTCACCCGGTGCCACCGCAACCGCGTGCTTATAGCCCTGCTTGATGAGCCATCTGGCAATCACCGGCGGGGCGAACAGCGGAATGTCGGCTGGAAGCGCGTCGAGGGAATCAAAGGAGAGGTGATCTGCGTGGGCATGCGTCACCAACATTGCATCCAGTCTGGGCAGGGCTTCGAGCGCTATCCCCGGAGCGCTGACGCGAGGAAGAAACTTCCCCAGAGCCGGATCAAAGTTCGGATCAGTGAGCAGGACCTTGCCACCAATCTCAATTAGTAGCGTTGCGTGACCAATATACGTGACACGCAGCATCGCTTCCCTACCCTGTCGAACGTGCTCGCGCTCGCTCCCGCGCCAACAGCCACTGCTGCGGAAGCGCGGCGATGTTCTGCGCCGTGTAATAGAGGTTGAGGCCCGAAGCCATGTTCAGGAGCACGACCGTCATCATTACCGGAAACATGTACCCCATCATCTTTGCCTGCGGATTTGGAGGTGCATTACGCATTCCAATCCAGGAAAGCACGTACATGGATGCCCCCATCAACAGGGGCAGAATGTAAAACGGATCCTTCACCGAGATGTCGTGCAGCCACATGAACGACACGCCGCGGAATTCGATCGTGTTCTGAAACACGAAAAACAGCGCGAAGAGGATGGGCATCGGAAGCAAGGCAGGGAGACACCCGGTGAGCCCGGCGAAAGGACTCACACCCGCATCCTTGTAGACCTTCATGATTGCTTCACGTTGTTGCACGGGATCTTTGTACTTCTTCTGCGCAGCCTGCAGCTTCGGTTGCAACTCCTGCATCTTCAGACTAGAGCGCATGGTACTCTGATTCAGAGGCCAGAGCGCTAGTCGAACAAGAATTCCGAGAACGATCAGCACCCACCCATAGCTCAGATTCAGCCGGTGGTGCATCCAGAGAAGTGCCTGGATCACCTTCGAGGCAATTGGATGTACGACGGTCTGCAGGAATCGCCACCCATACGGATTCACGTGATCGAAATCCCGGCCCATTCGCGTGAGCCGCTGCGACTCCTGCGGGCCCGCATAGATGTCGAACGAAAATGTGCCGTCTCGAATGGCCTGGACGACGCTTGCTGAAGCGTTGGTGGCGACCTTGGACGTTCGGGGCCCGCCGGTCAGCGTTACCTCACTGAACGGGGTCCCATTAGCTGGCGCGAGAATGCCGAAGACGAAGTACTTGTTCTTGACCGCTGCCCAATTGAGGGGTCCTGCTTCGAGGGTCTTCTCGCCGGGATCGAGTCCCCCGAAGAGCACGCTGCGCGCATGATCGCGTTGCGGCTTGACGCTGTACGCCAGACTTTGATGATCGCCAACAGTGTCGACCTCGGTGGGCAGTAAGGTTCTCGGGAGTTCCGTCAGCAGGTAGGCCTGCCCTTGCAGCCCTTCCACACGTCCCTCAGCGTGCATTGTGTAGCTCGCAGCCGTGTCTTGAGGAATCGAGTAGGTAATCGAGACGGGAAGACCTTTCACCGACGCCCTGTAGGTGAGTAGCTCATCCCCTTTTTCATTTTTTGCCTGTGACAGCGAGAAGGGCACCTGCGACAGATCAGCCGTGTCAGTCGGCGTAACCAATCGATATGCGAGGAGAGAGGCACCGGGAATGCCCAGGTCGACATGACCTCCTGAAGACGCTTGCCTCTGGTAATCACGCATCACGATCGAGACAGGTGCCGCACCAATATTGCTAAATCTGTAGATCGCTTTCGCTGTGGTGATCTCCGTAGTCTCAGCCGCTACCGTAGTAGTGGCACCAGGAACTGCAGCAGTGATGCGAGTCTGTGAAGCAGCGGCAATAGGCGCCGGCGCAACCGATGGTTGCGTCGACGATGCGGCTTGCGACGTGGAGCTGGTATCCTTTGCAGTTCCGGTCAGAGGCACAGTCGCTGGCTTGACCGGTGGAAATAGCAGCTGAGAAAGCGCTATGACGATTAGCGAAAGAAAAAGAGCCAGGAAAAAACGCTTATCCATTCAAGGGACCGGATCGTAGCCGCCCGGCCGGAAGGGATGACAGCGAAGGATCCGGCTGACTGTGAGCCGACCTCCTTTGAGCACCCCGTAGCGCTCGAAGGCTTCGAGCGCGTAGGCCGAACAAGTTGGATAGTAGCGGCAGCTGGCCGGAAACAGTGGCGATATTCCCAGTTGGTAGCCGCGAATCAAAAGCATGAATATCGTCCGCATAGACTAAGGCGACACGATTCCCGACGCCCACCGCGCGATCGCATCAACCTCCACCGAAAGTTGGTCAAAGCTCGCACCATACGCTTCAGGTTTTGCGCGGAGCAGGACGTCGATCCTTCCAAGAATCGGCAGCATTCTCGTTCTCGCCAGCTCGCGTAGGCGTCGCTTTGTGCGGTTCCGGTCGATGATGTTTCGTCGGTATTTCGGAACAACCACCCCGACTCGTGGACGAAGCAACAGGGAAGCAGATGCTCGAGCATCAAGACGCTCGGTTTGCATCCGCTTCCCTGTACGCCTTACCGATTCAAGTTCGGCCTCTTTCGTCAGCCGGGAGCTGCGAGGGAAGCCGAGTGACTTACGCGCCAGCGTATTTCGTCGGCAGCTGGACAGTGAGCCGTTTGCGTCCTTTCTTGCGGCGGCGGCTAAGAACTTCACGTCCCCATTTAGTAGCCATGCGCAACCTGAAGCCGTGTGTGCGGATGCGGCGCTTGTTGCGGGGACGGTAGGTGGGCTTACCCATTACGATGCTCCGGAAACCAAGAAGATCAGTTGCTGTATAGAGCCGGTAAAACTATCCCACCATTGAAGATAGGTCAAGTCAGCTGAAGGAGTTCGCATCAGGCTCGTTTGACTTTTCCACATAAGTCGGCTAGGGTAGCGTGATGATGTCGCTCAGTCCCGCTGAAGTATGGAAACGCCTCCTGGATCGTGCCCGCCAAGAGCTCCCCGATCAAACCTTTCAGGCGTGGCTGGAGCCGACTGAAGCCCTTGCGATCGAGGGCAATACCATTTTTGTAGGGGCACCCGATCAGTTCACGGCAGACTGGAATGATTCGAAGCATGCGGAGCTGCTATCCAGCTATGCTCCTATCGTTCTAGGCCACCCGCTCAATGTCGCTTTCCGGGTGCACGAAGAGCGGAAAAAGCGTTCCCAGATGGATTTTTTCGTCGCCCCGCCTCCAGCTTCCCCAAAACCCCTACACCCTCAGAATGGCACCAGCAGTCCGCCATTAAGTGAACGCTATACCTTCGATCTTTTCGTCATTGGCAAGTCCAACGAGTTGGCGGCCGCTGCTGCTCATGCAGTAAGTCAGGCTCCAGGAAGAGTTTACAACCCTCTCTTCATCTACGGGGACACAGGACTTGGCAAGACACATCTGATGCAGGCAGTGGCACACGAGACGCTGCAGCGCAATCCAGCGAGCCGCGTCACATATGTGGGAACAGAGCAGTTCATGAACGAGCTCATCAGCTCCATCATGGACCGCACTGGATCGGACTTCCGACGCCGCTATCGCGAGACCGACTTGCTACTCATTGACGATGTGCACTTTCTGAAAGGACGAAAGGAAACGACCCAGGAAGAGTTCTTCCATACCTTTAACGCCCTTTACGAGGCCGGGCGTCAGATCGTGCTGACGAGTGATCGCCCACCATCGGAAATTGCAGGTCTTGAAGCCAGGCTTGTAAGCCGATTCCAGTGGGGAATGGTAGCCGATATCGGTTTGCCCGATTTCGAGCACCGAGTCGCGATCCTCAAGCAAAAAGCTCAACTCGATCGACTCGAGATGACCATCCCGGACGACGTCATCCATTTCATCGCAGAGCATGTGCGATCAAACGTCCGGGAGCTCGAAGGGTCAATCATAAAGCTGCTTGCCTATGCATCTCTCAAGCACAAGGACATAACTGTCGACGTAGCTCGCGAAGCGTTACGCGACAAGCTTCGGGCGATTGAAGGTCTCGAGCCTGACAGCAGTACTACGCTGACGATTCTCACCATTCAGCAGGCTGTCGCAAAAGAATGGGGAGTAACAGTCGATGGACTTCGATCAAAGACGAGAACAAAGAACCTTACGACTCCGCGGCAGATCGCGATGTATCTCACACGAGAGATCCTGGCTACCCAGCTCGTTGAAATTGGAAATGCCTTTGGAGGACGAGATCACTCCACCGTCATTCATAGCTTGGAAAAAGTCCAGGAGTCAATCAGCACCGATCCCCAGCTCAAGATCCGGATCAATCGCATTCGAGGAATGTTGGAAACCTTCAACTTTAAACCATCGTCTCGTGTGGAAAGGATTGGTGTTTCATAAAAGTGATGTCGAGAATTACCTGAGCCTTGGTTTACCAACATCTGACCGCACATCATCCGGCATAGCGGAAATGCCGCTCACTTCATAAGTTAGACCCACCTCGACACAGCTCCACACTACCTACTACAGCTACTAATCTTTTAATCTCTTTAAAGACAGTTACTAGAAGCTCACCCTGAACTCCACAGGAAGAAGGGAATGCGGTTTACGATCTCTCGTGAAAAGCTCCAGGAAGGATTAGCAGCTGTTGCCGCAAGTATTCCAGCGAAGACGACGCTTCCGGTCCTGGCGAATATTCTTCTCGAGACGACGGATAAGGGGATCAAGCTGTCCGGGACTGATCTGGACATCGCAGTCAGCACTGAGGTAATGGCTGATGTAGATATGGCCGGAGCAGTGACAATTCCAGCGAAAAAGCTTAGTGAAATTGCGAGGGAGCTGCCACCGGCCCCAGTGAAGATGGCCGCAGTTGGAGAGCAGCGTGTGACAATCGAGTGTGGACGGTCTCGGTTCAAACTGCTTGGACTACCACGGGATGAGTTCCCAACCTTCCCGTCTGTCCGATTCAACGAAAGCTGGCGAATTCGCTCAGGTGATCTGCAGCAGTTGATCTCGCATACATCGTTTGCCGTATCTGCCGAAGAGAGCCGGCCGATTCTGAATGGTGTGTTGTGGGAACTGAGGCCTGACAGAATGAGGATGGTAGCAACAAACGGTCATCGGTTGGCTAAGATGGATATGCCGATCAATGCAGCAAATGCGCCGGCAAGTGACCTTATCGTTCCACCGAAGGCTCTTGAGCAAATTCGTCGGCTTTTCCCTGCTGAAGAGGAGCTGGAAATTGCCCGCGGCGATAACCATATCGGGTTCAGGTCGCCGTTCACTGCGGTGTTCACTCGGCTTATTGAAGGTCCGTATCCGAATTACGAGCAGGTCATTCCGAAGGACAACGACCGCGTCGCTGTTGCTGATAAGGTCGCCCTCGCGAGCGCCCTAAAACGGATGTCGGTCATTGCCTCTGACCAGACGCACCGAATCAGGCTGTCTTTCAACAGTGGCATGCTCAAGTTCAGCGTGCAGACACCGGATCTCGGAGAAGCCCAGGATGAGCTTCCAATTCGATATACCGGGGATCAGCTCGACATTGGATTCAACGCCAGCTACCTCCTCGAGATCCTGCGCTATATCCCTACCGACGAAGTCCGTCTGACGTTCAAGGCGCCTGAGAGAGCGGCGACCATCGAACCCGAAGGCTGGAAGGATCCGGCATCTTACATGTGCCTGGTGATGCCGCTGCGACTAGTCGACTAGGGTAGAAGTAGGAAATCCTGCCTTGAGCTCTGCTTGAACTGATGTGACTTGCTCGAGGTTGTAATTGTGAGACTCAGCTCCTGGCTAGAGGTGAGTCTCACCACCCGACCAGTCTTTGTGTCGAGGTAGTAGACCGCACTTCCAGTACCGGTCGCATCGAGCTTCAACGGGTGCTGCTGCTGTGCTCCTTCCCCATGCGCCTGAATCGCATCTGATCGGTGGATCAGCAGGACTGGTCGACCCTCGTAGATAGCCTCGCCAGCGACTGCGAATGATCTGGTTGTCCGCGATGTCGTCGGGATAGCAGCTTGGCATCCGCCCGAATTCACTGAATCGCGCCAAGCCAATCCGGGAGTCATTTCCGCCGGGAATCGCACAAGCAGACTGTGGAGATCGGATACGAGAGCCGATCTTGTCGGACTGCATTTACCTGTGCCCGTGGCGGTATCGATGCTGACGACGAGACTATCAGCGGTGAATACTCCCGAGACTTCGACAGGCAGCTGGACAGATTGTACTGGTCCAATCTGTCCTTGAGTGGTTGTTGAAAAGGTGTCTATCGCCGCCGTGAGGACGATTCCACTGTCTGCGGTTGGAGTCAGTGTGACCAGTTCGTGAGTGGCATTCGTGGAGACTTCTCGCTTGCTGCTGGAGCCAGACAGGCTCTCTATGGCTGCGGTTCGCGAAACCTGATAACTCATTGCTCCGGGCGTGTATCTGAATGCCCAGGAGCTGGCAGAAGGAGAGGCCACTACCGGTGGGGGCGGTACTACCTGTACCGGAAATGCTGGGGGCGTGGTACGCGCGCTGCTGCACGCGATCAGCAAACAGATAACAAAATGGGAGGCGGCTCTTCCACGTAGCGTATTCACCTTTCTCCTGCCAACCGGTGGTTGATGAAAAAAACAACCTCCGATGATGTCCCATCGGAGGTTGTCGGATTCCTGACAATCGGTCTATAAGCCGGGTTCTGTCGGACAACTTGCGTTATCCGGACGATCATTTCTCTACGAGCATGGTCACCCATGCTCTCTAGCAGCCTACCCGCGGTGTCTTGATCGAGGTGGACGCCTCTCGCCGCATATTTGGCCTTGCTCCAGCCGGGGTTTACCGTGCCGCTCATGTTACCACGAGCGCGGTGGGCTCTTACCCCACCGTTTCACCCTTGCCACCCGAAGATGGCGGTCTCTTTTCTGTGGCACTGTCCGTCACGGAAGGCTCTCGCCAACCGTGCCCAGGGGTTACCTGGCAGCCTGTCCACTGGAGCCCGGACTTTCCTCGAATAGGTATCACATGGATACCAATGCGCGATCGTCCGACCGATTGCTCTCCTGAATATAACAACAGGGCGACCAGACGTGTTCCTTGTTGCATTTCCTGTTGGACGTAGACGTCCTTCTGACTATGGGACCATACATTGGGAGAATCGAGAAATCTCCTCAGACGGTCTTCTGACCATGGCCGGATATCCTTCCGAATCAAGTAGCTTACCCCTTGGCTCCGGAGGAGAATCATGACATCCGACTCGAAGCGTAGTCAGCAACGTACTCCTGTCTCGACCATTCTTACTCCGCTCGAGCGCTCGCGCGTCGATGCCGCGGCCCAGGGATTATGTGATGCACTTCACAGAGAATCTCTCGACGAAGTCGTATCGGATCTCAGACTGAAGAGGGCCAGCCTGGTGCTCATATCAGTCACGCGCTACGGATCTCAGAGCTCGAGTCGTGTGGCGGCAATGGTAAGGGAGTTTCCAAGAATACCGGCAGTAGCTCTGTTGACCGAGACACAGAACTCCACGCCACATTCTACGCTCGCACTCGGACAGCTCGGGATTCGAACACTGGTGGATGCGAGGCTGCCAGCCGGTTGGCAAACGCTGAGAAACCTTCTTGCATCACAGGGCTCGAACGACTTGCTGCGCTCAGCTCTCGCTCAGATCAGCCTCGACCTGCCCGGAGTGTCGAAGGATTGCTGGCGGTTCTTCGAGGTGCTCTTTGACCCCTCGCCGAAGATCTCGACAGTTCGACAACTTGCGCGTCACTTGAACATTCTGCCGAGTACACTGATGAGTCGCTTCTTCCGGGCGAGGCTGCCGGCGCCGAAGCGCTATTTATCGCTGGCCAGGCTCATACGTGCGGCGCGTCTGTTTGAGAATCCCGGATTGTCGGTTGCCCGCGTCGCGAATCATCTGGACTACTCGTCTCCACAGAGCTTCGGCCGGCACGTGCGAACGGTAATGAAAATGTCCCCGGTGACGTTCAGGAGCACTTACGATGGACAAGGGATGCTTCAGTTCTTCAGGACGGATCTCATTCTCCCCTACGTCGATGTGCTGATGACATTTCGGCCGTCGGCAGCATTTCCCGGCTGGATGCCCAAACCTCAGGCGGGCGAGCGGACTATCCTGGAAGAACGCTCATGATCTGACCTGCTGTTGCGAGGGCGACAACGGGAACCCCGGTTCTTTCAATTGCTTGCCGCCCTCCCTCTTCGCGATCTACGAGCGCCAGGACCCCCGCAACAATACCTTCCGCCGCTTGGACGGCATTAATGGCACGGAGCGCGGAACCGCCGGTGGTGATGACGTCTTCGATGACAGCTACGCGATCGCCGCGTCTGAAGGGGCCCTCGAGCAGTCTGCCGGTTCCGTGACCCTTTGCCTCCTTTCGTACGGTGAATGCTCTGAGGGGGTGAGCGGATCGGGCGCTGGCGTAGCTGATCGCATAAGAGATAGGGTCGGCGCCCAGCGTGAGCCCGCCGACGGCATCGACACGCCAATCGCTTTCTCCAAGGACGGAAAGTGCAAGCGGCCCGATGACCGAGAGACCTTCCGGACTCATCGTCGTAAGCCTCGCATCGATGTAAAAGGTCGACTGCTTTCCCGAAGCAAGGGTGAACTGACCGCGTTTCGCGGAGCGCTCAGCGAGAAGTGCGATGAGCGTCGAGTGCTCAGTCATGGTGCGGGAGGTTAGGGGTTCTTATGATTGGAGTCAATGCAAGCTCTTTCGCAGATCGGCTTCGATCACTGGACTGGTCTTGTCGGGTGGCTCGTATCGCTCGCAACTGTGCTGGGCCTTGCTCTCGTCTTACGTCATGAACGCCGTCAGGCTCGCAGTCTGGTCGAGCGCTCCAAGGAGCTCGAGCGGCTTTCGTCGGAGCTGCTTCGTGTCAATCGGATGAAGAGCGAGTTCCTTGCTAACGTATCGCACGAGCTCCGGACCCCACTGAACGCGATCGTCGGATTTGTGGACCTGCTCCGCGAAGGCGTCTATGGAGAGCTGGCTCCTCGCCAAGTAAAGCCAGTCGAGCGCATTGAAGCTTCAGCCAATCACCTCCGTCATCTGGTAGATCAGATTCTGGATCTGGCGAAAATGGCCGCCGGTCGGCTCGAGATTCACACCGAGACGATCGACCTGCGTCCGTTTGTCCTCGATGTCGCGAGCGAGATAGAATCGCTGGTGAGTGAAAAAGGACTGAGTCTCTCGCTGGTCATGGGCGCGGCGCTCCCACGAATCCGAACCGACCCAACGCATCTGCGTCAGATTCTCGTGAACCTATTGGGAAACGCCGTCAAATACACGAATGAAGGTGCCATCGTGATTCGCACACGACTGGTCGACACACTGCCGGACAGCGGGCCTTCCTTGACGGATCGACCCTCCTACCCGACCAATCCATGGATTGGAATTCAGGTGATCGATACGGGAATCGGCATCGCGCCCGCTGATCAACACCGAATCTTTGAAGAGTTCGAGCAGATCGATGCAGGGCCCCGCGGCAAATCGGCAGAACGCGGTACCGGATTGGGACTGGCTATTTCTCGCCGGCTCGCAGGCTTGATCGGCGGAATGGTCGAGCTGGAGAGCGAGCTGGGGAAAGGCTCGACGTTCACTCTGTGGCTTCCGGTCGATCCTGCCGATTTATCGACTACGCCTAAGTAGGCCCTTGAACTTGTCCATGATCTTGGGCTGCTCCGGTGCGATGCTCGCTGCTTCGGTGAAGGCCTGCGCGAAAGCCAAGACAGTCGGGTAGCGACTCACCGGCGCACGGGAAAGAGCGCGCATTACGACGACGTCGAGCGCTGGTGAGAAGTTGAAGTCACCTTCTCCTGCTTCCTTGAGTGGAATTGGAGGCATGGTGAGAAGCTGAGTGAACATTTCGCGTGGGGCTTTCGCGGTGTAAGGGAGAGACCGTGTCAACAGAAAATAGGCAATCGTAGCGAGGCTGTATTGATCGGCGGCCGCCGTCACGATCTCTCCTGACAAGGCCTCAGGAGCGATGTACATGAGAGTGCCGACAAAGAACCCCGCCCGTGTTAAACGCTCATCGCCCGAAGCCTGCGTGTCGGTGGCAATCCCGAAATCGAGCAGCTTAACAAGCCTGGTCTTCGGATCGTACATCACGTTTTCGGGTTTCAGATCGCGATGGACGATTCCTGCATCGTGTGCCGCTTGAACCCCTGCCGCTATCTGGGAGACAATCGTCGCAACTTCATCCGTCGGTAGAGGCGCAAACTGCTTGGCGTAACGTTCCAGGATCTCGCCTTCAGCCCACTCGATGGCCAGGAAGTGGAGACCGTTCGCGGCCTGTCCGATTTCAATGGTCTCGACGACGTTCGGGTGCTTTACCCTGGCGCCGTACTTCGCCTCACGGACGAAACGAGCTACGGCAGTCTTGTCCTGACGCAGCTTCTCCCGTAGCACTTTGAGTGCTACGGTGCCATGATTCGGATGCTTGGCCAGGTAGACGGCAGATGTTCCGCCCTCGCCTACCTCTTTCTGGATGATATAGTCAGCTACTGTAGTGCCGACCATCTGCTCTCGAGACACGCCGCGAAGCTAATAGAAACCGGGAAAACCGGATAGGGTAATAACCACTCATGTCGATTTCCACCAAACCTCTGGGACTTCTCGTCCTGAGCAGCATTCTTGTGGGCGCGTGCAGCTCGAGCACGACCACCACGCGCCCAACTCCCGAGCCGGACATCCGTGTTCTTCGACCGGATAGTGGTGGTGCAACGTCGGATGTGAGCGAGTTGTATCGGAGCATTGGCCTGCTGGCGGCGCCCAATCCGCTCGCATTCGTGGGGAAGATTTCTTCCTTTGCAAGCGCGCGCCCCGACACGACGCTCGTTCTCGTGAGCATATCGGTTCCTAATCGCGCGCTCACTTTCGCCCGGGAGGGCGACCGGTATCGGGCCCCCTATGAGGTGAAGATCACCCTGAGTCGCGGCAACGTAGACGTTGCGGCCATCAACGCGATGGAAATAGTGAGAGTCGGCTCTTTCCGGGAAATAAATCGAACCGACGAGAGCGTCATTTTCCAGCACTATTTCCACGTTCCCCCTGGTGCATACAATCTCTCAGCGGTGGTTCGGGATGTCGGGGGCTCCCGTGCTGCGAGCCAGCAGACGGCGATCACGGTTCCCTCACTGGGGGCAGGCCGTCTCTCGACGCCGCTTCTCGTCTACGAGGCTTCTGGAAGATCTGTCCTCGACTCCGCGCCACGGGTGTTGGCCAGTCCGCGCTCGAGCGCTGTTTTTGGACGTGATAGCACGGTTGCGATTTACGTCGAAGCATACGGTCCGGGAACACGGCTTCCAGTGGATTACGTCGTCCGCAACGACAAGGGAGTCCGATTGTGGAGCGACTCGACAGCGCTCGCGCGAAGGGGCAGCCTTTTCAACGGAATTGTGAATGTGCCGATCTCGACGGTGGGCGTTGGGGTAGCGAACGTCTTCTTTACTCGAAGGGACTCGCCCGACAGCGTGAGAGCCCCGCTGTTCGTGAGCTTTGGCGAGGACATTCCGCTGATGTCCTTCGAGGACATGCTTGGCTTTTTGCGCTTTTTCGCCAATAACTCGCGTCTCGCGGCGCTCAGAACGGCTCCGCTGGAAAGGCGAGCAACGGTATGGGCGGAGTTTCTGCGTGCAACGGATCCGATTCCCGAAACTGCCACCAACGAAGAGATGCAGGCGTACTTCGGCCGAATCCAGCTGGCGAACCTCCAGTTCAGAATGGATCGTAATCCTGGATGGCTATCGGATCGGGGAATGGTCTTCGTCGCTCTGGGAGAGCCGGATCAGGTCATCGAGCGAAACATCAATGCAGCGTGCTGGACGGCTCAGGTGGCGCAGAATACCAGACTCCAGATCTGGCAATACCGCCGCTACAACTCGCAGCTCGTATTCTGCGAGGAAACGGGGAGATGGCGACTGACTCGCCAAAGCGAGAGCGAGTTTCTTTCGCTAAACGCTCGTCGGCAGCAACAGCGCTAGGACCACGCTCGTGTAACTGCGTGACATCGCGGCAACCATGGTGAAATGCCTTCGCGCTCTCAGGAGACCAAGGCGTTTTATATTCATCTCATGAATGGTCCACCAGGTCCGCGACTTTTTCTCGTCGACGGCTATGCGCTCATTTATCGCGCTTTTTTCGCGCTGATTTCGCGCCCGCTCACCACGAGCAAAGGTGAGAACACTTCAGCAAGCTGGGGCATCGCGAACTTTCTTCAACGCATGATTACAAAGCACCAGCCGGATTATCTGGGGTGGGTGCATGATTCCGGGCTTTCATTCCGGCACGAGCGGTATCCTGCCTACAAGGCGACCCGTGAGAAACTGACTGAAGAGCTGCAGTCCGATTTCGATCGTGGCATGGACCGCATCCGCGAAATACTCGACGGCTACCGCATTCCCATCATAACTCTGCCTGGCTTCGAGGCTGATGACGTCATCGGTACTCTGGTGGCGAGAAGCGTGGAGGCAGGACTGAACGTCGTGGTCATATCCGGTGACAAGGATTTTCAGCAGCTCGTCAAGCCGGGAGTCTGGCTCCTGAACCCCGGTCGCGGAGGGCCGGCAAATGTCGAGGAGCACTGGGTCAGTGTCGAGAACGCCGAGGAGCGTCTCGGTGTGGCTCCCGAATTTGTGACGGACTACCTGGCTCTGGTCGGTGATTCATCGGATAACATTCCCGGAGTCAAGGGGATCGGAGACAAGACGGCCAGCGAGCTCGTGAAACAATACGGGCACCTCGAGTCGATCCTTGCCCACACCGCGGAGATCACGAAGAAGCGACCACGTGAGGCGCTCCTCGAACACGCGGAGAACGCCCGGTTGTCGAAGGAATTAGTAACGATCCGCGACGATTTGCCTGTTCCATTCGACCTCGGATCGCTAACGGTGAAACAGCCGGATCATAAACGATTGCGGGATCTGTTCATCGAGCTCGAATTTCACTCACTGGCCAAGGACTCGGCAGCACAGGCGCCAGCCGAAGAGAAGCCCCACCAGCAGATCGCGAGCTACGTAACCGTCGATACCCTGGAGGCGATGGAGCATGCCATCAGGCGTGCGCGCGAAGCTGGAGTGATGTCGCTTGCTACCGAGACACTGATCCACCGCGAGAGTCCGCAGCTGGTGGATCCGCTGCGTTCGTCGCTCGTGTCGATCGCGATCGCCGTCGCCGAAGGGGAGGCCTACTACTTCCCGTTTCAGCACAGGCTGCTGCAGGAACGGGGTGGCCAGGGGGAGCTGCTCGTCGACGCGGCCGGAGACCGTTCGGCAACCGACGCGCCGGAGGAGCGTGGCCTGATTCGAGGGGGCGACGAAGTCTTCCCGGAAACCCCGGTAAAGAAAAGGAAGGACAACAACGACTTGTTGAGCATTGCCGCCAGAATGTTGCGGGACAACAGGCCAAGCAGCGTTCGCAATCTCCCGCCCCTCACTTCGCCCGAAATGCAGCCGCTCAGAGACCTTCTGGCGGATCCTGCTATCCGAAAGACCGCTCAGAACGCGAAGTACGACTCCCTGATGCTGCGTTCCATGGGAGTAAATCTGGCCGGTCTGGACTTTGACACCATGCTGGCGAGTTACGTGCTCGATCCTGGACGGCGCTCGCACGGTCTCGACGTGCTGGCGCTCGAGTTTCTCGATCACACCATGACATCATATGCCGAGCTTTGTGGCAAGGGTCGGTCAGTAATACCGTTCGACCAGTGTCCTGTGGAAGCGGCGCGAGACTACGCCTGTGAAGATGCCGACATGGCGTTGCGAATGCGCAGGATATTTGAGCCGCAGCTCGAAACCTACGAGCTTACAAAGCTATTTGACGCCGTGGAAATACCTCTCGTCGACGTGCTGGCCGAGATGGAATGGACCGGGATCGCGATAGACCTGCCGCTGTTCGCTTCGTTGAAGCAGCGCTTTAAGGCTGGGCGCGAGGAAGTGGAGAAGAAGATTTACGAAACCGCAGGAATGGAATTCAACATCAACTCCAATCCCCAACTTCGAGAGATACTTTTCGGGAAGCTGAATCTTCCTGTCACCAAGCGAACCAGCACGGGCCCGTCTACTGATGTTGGTGTTCTCACTGAGCTGGCCGAGGCAGGGCACGAATTGCCGACGCTGCTCATGGAGTACAGGGAGTTGTCCAAGCTCGAGAATACCTACCTCGATGCGCTTCCGCGGCTTGTCAACCCACAGACGGGCCGGTTACACACCTCCTACAATCAGACGGGCGCGAGTAGTGGGCGGCTCTCGTCCAATGATCCGAACCTTCAGAACATCCCAATTCGAAGCGAGCTGGGTCGAGACATAAGGCGAGGCTTCATTCCCCGTGAAAGCTGGCTGCTTCTGGCTGCTGATTATTCGCAGATCGAGCTCCGGCTCCTCGCGCATCTCTCTCGTGATTCGGCTTTTGTAGAAGCGTTTCAGGCAGGGGGCGATATCCACCGCCAGACGGCTGCAGTCATCTTCGATGTTCCGGTCGCGGATGTCACGAGCACCATGCGAAGTCGAGCGAAGACGATCAACTTCGCCACGATTTACGGCCAGGGAGCAAACGCCCTCTCCCGCCAGCTTGGCATCGAGCACGCAGAGGCGAAGGAGTTCATCGCCCGCTATTTCGAGCGCTTTCAAGGAGTGCGGAACTACCTCGATTCAATGGTCGCATTCGCTCGGGAGCACGGATACGTGCAGACGATATTCGGTCGCCGCCGCTATATCCCCGAGCTCCGCGAACGGAATTTCAATATTCGGGCATTCGGTGAAAGAGTCGCTGCGAACTCTCCGATTCAGGGATCTGCCGCGGATCTGATAAAAATTGCAATGATTCGGATCGATGACGCTCTTCGAACTCGCAATCTGCAGAGCAAAATGCTGCTTCAGGTTCACGACGAGCTGGTGTTCGAAGTATTTCCCGATGAGCTCGAGCAGGTAAGCGAGCTGGTGAAATACGAGATGGAGCACGCGGCGCAGTTGTCCGTGCCATTGGTCGTGGACCTGGGCGTGGGCAAGAATTGGCTGGAGACGAAGCTCTAGCGAGCTAGTAGCGTCGAGGATGTGGCTCGAAGGCCGCCCAGTACGCCCCAATCAACAGCCCAATGAGGTAGACGCCGCTGACCCATACCGAATGCGCAAGAGCGCCCACGATCGTGAGGTGGATGGCGTAAGTGGCGAGCACCAGACCGATGCCGAAAAGAATCGTGAGCATTGCCGGCTCGTCGGCATTGGTGCTGCGCCTCACTGCAATCGTCCTTGCGAGTCGTACTGGAGTACGATGCGTCAGTCGTCCCCACCAGGCGGCAAGAGCAATGAACTGCTCCTTCGCAGAGGCCTGGCTTCTATCGTGTGAGCTGGATCGTCTCGGCGGTAGTCCCGCCTCTTCGGACACCGCACGGAGGCGGTTCGCAATCTCCTCTGTCAGGGCCCTGTGATCTGCACCTGACCAGGCATCCATCTCGATTGCCTCCCCAACACGCACGCCCACAGCTGTTCCAGGCGCGCCCTTATCCTCGAAGATCAATCCTAACGGGAGAATCCGAATCCCTTCAATGGCATTCTGGTCCCGGGCCTGTAGGGCAAGTCTCGCCAATCCGGTTTTGAGCGGCTCGAGTCCAAGCTCGTTGTGACTCTTGCCCTCCGGGAAGATGAGTACCGCACCATTTCGAGCGAGGACGTCGGTTATTTCGCGAAATGCTTCGTGGTTCCGGGAGCGATCGAGTGGAAAGCCATTCGATTTTTTTGCCTCGTCGCTGACTCGTCGGAGCGGGACAACGTGAAGGAGCCTGAAGAGAATCGCTATCAGCGGGTTCTCGGTGAGCGTAGCCTTCGCAGTCATTGCAGTTCTGCGAGGAAAAATCCAACCGACGATCAAGGAATCGACGAGGGCATTCTGATGATTGACCGCGATGAGTAGTGGTCCGGGCGCCGGGATTCTGTCCATACCGACGACGCGTATATCGCCGTAGAACCAATGGAGAGCAATCCCGGTTATCCATCTGAGGACGCCGTAGATCATTGCGATGACACCGAGCGACGGAAATTGTCGGGCACTCCCCGCAGTAACAACAGCGCCAGCATCATTCCGATTGCAACGGTTACCACACCTGCGCGGTAGGCGAATCCAACTCCCATCGACGAGGAGAGACCGTCGACGGCTAGCGCCCAAATGAAAGGACCTACAATGGCAGCTGCTCGCGACGAGAGGACCATCAAGCTGAAAAACCGGCCTGCTTCCACATCGGGAACGAGGCTCAATAACAATGGTCGCTCCGCGGTAGAAATGCCTCCGTAGATCAACCCGATGAAGGCGCCCACAATCCAGAATGCCGTTTTCGATGGCACGATGATCATCGCCACCAGAAGTACGACCCAGCTAATGAGAACCCAGGAGAGAGTTCGCTTCGGTCCAAAACGATCCACCAGTCGGCCAACGATATAACTCCCGAATACCGCGGGAATTGTGAGTATCAGGAACAGCGTTACCTCGGAACCCTTGTCGAACCCCATAGCAAAGATTGCGTACAGTGCCATGGTAGCGGTGATCGTTCCGAGCGCATCCTGATAGAGAAACGAAGTGAAAATGAACCTCACGGTCCCTGGATGCTTCCGTGCTTCCTTCAGCGTTTCGCGGACATCCCGAAACGCTTCGCGCCACGGTACGTGAGTCTTTCCGCGGACGGCATTATGATCTCGGCAGAATAAAATCAACGGCAACGAGAACAGGAGGAAAAACATCGCCGTTGGAACGAACGTGGAAACGCGGCCGCCGTGCTCGGTAAGCGGAACTGCACTCCTCAAAAAGGCGATAAGACGCTCGGGAAGAGCACCTAGTATCGGCAGAGTAGCCGTGAAGAACGGGATGCTCAGCAAGACACCCACTATCGAGCCGACGTAGCCGAGCGCGGTTCCTAGCCCCGAGAGACGCCCGCGGTGATCAACCGGAACGAGCTCTGGCATCATCGCGTTGTAGAATGGCTGGGCGCCCTGGTATGCGTAGTTCGCAACGGTAAACGCTGCGAGCACTCCGAATAACGCGACGCCGGGAGATATCACCGCGCCCGAGATCGCGCCGGTTATCCCCTCTCCAACAAGTGGAAGTCCTTTCTGACCAAAGATCGCCATTACCACAAGCGACAGGCAGGCGATGAGGGTAAAGCCGACGACCCACGATTTTCGCCTCTGTGTCGCATCAGAGATGGCGCCGAAAACCGGAATCGAGACTACCACGAGCGCTGATGCGATTCCGTTCACAGTTGCGTACAGCGTGTTGGAATAACCCAAATCCCCAACGAGCCACGCTGCGAAGTACAACGTGGCGATATTCATCGAGAAGATCGTATTCGCGAAATCGTAGAGTGCCCAGCTCAGACGCTCCCTCAACGGAGCCATGGGGGGATTCAGATCAGGAGCCATGGGGGGATTCAGATCCCCAGTAGCCGATATGCTCATGGCGTGTTGGCGCCCGTGCCCTCTGGACTGCTCAAGGCCGCTGTCATCGATTCCATTGGTAGTCCGGTTAGTATCTCGTTACCGCTGATCCACGCGTGAACCTATATCCTCGAATGCCGTGCTTGAATACGTATGGTGACGTAGCATTGCGATGAGTAGTATCGATGGTGTAAAGATGCGACGGCCAAATACTCTCTGACCTTGGTCATATGCACCTACTCCGTGTAGGGCTGCTCGCGCTCGTCCTTCTCGCCTGCGGCGACAGGGGGAAGGATGGCAACGATTCCGCTCGAGGATCACTGCCTCCAGTGTTCCCTTCGACACCAGCGAGTAGCACAAACTGGAATGTAGATGCTGGCCCCGTCATGCTTGTCTCCGTAGAGGGAAACGCAGACACCGCCGCGGTGATACTGCCAGAAGTCACCGATAGTACAATTGAGTTGGTTCAGGGCAATAGCGCACCAGTAACCGGGCTTGTCTTCGATCTGTTTGGACGAGGAGGAAGAATCGAAGAGACAGCAGCCATCCCGCTTCGATTAGCTGAAACCAGACAGGATTGCTATGGGTGGCCCCTCGCTGGCGTGCGCACCACCCGTCCGGGATGGCGCATTGGCTTTGCACGAGGACACGCGCAGGCGATCAAGGTCGATTCCATCGAGGCAATGTCGAGTACGGATTCAGCTGCACTTGCCGCCTCGCTCGCACAAGCAGCAGCGACACTGCCCATCGTTTCAGATCCTACTTTCAGAGGATTGCCGTTCAGGGTGAGGTCGGCATACACCTTCCGACTCGATTCCGTCGATGTCGTCGTTGCAGACGTCGTTCGAAGCGTGAATGAAGAAGCGAACCCAAGGATCGAGCACCTTCTACTCATTGGCGAACGACCGCTCGGAACAGCCGGAAAGTACAACCCTGCTTACTACAGCCGGACAGCAGGAGCCGAGGAAACGACGCAAGCGACCGAAGTGCTGGCTATCGTGCAGATCGGTCCGTCGAGAAAACCGGCTGTCGTCGTCAATATTGAATACGACGAGGGTCGAAGGCTCGGGTTGATCGAACGCGCAGCGCCAGGACGATGGCGCTCGCTATGGAGAAGCGCCTACACAGATTGTTGATCCGCTCGCATCAACGCGGCGAAGCACACAACTCTCAAAGTCCAGTCGGTGCGCTGACAAAACTCCATGGCAGCTCGTACTTATCGGCGAGATGGTTCGCCAACGCATTGACGCCGAGAGTCTCCGTCGCATAGTGGCCGGCGTAAATGATGGCCAGGCCGTGTTCTTCCGCGTGAATAGCGGTCCAGTGCGGTCCCTCACCGACGATCAGGGTGTCGATACCAGTGGCTGCTGCTTCAGCGAGCGTTTCAGCTGAAGCCCCGGCTCCGGTGCAGATCCCCCATTTCTTCGTTCGCCGACCGACCGGTATCGTCGATGCGCGTATCTCTCCGTAAGCCTTTGCGAAGTCCCGAGCCCGTGCGATGAGTGCGGCGGTCTCGATATCGCTCTCGCCGCTCGTTCCGATGAAAATGTCCTGGAAGCGCGCGAACGCCCCCGTAGGACTGAGCCCCAATCGTGTCGCCAGGAGTGCGTTGTTGCCGAGCGTGGGATGCCGGTCGAGTGGCAAGTGCGAGGAGTAGATGGCGATGTCATTGTCCATCAGCGTGCGCAACGTCCGATAGGAAGGGCCGGTGAGGGGTGCGAGACCGCCCCAGAACATTCCATGGTGTACGATGAGGAAGTTGGCGCCCGTCTCAATGGCACCGTGGATGGTCCGCGTCGAGAAGTCCACAGCAGCCGCGATTCCACGAATCGCAGACTCGTTCTCGAGTTGAAGTCCATTGACTGCGTTCGGATAATCGGGAGTGCTGGCGGTCCCAAGCAGCTCATCCGTATATCTCGCTAATGCTCCAGATGTGGACATTAATTCAGGTGCATATTTGTGTGGAGAACGAAGGCTTAGGCACAGCGACAGCGTGGTAACTCATTGGGCGGTATGGAGTTACAGTCTAGGTGCACAAGTCTGTTGATTAGTCCGGAACCCGCATTGCCTCGAGTATCCGCTCGAGATCATCCGCAGTGTAAAAGTGGATAGTTACCGAACCCCTGTTGTTCTTGCCAACGCTGATTGTGATATCGGTTTGTAGGAAGCGCCGCAGTCTATTTTCTATCCGTTTCACCTCGGGAGGTAGTCTGTCGGCGGATCTTGGACGGCCGGCCTTCTTACCAGTCCGGGGCCCAGCGAATTCCCGCAGCCGTCGCTCGATCTCCCTGACGGTCAGTCCCTCCTTCACGATTTCACGCGCGAGGCCGGCGATCATCTCCGGGTCCTCGAGGCCGAGGAGTACTTTCGCGTGTCCCATGGTGAGCTGGCCATCCTGTACCAGCTTCCTGACCGACTCCGGGAGCTGAAGCAGCCGAAGCATATTGGCGATTGTAGTCCGGTCCTTTCCGACCGTTTCCGCGATCTGCTGCTGTGTCAGCCCGAACTCGTGTGAGAGTCTGTGGTAGCCTTCGCCCTCTTCGATCGGATTGAGATCGGTTCGCTGAAGGTTTTCGACCAGCGCCAGAGTCAGAACGGTCCGATCATCGATTTCCTTGATGATGGCTGGAATCTCCTTCCAGCCGAGCTTCGTCGCAGCTCGGAGACGTCGCTCGCCGGCGATAAGCTCGAAGCCGTCTTTTCCTTGTCGCCGTCGCACCGTTACTGGCTGGAGAAGTCCGCTTGCTTTCAAACTCTCCTGAAGCTCTCCCAACTCCTGGACGTTGAACTCTCTGCGTGGCTGAAAGGGATTTCGCCCGATCTGCGCAATAGGAATTGACTTGAACGCGCCTTCATCGCTCGAGGCCAAACCGCCCGCGGTTCCAAGAAGCGCTTCCAGTCCTCTCCCCAACCGCCTGGGTGTTTTCTCAGTTGCCACCGTCGTCTCCTTGCGCGGTTCGCTCGATCAGCTCTTTCGCGACGTTCATGTAAGCCTGTGCTCCCACCGATGCTACGTCGTAGAGAATTATCGGCTTCCCGAAGCTTGGTGCTTCCGCAAGGCGGACATTTCTCGGTACGACGCTGCTGAAAACCTTTGGCCCAAAGTATTCCCTCGCGTCTTCTGCGACCTGCCTCGAGAGATTCAAGCGGGAGTCGTACATGGTGAGCAGGACTCCGTCTATGCCGAGCTTTGCGTTCGCGCTGTGCTGGACGCGATGGACCGTATTGAGAAGCTGAGACAGGCCCTCGAGCGCGTAGTACTCGCACTGCAGGGGGATCAAGAGGGCGTCGGCTGCGGCGAGCATGTTGATGGTGATCAAGCCGAGCGATGGGGGGCAGTCGATGATGATGTAGTCGTAGTCGGGCCGAAGTGATTCAACGGCCTCACGCATGACATGATCGCGGTCACCTCTGTCAACGAGCTCGACTTCCGCCGCGGCCAAGTCAGGAGTCGCGCCTACGACATCGAGTTTTTCGAACTGGACCTGTGTCTGTCGTGAAGACCGGAGATCCGAATTGCCGACGAGGACGTCGTAAAGCGACAGAGGCACGTCCTCTTTCTGGAGGCCGACACCACTGGTGGCGTTGCCCTGGGGATCGGCATCGATAAGAAGGGTCTTTTGTTCAGCGGCAGCGAGGCTGGCAGCCAGGTTCACCGCCGTAGTCGTTTTGCCAACTCCGCCCTTCTGGTTTGCAATTGCTATGATTCGCGCCACGGTCTGCCGGTGTAGGTATGGCGCCTAATCTATTCAGGTCCTCAGAGGGTTTCCACGTGGAACAACCAATCCGATGTTCCACGTGGAAATAGGCGTTACTGCCCCGGGATGAATCTCCAGCGGGTACTTACCTCTACTGCAAGCGTCTCTTGACCCGGATTGATGGGCGTGTCTGCCCGTGCTTCCATCGCCTGTTTCATCATCATCAACGGTTGGGGAGGACGCGAGTATGCACCGATGTTGATCTCGAGCAATGTCCCCAGCGTACCCCGTGCAGCCCTGGCAGCTGCTTCCGCATCCGCCCGCGCCTTTTCGATTGCTGACGCAATCGCCGTACGGCGAGCTGCCTCCGTATTAGAGGCGTAGAAATCGAGGGACGTAATCATGTTCGCGCCGCGCGACACGGCAGCATCGATTACAGGTCCGACCTGATTCAATCGTTGGATATCGGCCAGGATGGTATTCGTCACCGTGTAACCAATTACCACCGGCTCCCTGTTCGGCTCGTAGCGCTGCTCCGGATTGATGTTGTAATTGATGGTCGAAAGCTGATCATTCCCAAGACCCAAGCTCCGAAGAGCCGCCAGAACAGCCTGTGTCTTGGTCGCGTTTTCTGCCGCAGCCGTAGCGGCAGTTGACGCACGGGTCTGGACACTGATCTGTATCGTCGCCCTATCCGGCGAAACCTTCACCTCCCCTCGGCCTGTCACCGCAATCTGCGGAACGGGCTCAATTGGCGTCCGACTGTCTTGTGCATGTAGCGTTAATGGCGTTAATAGGCCCACTACCACCGATAATCGACTGACTTTCATGGTTTTTCTCTCTGATATTACGGTTTTAGCTGAACTGCAGAGGAAGTGTGGGGGAACGTAACAAGAAACATGTTCGCGAATTCCGCGCCCCACCCATCTACGACGAATGCCAAACTCCAACTTACACATCCCGAAATGGCCCTGAATATCTGCTAAAGCTACATTCGTCCGATGGAATCATCGGACGCCTCGGTGCGTCGTGCCACACTCCTGATTGTCCTGTCGGCGCTGAGCTTTGGCTCGATCTCCGTTCTCACGGTTCTTGTCACTGCCGCCGGGGTTCCGCTTCTCACTGCGATGGTATGGCGGTATTTGCTGGGTGCGACTCTCCTTGGCGTCGTCGCTCGGCCACGAAAGTTGCGCGCAGTTCCCAAGCAACGTGTGATTCAGCTTCTGGTGATCGGCGGATGCGGCCAGGCACTGATTACATATCTGAGTCTTCACGCGCTCGAGTACATCTCCGTCGGTCCGCTCGCGTTTCTTTTCTATACCTATCCCGCGTGGGTAGCATTGCTCGCCGCGATACGAAGAACTGAAAAGCTCACACCTGTACGCGTAATTGCTCTGACACTGGCCCTGGCAGGTGTGGCAATAATGGTGGGAGTGCCGGAGGAAAGGTTGCACCCGATGGGAGTGATGCTGGCACTCGGGTCGGCCCTGCTCTACTCCGTCTATCTGCCGGCGCTCGAGCACGTGCAAGAGGGTATTCCGGCCCTCGTTGCAACTTTTCTTCTGGTAGTGGGGGCTGCGATCGCGTTTGTCATCGCCGCACTTCTCGCGGGCGACCTTTTTCTTCCCGTCGGGGTCGCAGTGTGGTCGGAGATTTTCTTGCTCGCGCTCGTCGCGACGGTAATCGCTTTCCTGACACTGATTAAGGGTCTCTCAGTACTGGGTCCCGTGCGGACCGCCATAGTTGCGACAGTCGAGCCTTTCTTCACTGCCACACTCGGCGTACTGGTGCTCGGCAATCAACTGAGTGCAGCTACGCTCCTGGGCGGAATTCTGATCGCCGGCGCGGTGCTTCTCATTCAGTGGAGCTCGACTCGAATCGCCGCTACAGCGTAGCCGCGACCCGCCGACGTCGCTCGATCTCGATCACGAGATTCTGGAGATCACTGGGACTCACGCCGGGAATTCGTGAAGCCTGTGCCAGCGAGCGAGGCCTGAGATGTGAGAGCTTCTGCCTGGCCTCGAGGGACAAGGATCTCATCTCATCATATTCGAGATCGGCGTCGAGAGAAAATTCACCCATCCGTCGCATCCGGTCCGCCTGTGTCCTCTCTCGTTCGAAATATCCAGCGTACTTGATTTCGAGATCCGCTGTTACGAGCGCTTCCCCAGCAATATCCTCCCCTAGTGCGACTGCCTTGAAAAGCTCCTGAAGCGGCACTTCCTGTCGTCTGGCGACTTCAATGATTTTTACAGGCTGCGTGAGCTGCGCGCTTCGAGCAGCCGACAAAATGGGTTGGGCTTCTTCCGGACGAATGCTTGTCGTCTCAGCGAGCTTGAGTGCCGAGTCTTCGTCACGCAGTCGCGCCTCGATCACTTCTGCTTCCACCTTGGTGTAAAGACCCAGTGAGAGCCCTATGGGGCCAAGCCGTCTCAAAGCATTGTCCTGTCGGACGGTGAGCCGGAACTCTGAGCGCGATGTGAACAATCGATATGGCTCATCGACGCCGCGCGTCACGAGGTCATCGATCAGCACACCGATGTACGAGGTCTCTCTGCCTAGAACCAATGGCTGCTTGTGCTGTGTCGCCAGCGCCGCGTTCATTCCCGCTACCAATCCCTGACCAGCTGCTTCCTCGTAGCCGGTAGTGCCGTTGATCTGGCCGGCGAAATAGAGTCCCGGAACGGTCTTGACCTGCAGCGACGAATCGAGCTGAGTCGGCGGATAGTAATCGTACTCGATCGCGTAGCCAGCGCGGTTCATTCGTGCCGCCGATAGACCTCGGACAGAGCGGAGGATCTCGAGCTGCACAGGAGCGGGGAGCGATGTCGACAATCCGTTGACGTAGAGCTCCGAAGTGTCGTGCCCCTCCGGCTCCAGAAAGAGCTGGTGTCGCTCGGCGTCGGGAAACTTGATGATCTTGTCCTCGACGGAAGGACAGTACCGCGGACCACGCGATGAAATCACCCCGCCGTACATGGCTGACTTTGCGATGTTGTCCTTGATGATGCGCTTACCCTCGGCCTCGAGATACGTAATCCAGCATGGCATCTGCTGTGGATGCCGGGTGACGGAACCTTCCCGACGCTCCGACCGCCAGAAGTGAGACCATGAGTAGTCGAACTGCTCGATCTCGCTCTCCTGGATCTCGAGTGCGGAGTAATCGACCGACCGCCCGTCTATGCGCGGCGGAGTTCCTGTCTTGAAACGGGCGACCGTGAGGCCTGCCGCTTCGAGCTGCTCAGCGAGATGAGTAGTGGCCCCTTCACCCGCTCGCCCGCCAGACAGATGCGTCTGCGTGCCGATATGGATACGGCCACGCAGGAATGTCCCGGTCGTGATAACGACCGATCCTGCTCTGAAGCGCCGCCCCTCCAGAGTCTCGACGCCAAGCACGCGCTGGTCATTCGGGTCGAAGACCAGTCGGGCAACAGTGCCCTGCACTGTCTGCAGGGTTTTCTGCTGCTCGAGAAGGGATCGAACTGCTCGCCGGTACAACCCACGATCGCATTGTGCTCGGGGAGCCCAGACCGCCGGGCCTTTGCTGCGATTGAGCATCCGGAATTGGATCGTGGCGAGGTCAGTGGCTCGTCCCATGATTCCACCGAGGGCATCGACTTCGCGGACGACGGTTCCCTTGGCGACGCCACCGATTGCCGGATTGCACGACATTTGGCCGATCGTTTCCAGCGCGCTCGTGATCAGTCCGACACCTGCTCCGAGACGAGCAGCGGCAACAGCCGCCTCGGTGCCGGCATGACCGGCACCGATGACGACGACATCGAATTCGGTTTCAAAGTCTCGTGACAGCGACATACATTAAAGATAAGCGCCGCCGCCGAGCGTCAGCCTAGTTAGTCTCTTGTCGAACATAATTCATGCCCCTTGAACTGTCTCACGGTCAGGTCGTAGTGGTGATTCGGCAGAGCGCTTTCGAGCGCATTGGGCTGGCCCGCGAGGTCATCGACGAGAGGTATAACCTCACCGACGAGGAATTCCGAGTCGAGGACGGGCTGATTGCTCTTGGGCCACTACCGTCGGAAGACATGTTGTCGGGCCTGATCGAAGATCTGGAGAACAGCGGTCTCGTCTACTTCGACGACTTCTTCGAGCTGAGCGGGAATTGGCCGGACTGGCTCTCCCTTTACGCGCGTGGGACCAAGGGTCGAGGAACCTAGAGACGGAGCTCGACGACGGCCCATTCCTCGACGAAAGCCACGCCGTTCTCGATCCTGTCGATTACTACATCCGACCCTGATCGAACAGCGTTGACGCCGAGGGAACGCGCGGGCACCACTTCACGCCGGCCGAGGTATTCGTAGGAGATCTCGCCGTCCGCGGAAGACGTGATGTCGCGTGTGACGACCGCCAGCTGGCCCTGGATCTCGTGATCTTCCGATCCGGAAGACGCGGAACGCCCACGCAACGCCCACTGCGCCAGGAGCGTAATCATTCCCGTGATTGCGAGCGCACCACCAGCGATTGCGATCAGGATGGTGCCCCAGGCAGGTAGTACTGTTCGCGATGCCAGCGGGTATCCAACAGCGCCAAATCCCGCTGCGAATGCAGCGACGGCCGGCAGATTGAAAAATGGCGATGGTGCGCGCGATCGGTTTCGTTTGCGGCGTGTGTGCTCGACTCCGTGCAGCATTGCGAACACGGCCAGAATGAGCCCGCCAATGAACGCGATGAGAAAAACTGCTCTGAAGATTGTCACGAACGTTCGACTGGCCGTCGATCAGGATCCGGGTTCGATTGCAAATTCCATCGCAATCAGGATCCCAGGTATTTCTTGAACCACGCTATTGTCGCTGGCCACGCCGCACGGGTTGCTGCCATGTTCGCGCCGTCCATGCCCGCCTGTTGTCTCAGAAAACCGTGTCCAGCTCCGGGATAAATCGTGGGCACATAAGTGCGACCAAGTGCGCGGAGCGCAGAATCAGCCGGTGCGATCGTGGCGTTCACGCGCTGGTCATTTCCCCCGTATAACCCCAGCACGGGCGCTCTGACCGATCCGAGGTCGCTGGTCTTCGGAGACCCCCCGTAGTAAACGACGGAAGCACCGAGACGGGGCGAGTAGACCGCGTGCGCGAATGATGCTGACCCACCCCAGCAGAAGCCGACGATGCCGTATCTCTTTTCTGCGGCTGGGAGAGACATCCCATACTGAGCGGCGGCGCTCAACTGTCTCTGGACCCAAGCCGGATCCAGAGTTCGGATCGCAGTCTGCGCTAACGGAGCGACGATGCTATCCGGGCCGCTAGGGAGATTCTTCATCGTGAGGAGGTCTGGAGCTATGGCGATGAACCCATCAGCAGCGAGCTGGTCTGCGACGCCCCGTATCCAGGAAGACAATCCAAAAATCTCGTGGACGACCAGTACCACTGGTGCCTTGGTGCTCTTCTCCGGGTAGACCACCCACACGCGCAGACTGTCTCCGTCACCCGTACGAATCATCGCCCACTCGCTGTGGCGTGGTGAGCTGGCGAGTCGGGCGGGCGCTCCCGCGGCATCCGGCGGCAGTCCACGATCGTCGGGCGTACCGACGGCCGAAGCCGCGGTTGGTGCAGGATGGTCAGCAGCCCCGTGCGAGTCAGCAGCAGGCACTGTCCTGGTACTGCTGCACGCCGCACCGAGAAAGGAGACGGTCAACGCCAGTCCGATTGCGACAGATCGAGCACTCATTTCATCCACTCCTTTGTTTGGCTGATGCCTTCCCACTCAATGCCCGAGCGAAGTGCTCGGCGAAAAACTCTCCAACGCGAAACTCCGCATAATAAAACGGGCGCCACGGAAGTGAGCCAGCTATGAAGCCCGCGTGGCCACCGCGATCGACGAACTCCAGGCGGAGGGCCGGGTTTTCCCTCGCGATCTCTCGAGCTTCTTCGAGAACTTCCGGTGGGAGCATGGGGTCGTCAATGGCACTTAATAGTAGCGTATTGAGCTTAATCCCTCTGAGCCATGGCAGGGAGCTCGATCGCTCATAGTAGTCCTGGGCATTCTTGAATCCGTGCAGCGGTCCGGTGATCAGGTTGTCGAAATCCTCCAGTGTGCGAAGGCCGGCGATTCCAGACGCCGGGACAAGGTCGGGAAATCGTTCCGCCTTTTGCCGGGCTTTTCTCCGCAGCGAGTTGAGGAAGAATCGTTGATAGAGTCTCGATAGTCCGCGGTTGATCCTTCTGGCTGAGCGGCTGAGGTCAAAAGGGACAGAAATCGCAGCGGCTGCTTTCAGCTGAGGTGGCAGGTCGTTGCTCCTTTCGCCCAGGAACTTGAGGAGAACGTTTCCGCCAAGTGAGACGCCGGCGAGGGCAAGCGGAGAGGCCGGAAACTCCCGTGAGATCCTCTCTAGGACGAAGGCGGTGTCCGTCGTTTCACCCGAATGGTAAAACCGCCGAGTGCGATTCATCTCGGACCCGCATGAGCGGAATATCAGGAGATCAGCACCCCAGCCTCTCCTTGCAGCCTCGTTAAGCAACCCTTGAGCATAGTGGGAACGGACCGTGCCCTCGAGACCGTGAAGCAATAGAAGCCGCGGCGCTCCCGGCGCGGCACTCAACCGGTGCAGCTCGACGAAGTCACCATCCGGGGTGTCCCATCGTTCCAGCACCGTTGGCGCTGGGGCCTGGCGCCTGAACAGCTTTCCCCAGAGGGTCTGCAGGTGGCCGCCGGGAATCCACCAAGCCGGTGAATAGATTATGTCACGCCGCGCCGATTGCGGTCGGGAGCCGGCAGTTTTCGTCATATCTCTTCAGAACCAGGTCGAGCGAATTGGAAGTCCAGATCTTTGGGATCAAAAAGAGCGCGGATACTCGAAAAGCGCTTCGCTTCTTTTCGGAACGAAGAATAAAAACCCATTTCGTCGATTTGTTGGAGAAACCCGCGGCTCTAGGCGAGCTGCGGAGATTCGCCCAGAAATTCGGTGTGATGGCCCTGGTAGACAAGGAATCAAAGCGTTTTGACGAGCTCGGACTCCGCTACGCGCAACTTTCGGACGACCGGTGGCTGGAGAAGCTTGCCATGGAGCCTCTGCTGCTCCGTATCCCATTGGTGCGAAACGCGAATCAACTGGTTATCGGAGCAGACGAAGCCATCTGGAAAAGCTGGATTGGCCGCTAGGGAACGAGCATCTCGCTTGTGGGGGTCAGCCGGGCCAGGCGATATTGAGCGACCGTCCCTCCCTCTCAAATCCGGCTCAGAATAGTGTCTTATCGCGTTCTCGTCACCGATGAAATCGATGCCGAAGGTGTTGCAATCCTTTTGGCCGAGCCGGAGCTCGTCGTCGACGAAGTGCCTACGCTACCCAAGGACGAGCTCCTTGCGCGCATCGCCGACTACGACGCGATCGTAGGACGAAGTGCGACGCGCATATCGGCTGATCTGCTCGAGAAAGCGCGCCGGCTGAAAGTCGTTGGCCGTGCCGGCGTCGGTGTCGATAATATCGCGCTCGATACCGCGACTTCTCTCGGGATAGCCGTCATCAATGCTCCGGCCGGAAACACAATCGCAGTGGTCGAGCTGTTCTTCGGCGCGGTGATCTCGCTCCTCCGGCACATTCCGCGGGCAGCCAGCTCGATGCAGGCGGGGAAATGGGACCGGTCGTCCCTTCTCGGATCCGAG
>Ga0193736_1000016_pt1 | contig 50989 bp, 62 predicted proteins | sample L2m1metaG_FD_160566 | JGI IMG/M metagenome (GOLD analysis project Ga0193736, IMG submission 160566) | Soil microbial communities from a riparian zone of the East river system, Colorado, United States - L2m1 | ecosystem: Environmental > Terrestrial > Soil > Riparian zone | place: USA: East River... | reverse complement strand
AATTATACAATACTAATAAAACTTGCGGATCGCCAAAACATGTACTTTAACTATGATGAGCCTAGTCTATCGACTAACATAAGTTAATCTTTTGATATTGTCCAGAATGTACGTTGTAATAAAATAAAATAAAAAATGATGATGTTAGATTTCTAGTAATCTAGAAGTCTTCGCAATCATCTTCCTTATCGTCGCCTTCATCTTCGTCATAGTCTAATATTTCGTCGTCTCCACTTCCGCAGTCAAAGTCATCAGCACCGGAACTTCCTCTAAGTATGTCGTCCCCTGATCCTCCTTTAATGTCATCGCTTCCTGAGCCACCATGTATATAGTCATCTCCTTTACCACCTATGATATCATCACCGTTCTTGCCACCCCATAGTCTGTCATCGCCACTTCCTCCTGCAATGTTGTCAGAACCTGAGCCACCTTTTATTCTATCACGATCTTCATTTCCAAATAGAAAATCATCATCGTCATTACCTGCTATCCAGTCTCTTCCTTCTTCCCCATAGATTTCGTCTTCCCCATCGTTTCCTTCTATCACATCATTACCTCTCCCACCTGTTATGTCATCATCACCGCTGTTACCCTGGATTACATCAGTATTTCTTCCTCCATCTATCTCATCAGCGCCTCTGTTACCTTCAATAACATCATCATCATCTCCACCTAAAATGAAATCTCTACCGTTATTTCCCATTATAAAATCATCATCATCCATCCCGTAAAGGTTATCATTTCCAGACTTGCCCCAGATTATGTCATCGCCATCCAAGCCCCAGATATTATCTTCTCCATTTGTGCCAGGCAAAGCGTCATCGCCCGAATCACCTGCTATGTCGTCTGCCCACACACTAGCAATAACTGATGATCCTGCAGAACTTAACATTGCAGCTATTGCGACAAGTATTATACCACTATTAATAATTTTATACATCTCATACCTACAACAGCCATAATACTAATAAAACTTGCGGATCGCCAAAACATGTACTTTAACTATAAGATACTAATTGTTCAATACGTCAAATTAACCAGTTTAGTCTTATCATTTGCCTCAATTGTGTTATTCCAAAAAATAATCAAGATTCCTCATCAAGTTACAATAGAATCATTCCCTAAGGAATTACGCCAACTATTTCCAAATAAAACGTATTAAAGCGCCGGGAGAGGGATTTGAACCCTCGAGACCTTCACAGGTCACAAGCTGTCGATACATATTTGGTTCCAGGCTTGCGCCCTACCAGGCTAGGCGACCCCGGCTCAAAATCTACTAAATTTTTTCTTTATATTAAGTATTAATTAATGCAATAATTTCGCTTGTTCCTCAAAACGCAATTTCTAGAGAACTAGTCTTCAGTCAAGAGTTTTCCAGACATCATATCATACTCATTAATGTTGTTATGTCCCATTTTTTCGACATGTTCTTCAACATCAGAACGAAATGAAAATGTAGAGCTACATTCTTTACAAATCCAAATAGACCTTAGATCATAACTTTTCATTGGACGAGTTTAAATATAAAACATACAATTTAAGCAATCAGGTAAGAAGTTACATATTATTCATTCAATAGAATCTTTCTAAAGTATTAAGTAGTCGAATTTAATGTAAAATACCAAATATCTCACAATTCAGAGGGGGATTCAAGAAAAGACTATAATACGCATCAATATATCCTCATTATTAATGAGTACTACGGCCGCCATTTCCATGGATTGTAAGAGCAATAGACATCTAGAATGCACTGACTGCATGTGTAAATGTCATATACCTGGAACTATGGAGAATTTGGCAAAGAAAATTGCTAAACTTGAAAAGGAAACTCCGGGTGTCGGAGAAACACTCTAAGTCTATTTTTTATTCCCTTCTTCCTTTGAATTCTGAGCAAACAACATAAAATTCACTGCTCTTTTGTCTGCTCGCCTTTGGTTTGGATGTTGTTACTTTCATGAATATTTTAGCCGCTTCCTGCTTAACATCGCCGGAGTAACTTCCATCAAAAATTTTGAAAATTGCATTACCTCCTCGTTTCAAAAGTTTTGATGAAATTTGCAATGCAACTAATGTCAGAGATATTTGCCTTTCATGATCAAAATGCCATATCCCACTGACTTTTGGAGATAGATCTGACAATACAACATCAAAAGAAAATGGAAAGTTTTTTCGTATTTTTTCTATTGCATCCAGATCTTCAATGTTTAGTTGCATTGTGGAGACTTCAGTAATAGTTTTAGTGGGGCTGATGTCTACGCCAACAACGGTTCCAGTTGGACCAGATAGTTTCTTTGCGACTTGCAACCAACCTCCCGGAGCACAACCAATATCTAAAATAGTATCATTTGGTTCTATTAGATTATGTTTATTATTTATCTCTAAAAGCTTGTAGGCAGATCTGCTGCGATATCCTTGGTCTTTGGCTAACTTCCTGTACTGATCCCTTAAGGCGTTTTCAATCTTCAAATAAAAAGAATCACTTTTTTCGTTCCCTTATAGTCGGCTCTAATTAACTGGAACACAAAATACGCATTCATTCTAAATAATATCGTGACTATCAAAAATATTTATCAAACTTCTCCATGTTATGCAAAGTATTTCTTCATAATATTTTCCATTTTTAACTTGACAACATCTTTGTCATCTAAGATCTCAGGATGTTTTTGATTCAGATGTCTTAGTGCAAATCTAACGCTTTGGCCGCATAATTTACATTTCGCCTTGGCAAACATCTATGATATAGTACCTTTAGCGGTAATAAAAATTGCTAACTTGAATGATTTGAAATACTGAACCCTATACAACCTCGAATAAAAATCATAGTTTGTTATCCTATTCCTATGGGGGGTCGTTTATGTTCGCTGTGTTCCAGTAATTTGTGGTAGTTTAACATATCAGTATTGTCAAATGATTTTCCACAAATTTCACATTTCCACATATTTTGCCTTTCAGCAGTTTTACTTGACTGCTCAGCAGACATGGTATTATTAATGCGGTCATTGCAGATAAGGTTTTCATGGAAAAACTTTGGAATGAGGTTAATGCTGAAAAATGAACCTAAAATATATCGCAAATGCCATCAAGGCTACAGTTTCAGACGCCCTACTTTTTGTGATAATTTACGCTAAATTCGAAAAACAAAAATTTAGGATAAAAAAAACATCTCTAAATGCCAATAACTGATGCTAATAAGAAACAGATAGCCCAACAAAGGAGGTTATTCTATAAAATATGCTTTGACTGCGGCGGTAAAAATCCTATACTTGCTTCAAGGTGCAGAAAATGTCATGGTAAACACATGAGGCTGAAAAATAGGACACTGGGCGCCAAGAAATAACACGTCTCATAGTTGTAGAATTCTCCGAATTTTTTTAAAAATATATAAATATTATCATGGTGAATTCTAATTATAACCATGCCGATTAGGACAGGAGAAGAGTATGTTCAGAGCTTAAGAGGTCGGAAAATGAAAGTTTACCTTTTTGGTGAACTCGTAAAGGAACCAGTAGATCATCCTATGATAAGACCATCAATTAACGCAGTAGCTGAAACATACGATCTTGCTGCCAAAGATCCTGAATTGGCAACCGCGGAATCCTCGCTTACAGGTAATCAAGTAAATAGATTCTTGCATGTTGTAGAAAGTGCTGAGGATTTGGTTAATCAAAATAGGATGCAAAGAAGACTAGGGCAACTTACAGGAACTTGTTTTCAAAGATGTGTCGGAATGGATGCGGTGAATTCCCTATATTCAACAACATTTGAAATAGATAAAAAATTCGGAACTCCATATCATGATAGATTCAAGAAATTTGTAAAGAAAATGCAAGATGAGAATCTTGTAATTGGAGGTGCTATGACGGACGTAAAAGGCGATAGAAGTTTAAGCCCTTCACAACAGGAAGACCCAGATCTTTTTGTACATATCTCCAAAAGGGACCAAAATGGAATTTACTTATCTGGTGCAAAGGCACATCAGACTGGATGCATTAATTCACACTGGATTTTAGTAATGCCCACCATGCGATTGAAAGATGAGGATAAGCAATATGCAATCATTGGGGCGATTCCCGCAGACGCAGAAGGTATTACCTATATTTATGGCAGGCAATCCTGCGATACCCGTAGTATGGAGAGTGGTGATTTAGATGCGGGAAATTCTAAATTTTCTGGACAAGAAGCAATGATAATTTTTGACAATGCTTTCATTCCAAATGAATTAATTTTCATGGATGGAGAATTCGAATTTGCTTCTATGCTTGTTGAGAGATTTACTTGTTATCACAGGCGCAGCTATGTCTGCAAGACTGGCTTGGGTGATGTATTGATAGGTGCGGCAGCTTCAGTAGCAGATTATAATGGAATTTCGAACGCATCTCATATTAAGGATAAACTGGTCGAAATGACACACCTGAATGAAACTATTTTTGGTGCCGGTATAGCATCATCGTACCAGGCTCATAAGACCCTATCTGGAAATTATCAAAATGATGATATGCTTGCAAATGTCTGTAAGCACAATGTAACTAGGTTTCCATACGAAATTGGTAGGCTTGCGCAGGACATAGCAGGAGGGTTGATGGTAACAATGCCATCTGAAAAGGATTTCCGCAGTCCTGAAACAGGACCACTTCTTGAAAAATACCTGAAGGGTCGAAAGGGAGTTTCCACTGAAAATAGAATGCGTATCTTGAGATTAATTGAGAATATGACACTTGGACGAAATGCTGTCGGTTATCTGACAGAATCAATGCATGGAGCAGGATCTCCTCAGGCTCAACGAATCCAAATTGCAAGACAAATGCAATTAGGGTACAAGAAAAAATTGGCCAAGGATCTAGCAGGTGTTGACGAGGGTGAATCTGCTGAAGTAGTTAACGAACAGTCTGAATACTTTGACAGAATATTTGGAGTAAATACAAAATAGACTCTAGTATCATTCAGCAAACGGAAAAATTATTAATTCTATCTATGTTGTAAATGTGTTGTTCTATCGGAACGTTAATTATGTAGTAGAATAGGATATGAAAAACAACTATCATGAACGACGCTGAATTTAAAGACCTTGTAAAAATTTGGCCCGATTTTCCTACAAATGGAATTTCGTTCAAGGACGTAAACCCACTCATAAGATCTTCAGAATCCCTCAATTATCTTCACAAAAGGTTATTTGATATCTGCAACAGTCTTGAAATAAGTAAGATTGCAGCAATTGAAGCCCGTGGATTCTTTGTAGGTTCCCTGCTTGCATTAAGCCTGAATAAGGGTTTGGTCTTAATTAGAAAGGAAGGAAAATTACCGGGCCCAACAATAAAGGAATCATACACCATCGAATATGGAACTCGGGTCATGGAAATTCAAGAAGACGCAATTTTGAATGGAGAAAAAATTTTGATTGCAGATGACTTACTTGCAACTGGAGGCACAGCACTGGCAGCAGCATCGCTTGTCGAAAAATTAGGCGCAAAAGTAGTTGGGTTTGTATTTATCATTAGTCTAAATTATCTAGAGGGTCCGAATAAATTAAAAGATCAAGGTTACAAGGTTAATAGTATTTTGGAGTTTGAATGATTTGAAGGAACATCACGCTGAAATTGGTATTATAGGTGGTACTGGTATCTATGATCCGGAATTACTAACAAATGCAGAATCAATAAAGATTTTTACACCGTATGGGAAGACCTCAGATCTAGTAACTATAGGCCAATACAAAGGTCGCTCTGTTGCGTTTATTCCTCGTCATGGTAAGGGACATACGATACCTCCGCACAAGGTAAACAGTAGGGCGAACATTTGGGCTCTAAATTCATTAGGCGTTTCAAGAATCATTGCACCATCAGCCGTTGGAAGTCTTCAAGAAAAGTACAGACCTGGTGACATTGTATTACCAAATCAATTTATAGACTTTACTAAAAAGAGAGAGTATACATTTTATGATGAAGGACAGGTATGCCATGTTTCATGTGCTGACCCTTTTTGTAATGATCTGAGAGATATATTTCTAAAAACTAGTAAAGAATTGAAATATGATGTGCACGAAGGTTCTACTTACATCTGTATAGAAGGCCCGCGTTTTTCAACCCGAGCGGAATCAAAATTTTTCAAAGATGTTTTGAATGGCGACATTATTGGTATGACCCTCGTGCCAGAATGTGTCCTTGCAAGAGAGATGCAAATTTGCTACATCTCAATTGCTACTATCACTGATTATGATGTTTGGTACGAAAATCCAGTTTCGTCCAAGGAAATATTGGAAGTATTGGCCAAAAATGCCGTAAAGATAAAGGAATTGCTTGGTGCGCTTATTGATGCTATTCCTGAAACAAGAAATAAGTGCAAATGTAAAAGTGCATTAAGTGACGCTATGGTTTGATTTGACTTTTGGTAGTAGGGTCGATAAGAATAACTTCTCCTTCAACAAGTTTCCTCTGCAATACCAGCTGGAAGTCTTCAGTGTCATAGCCAAATTCTTCAAGTTTGGAAAGAGTTTTTTTTGTCAAGTTTAAGCTGATATTATGTCCTCCAATCCTCCCAAAAGCAATAGCGCTGAACTTTAATTTTGTGTCCTTTACGATAAAGTAACCTCTTAATTTGCTTGCATACTGTCCACCCTGAGCTTTTTCTACGTATATTTCTGGATCATCAGATGAGAAAGTATCACGAATCACTTTGGATTTTCCTCATTTGTTATTTCGATACTTCTGTTTATGTTCTTGGAAACTAGAAAACTCCACCAGTTTTCATCTACTATCTTGTAATCAATTACATTAACATTAATCGTCGTTTCGTCATCGGTATCTATGAATGAAAAGTTTCCATTTTTTATTAATTTTATTAATTTCCATCTTTCCTTTCCATTTCTATTTCTATTTATTGCTATACCCCACTCTTGATCCTCCGGAATAGAAGGCATACCGATGTAGTCTACAATCTCTAGGATGCCTAATCTTTTTTCTTCACAGAAGAGTTTCTTGTTTATTACATTTCTCCAGATATCAACAGCTCCTATCGTTCTGTTGTTTTCATTAATGTTAATGACCCCAAAATAGACCACCTTGTTTTCTGGAACGGTTGACATTAGACAAATTATTAGTTCTAATTGCCATATTTAGTCCTTGCAGATTCATACATTCTTTCTATAGAAGAAGCAAGACTATCGACCTCGACATTTTTCTTAAATGTTATACCCATCTTTAGACAATGCCGACGATATGCGTTTATGACCGAAAATTTTGGATGGAATGTTTGATACATGCCAGATAGTTCTAAAATCAGTCCTTTTTCAACTAGACCATTTAGCAAATCCCCTGTCTCATTGAGGGGAAAATTTAGGTCATCTGAAATCTTTTCTAATGGAGTCTTGGCATTTTTTATCAAGTACAGGAAAATCTGCGCCTCTAAATCGGAAAGGTTAATTTTCGATATTAGGGAATCCTTGATATTTTCCAATTGGCATCAAATCAATACAATTGATTAATGAATGTGTCCTATTTACGTTATCAATATGAAAAAAATAGATTTTACAATGAATCCAGTTTCAGAAACTAACCATCTGAAGATTATTTTTTTGGCAGAATTTGTTAATATGTAAATATTTCTTTATATTTCTGATGTCTTTTCTTGATGTCCTCTGCCTTTACGCTGACAAGTTTCTGAATTCCATAATCTTCTATTGTAAAAGAACCCATAATGTTCCCGTATATCATTGCATTCTTCAATGTCATAGAATCCCATTTTTCTTGCTGCGATAAGTATCCCATAAATGCGCCACCAAATGAATCTCCTGCCCCCGTAGGATCCTTTATTATTTCTGTAGGAAATGCTGGAAGAGGATAGAATTCATTGTTATGAAAAAGAAGAGATCCATTTTCTCCCTTATTTATTACTGCAAAAGATGGTCCATTGGATACTAGCAATCGAGCACATTTTAAAGTGCTGGTCTCTTTGAACAGTAATTTGGCTTCTGATTCATTTAACATTATTCCATCTACTTTATTTATTAGCTTCATCACATCGTCTCTCTTATTGATAATCCAAAAATCCATCGTATCACAAATTACCAACTTTGGACCTGAAAATAACTTTAGTATATTCATATTTTGCACTGGGTCATTATTTGCAAGATAAACGAACTCAGAATCAATATATTCTTCTGGTACTGTAGATTGGTAATTCGCAATTACATTTAGTTCAGTCTTGTTAGTTGTTCTCTTCGCTAGATCATAACCAAAAGAGGAATCATAATGAAAAGTTTTTTCGGTTTGACTGATGGTCAAGCCTCTGATATCAAGACGGTCCTTTAAAAGTTGTAGATACGACTCTGGAAAATCATGGCCTACTATCCCGATTAATGAAGTGGGAGTATAATTCGAAGCTGAAATTGAGGCAAAGGTGGCAGTGCCGCCCAACGTTCTTTCAATTGTGTGAAATGGTGTCCGCGTTGTATCTAATGCAACAGTTCCGAATATTGTTAGCATGTTGTTCGATTAATAACAACAATAAATAAGTGTTCAACGGTATTTTGAATATTGGCAGAGACAAGACATGACAAAATAGTAATTGGATTTTCTGGAGCATCGGGCATTATTTATGGAATAAGACTGCTTGAAATTTTGCATTCGATCAATATCCAAACATACCTCATAATCAGTGAATGGGCAAAAAAAAATATAGAAATTGAAACCGATAAAACTTTAGAATATGTGAAATCCCTCTCTTCTGTGAATTACGATAATTTCAGTTTGGACGCCTCCGTGTCAAGTGGTTCTTTCCTTCATGATGGAATGGTCATAGTGCCTTGCAGCATGAAATCGCTGTCAAGCATTGCAAATGGCTACGATGATACACTTATTTCACGCGCCGCATCTGTTACCTTAAAAGAGTCACGAAAACTAATCATAGTTCCAAGGGAAACTCCACTTTCAAGAATTCATCTTGAAAATATGGTAAAGCTACAGGAGGCTGGTGCAATTATTCTTCCTGCCATGCCAGGATTCTATCACAAACCCTCGACGATAGAAGAAATAATCGATCACTTGGTTGGCAAGATTCTTGATCAACTAAATATAAAACATGACCTATTTAAAAGATGGAAAGATCAATAAAATAATTGAAATATTTTTGCTACTTAAAAGTCCAATTGGTTTTGCACAATAAAGAATCTAATGAAGTTTAGGAATAATTGCAGGACAAAAAAAACTTTTGTTATAATTAAGAGTAACATGGATGGATAAATCTAATTTTCCCAGAGTTGTAATTTTTCAATTTTTGATCTCCTTTTTGCTTGATAAAGCATCTCATAGACCGTCTTATGAGATCTTCCGTTAATTAGTAACATTAATGCATCGGTGGCAAGCTTCGTTTCTTCATAGTTGCCAATCAATCCTATTATGTGTCCATATACTGAAATAAACGTGTTAGTTAGCTCTTCAAGATTTTTTCTTGCCTTGCCCTTCTCACCTATGATTCTGCCTTTTATGCGATTAATAGAATTACTTGAACTTGTAAAATTACGAAGATCCAATATTTGAATAAGGGTTTCTTCATCCAGGATTCTAAATGCCCTTTCTGGAGAAAAACCGCTTGAAATTGCACTGATTATATCCCTCGCCTTTAATGCTCCATATTGATCGAAATTCTTAGATGTTGAGGTAATTGTTATTTCTCCCGTATCACTTTCAATTTCAATGTTTACATTACATTTTTTACAAATTTCATTTTTTGTTTTTCCTTTATTTCCAATAACTACCGAAATTCGGTCTTCAGGAATATGTATTGATAAACTTAGATGATCATTTTCATTTTTGTTCAACAGGAAACCCTCGTTAGAGATTCACTACTTTATTATTTATTTATTGTTTGACTTTTGACGGTCAGTATGACTGTCTGAATCTATAAATCATCAGAAATGGAACATCTGAAAAATACTTGACACTTGATCTCTTTGCAAGATTCAATTCAATCGCCTTCTCCACTGCAGCTTTTCCAGCCAAGTTTGAAATGGATGATTTTTTTAAATACGATTCTATTTCGCTCTCGTCTGCTACCTTGTCCATCCAGTAATTCTTTTTTATGTCAATGGTAATATCGCCATGTTGAATTTGCTTATCTATTAACGAAAGATCACATACATTTACCATGAGTGAATTCTGATACCTGATTGTTCTTAATGCGTACCTCGATGTCCGGTTCCTAGAGGTGTCATTGTTAGAACTAGGTGTCAATTTATAATCTGATACAGACATGTTTACATAAGTCTTTTTGTTTTGGATGCGCTCAGTATTAGTTAATTTTCTTTTAGTATAGGGTATATTGATGAATCTTGATTTCTATTTTCTTGCATATTGTAATAATATTACTAAAAAATTAATACTATTATTGGACCATCAAATTAATTAGCCTCTACTACATATTTTAGCTCGTAGAAAAGATTGCCAAAGGACCTGGAATACATTAGGGATAAAAGGAGTTTGGATTATGGTTCCCTTTCAACCCACTATAAGAGAGTCCTCGTCGTTTGTATAGACCGAGATGACGATCTAGGCAAAAACGGAGGTGTTGAAACCCCCGTATTTGGGAGGGATCAGTGTATAAATGCAGGAACTAGGCTGGCAATTGAAGATCCAGAAGATGCCGATTCCAATGCAATCTTTGGAGCCGTCAAGATATACGAGGAGCTTGTCACCAAAGGTTACGAAACCGAAGTTGCAGTAATTACGGGTACCTATAATCGAGGTATTGAAGCAGATGAAAAAATATCCTCGGAGTTAATACAAGTACTATCAAAATTCAAAGCCGAAGGGGTAGTTATTGTTTCTGACGGTGAGGACGATGAAACTGTAATTCCACTCATTCAGGCTATGGTGCCTGTAATATCAATTCAAAGGATAATAATACGACATAGTAGAAGTGTTGAATACTCGTACGCTGTTTTTGGAAAATATGTCAAGATGTTAGTCTATGATCCAAGATATTCAAAATTCTTTTTGGGTGTACCTGGGGCACTACTAATTTCAAGTGGGTTTGCTACCATTTTTGGGTTTACGAGAGAAGCTTTGGCAATAGTCTTAAGTGTACTGGGTGTTGCGTTTGTAATGAGGGCGTTTGATATTGACAAATCCATAAGTTCTCTCAATAGGACAACACCGTCAACATTTATCAGAATATTTTCAACGTTTGCCGGTATCATGATAATTTTAGTAGGGATATCAAATGGTATTTCGAGCATACCGGGTGAAGCGATCGCAAACGGTGCTAGCATCTCAGAAATCATTACAACCAGAGCAGTTGTAGGGGGTTTTGTTAATGGTGCTATTACCCTCATTTGGATTGGCCTAGGTACTATTTTCGGAGGGATATTGCTAAGTAACTGGTTTAAAGGCAGTATTAGAATATTTTCGGATATCATAAGATTAGTTATACTTGGGACGATATACATACCTGCAATTCAATTTACTTCGGTGCTGACTGAAAAGACCAATCCGTTTAATCTTATTTCATCGTTACTTATTGGACTTGCTGTCACACTTGTTGCTACGACATTTTTGTTTCAATATTTCAGAAACAAAAAAGGTGGAGAGCAACTGAAACATTAGAAAACTTGCATTCATAGCATTATTATATGATTTAAAATCATTTGATAGAGGTCAAATGTACGGCTTTTTTTATCGCCTCCTTAATAATAATTGGTTCTATAGATTCTATGAACGCAAATTAGAATCGCAAATAAAAAAAGATTCGTTACCTAACCATGTTGCCATAATATTAGACGGAAATAGGCGATGGGCAAAATATAATTTTTTTGCCAGTAAGGGTGCTCATGCAATGGGAGCAGACAAAGCCGAACAGTTGCTAACTTGGATCTACGATCTCAAGATTAAGATTACCACTCTATACGTATTATCAATTGAAAATCTAGACCGTGACAAGAAGGAGCTGGATGATATCTACAGCATACTTGCATCAAAACTCGAGAAATTGTACAATGATTCCCGAATACATGAGCGGGAGATGAAAATTAAGGCCATTGGAAATATAGACGCTCTTCCACAATCAATTAAGGATATTCTGTTTAAGCTGGAAAAAGAGACAAATCATTACGATCTTACATTTCTTAATATCGCTGTTGCATATGGTGGACAGCAGGAATTAGTTGAGGCAATCCGAAAAATTGCTCATGCAGTAGAAAATAAAGAACTGCAAATAACTGAAATTAATGAAAATTCAATCGATTCGTATCTTTATACTTCTCACCTGCCTCAACCAGAACCAGATCTTATCTTGAGAACTTCTGGCGAAAAGAGGTTGAGTGGATTTCTCTTGTGGCAGAGTGCTTATAGCGAACTGGTTTTTATGGACGTTTTTTGGCCGGAATTTAGAAAAATAGATCTTATGAGAGCAATAAGGACCTTTCAGAGACGTCGCAGAAGATACGGCAAGTAGGAGAATATTGATATGGCTATTATCTTCCATGTATGTTATCAATGCCACAACATGGTGATTATGATCAAGAAAAACTGAGGTGGTTTTGCAGCAAGTGGATGGATAAAAAAGAATGGTTAGAGATTCATGGTTATTCACCGATTTCGACGGAAATTGAATTGGAAGAAAGAGACAATACCGACAACAATTAGAACATGTAGAATCTATTTGAATGATTGATATGATTACAGAAAAATCTGCTGGGTTTATCCTAATTTCAGATAATTTTCATACTTCTGATCCCTGTGTGTTACTACTGCATTATTTATCAGGCCACTGGGATTTTCCAAAGGGAAATATTGAAATTGACGAGACAGAAATGCAGGGCGCAACTAGGGAATTAAAAGAGGAAACAGGAATTGAAATCTTCACATTATTACCGGGATTTAGTACCGTATTAAATTATAAATATACTAAAAAATCAACATTGGTCTCAAAACAGGTAACTTTATTTCTTGCCTCTACAAATGTAAATGAAGTAGAAATTTCACATGAGCACATAGGTTATCAATGGATGGAAATAAACGCAGCAGTCAACCAATTAACCTATTCAAATGCAAAAACCGCATTAACATCTGCTATAAATTTTTTGAAGGATTTGACCCCAAACACAAAATAGAGGACTCAGATACTTTGCATAAAGATCCTTCTCGTTGAATTCTTTCTGGTATAGTACGATTCAATGCTAAGATAGAAAGGTCATTTATCTAACCCGTTTGATCCAACACGCTTGATAAAGTCAAGAATTTCTTACATTCAGATTTCGTTTGTACTTAGCAAGTTTGATAAAGTTTTGCGCTGGTTTTTTGAACGTAAAATAGATCTCCCTATGATAAGATAATTGCTTCCACTGGAAATCGCCAATTTTGGGTTACCGCCTTGAGTACCTACTCCAGGGGAATAAATAGGAATACTGGAATTTGACGAGATATGCTTTAAAGTCTTCAAATGCGTCGCTCCAACTACTATTCCATCAACATTACTTTTCCTAGCATATTTTAAAAATATCTCAAAGAGTGGCAAAATTTTACGTCTACTTGATTTTCCCTGAGCCATACTCAGTCCATATCCTTCACTAACATTTTCATGACTCATATAAACAAGTGAGATTACACCCAATCCCAAGTTGTGGGCAAAATCAACTAGGCATTTTAATTGTTTTTGTCCTATTATTGGATTTACTATTACCGAATCAAAACCCATAGAATACAAATTTCGTAATGTTACATGATTCGTATTACTAATATCATTTAATTTGATATCTGCAATTGATAACAAACCAAATGAATGTATTATCTTGTTTATTTTCTGCATTTCTTTCGTACCGAGTGGTAAAATGAGGTGGAAATTTATCTTGATAGCACACAAGTATGGATGAAGGTTCTCTACCAATCTTTCAATATACCTTTGATTATGAAAGCGTGTTTCCAGGTCCAGTGCCAGTATTATGGGACTCTTGTTATCTTCTGAAACTTGCTCAATTCGTTCTCTATATTGGGAAACCTTATTCATCAACTTTCACTAAGGGATGAGAGCCAAGTAATTTTATTAGTTTAATGTAAATATACCCGTGTTCTCCAATGTTGTTAGTAAATGTTGGATCTTCTGATTTCATACTAGAATACCTGATGAAGGAATACTTAGGATTCTCCGGAATAGCAGCATAGTAAAAGTAGGACACTCCATCAGATTCGGCCATGTTCAGTGCTGTGCCCACAATATAGTTCGACTTTTTCGTACTTTTAAACACAAAAAGAGGAAGCGGTGATTCTTCATAAATCATCTTGTAAGATGCTATTTTTACGAGGCTTTGAAAATTGCTCAACTTAATTGGTGCATAATTCATATTCTTTGCTCCTTTGGGTCTTCGCCAAAAGATGGTCGGGAATTTCTCGACTGAAATAATCGGAGAATATACGACTGATGGATTCTGTATGTTTTCCACTATTGACACATCTTCAATACCACTGTTATTTCTATAAGCGAGATATTGACCATCACCACATGAATGTCTGACATAATATATCACTGGTATGTTATTTAAAAAATCAATCTGAGTTGCTAACAAATCATCTTTGCCAGACTTGAATGAGAATGTAAGAAGTGGTGTACGTTCAAAGGCACATACAAGCCTCCCAAAATCTTGAATATTGGAAACTTCAATGAAAAAAGGTGATTTAATTTGCAATGCTCTACGTTCTAAAATAACATTATTAAAATCATACGGATAAAGAGTTTTGTGTAGTCCATAACTGGCGTGAACAATGGATATGGTGAATTAATTTTCTTTTCGTCGATCTATTATGTCGTTTATCTCTGCTCCGGTTCCAATTAGGACAACATTAACGCCTAGTTTGTCCTCAATATTTTGAATGAAATTTCTTGCTTGGGGTGTTAATTTAGAGTATTCCTTTAGCCCTGCACAGTCAGGAAAAACAACATCCAATTTGGTAACAGCAATTTGTGTAGCACTGTTTATGACTACCGACTTTTTTGCTAACTCCATATTAAACGGTGACGCTCTCCTTTGTCTCCCGGTGACACTTCCATATTCTACCCAACCTAACTTACTAGCCTCATCGACTGTGAGTTCATTTTCTAGTGGTCCTCCACCTACGCGGGTCACATAGGCTTTGAAGACTACAATTACGTCATCGACCCTCTTGGGCCCTATTCCAATGTCAGAACATATCCCTGATGCAGTAACATCCTTTGAAGTTACAAAAGGATAATCCCCATGATACAAGGATAGAAAAGTTCCTTGTGTACCCTCTATGAGAACAGATTGATTTTTTTCAACTGATTCATTAACCATATCAGAAACGTTCCCAAGAAAGCTTCTTAATTCATCTACCTCTTTTGCTAGCTTTAGTATCCTTAAAGCACGGTCAGAATTTGCCGGTCCAGTACCTGTACCGGTGGTTCCAACAATTTTTTTTAAATGGGTATCTTCCATATCACGCCTTATATGAGATTCATCGATAATGCCGCAATGATTATCTATTATTGTCCTGTTTCCAGCGTTGTATCTTTGAGATTCATCTATCAGAACCTCAGGTGTGACAAGAACTCCAGCGCCTATCAAAAGTTTGGTTTCAGGATTCAAAACTGCGCTTGGTAGCATACGGACCTTGAATGTTTCATTATTGTGGACAAATGTGTGTCCGGCATTTGCTCCAACTCCGCCCCTCACAGCTATTATTGGCTTATCCTTTATGGACAAATAAGCGATAATCTTACCCTTTCCCTCATCACCATAAAAACCTCCTACGATAACTTTACAGGTCATTTTCTATTTCAATTAAATTGCAATTAAATATAAGGATAATCAAACCCTCCAAAATCCTGTTGTCTGTACAAAACTATTATCCCAACCTAAACTATTTGGTGAAATTCACTAGCTGAAGTATAGAGCATTTGGGTCAGGATATACATGTGGCTTGTTGTAACCTTACGATGACACAATTTTATATAGCTGATTTGGGATAATGCTATCATTTAAAATGGATTATACAAAGTTGTGTAAGGAGATATTAGATCTCGATCCAAAAATTCGATTTGCAGGTGTGTGTGATGAATCTGGTGAGATCAAGTTTGGAGGTCAACGCGAAGGGTTGGATAATTTGCTAACTGCCGAAGAAACAAAAAGGTCAAATTTGCAGGCACTTGCAAGATGGGGTTTACGCAATTCTTTATCTTCGAAAGTCGGAAAAGGAAAATATGCTATGGCAGAATATGAGAAGATAAAACGAATAACTGCTCCTCTTGATAATGATCATCTCTTACTTGTTACGACAGAAGTAGATGCAGATCATCAAAACATAATTGGCAAAGTACTAAATCTAATCTAATACTTCTTTCCTAGTTTTTTGTTTTTAATTTCTGGTATATTTTGGTCGTACTTGGAGTATTATTTTACCCATCCGTGTTCGTGTTCTCTGTGGTCATGTGATGCTCCCACACCTGTCACGGCGCCCATGTAATCTCCATAGACGGCTATCACGTCTTTTAGATCTGATAATTCTTTCAGGAATTCTAACGTTAATTTATTGTTAAAAGCATAATGGGTCCCACTATCATGTATTGTTGGGTTCATTCCAGTCTTGGTTATGATATAAGTTCTCATTTCTTCAGAATTAATCTCAGGTTTCGTAAAAATTTCTATTAAATAAAATGGATCCTTATCAGGTTCGTTTCGTCTTCGCATCATCAGATCATGAATGAGCTTTGGATGAACCTTTGGGAGGTGAATCTCATACAATGTATGAAGTCCTTCAAAGACTCTTCTTATTTCAGTCAGTTCTGACAATTTTGAACTCTATAATAATATTCCATTCTAACTATATGAGCATTTTTTTGGAAATTGTAACTTATCCTGAATTTTTATGATTTTCTTTACCATTTCTTGAGCGTTGATTTACAGTGAATCTGGCATATATCAACAAGTAACGGTAGGGCATACTACTCTAAAATAAAATTTGATAGTCTATTTACATGGTCAATAGTTTTCAGACAGATTTGGAACAACAAATTAAATATGTTAGCGATAAACTGAATCGTGATTTTCTGGTATGAACACCAATTCCAGCAATGGTGACATTGAAAACTTACTTTTTATTATGGCCAACCTTCCGGATTTTCTAAAGCTTTCCGTTTGCCGAAAAAAAGTAAAGGAGCTTATGGAAATGAACGAATCGGAAAAAAAAGAGACTATTGCTAGAAGTTTAACGTCTATCAATCTAATTAATCAAGACAAACTAGTAGAATTAACAAAGACTTGGATGAAGGTTATCTCTGAAATAGAACCTGATGAACTAACAAAATTACTATATAGCTATCTCTTGATTTTAGATGACGTCAAGCTTTTCGATAAGATAGATGGAAAATTGATATTGAATATTTTTCATTCACTTGAAGAGGGTGAACGCATCAAACTCTTGGTTTGTCTAAAGGAAGCAGTATTCCTTAATCCGACCCGGGGAGAAATTTTGAAAAAAATTCCTGCAGATCTTGTTAAAGTGATACTCAATTAGACGGTTCTGGATTTTCAGGATTCTTTTTCAATTCCTCAACCTTATCCAAACCAAAAAATCCCCTTTCATATTTCTTTAAGGCTTTTCTGTGTTCTGGCAATGACATGTCTAGATGCATTTCGTTAATCACCATGACTCCGTAAGTAGTCCATTCCTTCCAGCAGTCATTACAAGATGGATACTTTGATGAAGATGGATCCTCAATTTCGCTTTCTTCAAATTCTTTGCCACATTTTAAACATTTCATTTACAGTGATGGTACATTAAGGATATTTTATTGTTTTATTATCACTGCAATCTTCGAATAGACACTTACCATCATTTCTTGTAACTATGATTCTTCTTAATGTGATCGCGCATAATCTCCATACCTTCGAATTTCATATCACATTGTTTGCATTCATAAGTTTTGTTATCGTGGGTGATCTGAAAATGTTGCATCAATTGTTCCAACGTCCTGAAACCCTTTCCACAAAACTCGCATTTATTTTTCTTTAAAAGTCGAAAATTGCTAAATTTTATCATGTCAAGAGATTGGTATTTTTGGTATTTATGTTAATGCCACTTTCTCTATAAAAGGACAACATCATATGAGGATCTTGGTACTTGTAATCAAAATATTATTATCTTTATTTATTTTCATTCTATTTCGAATGACACAACCAGATCTTGATTTCTATTCAAGACAAACTGCAATTGTGGCAAGAGGGCTTTTAGGTAAGAAACTAGTCAAGTTGTATGACGATGGTTCAGGTAAGCCAAAGCGACTATCAGGTATCATAAATGAGACGGAAGCCTACGGTTCAAAAAATGATCCAGCTAGTCATGCATTCAACGGAATAACCAACAGAAATTCAGTTATGTTCGGAGATGTTGGTACAGCATATGTTTATTTTGTTTATGGGATGCATTATTGTATGAATGTTACAGCACGTGCTCCTACTAGCGAAGCAGGTGCGGTATTAATTAGATCATTGTTACCAGTTGAGGGAATTGACATTATGATTGGTTTCTATAATGTCAAAGATAAATTAAATTTAGCAAATGGCCCTGGCAAATTAACAAAGGCTCTAGATATTAATAGATCTCACAATGGGATTAATCTGGCCGACCACAGGTCGGCATTGCACATAGAGCATGGTATTGAGCCGATAAAGGTTATCTCTACACCTAGAATTGGGATTAGTAAAGCAACTGAAAAATGTTGGCGATATACGATTGCAAAGGAATAATGAAATGTATGTTCCTGATGTTAGGAATATTTGAAAAAATTACCAATAGTTGGCTTTTATCTTCTCAATTACTCTTTCGTGTTCAGGGCCTCTCCTTCTAGCGTATCTTTCCATTGCTCCCAATGGAACCCCACCTAACGTCCTTGCAAGTCCAGCAAAGAAGACATTCTTTACTGGATTATCGCGTCCCACCTTATGCATAAATTTCTGAATTCCGTATTTGAAATTATGCTGCCATGTCTTGTACATTACACCCAATTTAGGCGCATCCATCGTATTTCCAATATCAAAGAAGTCTGATTTTTCAAGCAATCCAATTGGGACAAATGTTAATGGAGTTGTCGTAAATTTAGAATCTGGCTGCTCTGTTTCCAAAGAGTGGATCAATTCAATGGTCTCCCAACTATCTTCAACTGTTTCATCATTGTCTAATCCCATAATTAGTGTAAATGCAGGAACCCAATAGTTTTCATTTAATGTCTTGATTCCATTTTTGACTACCCAGTGCCATTCAGAAGGCTTGAAAGGCGATAATTTTCTATCAGCATATTTTCCAATTAATCTTATACTGCCTGTTTCAAATCCACACTGAATACCTATCATGTTGTCAGGTGATGCCCTGATTATTTTAGAAATATTAGGAATCAAGCGCTCATCTGCGATAGCTCCGGCAAGTGTTCCATGAGTGGGATTGGTGTGTTCTATTCCAGTAGACATTATACCAGAAAATAGCTCTTCAAGAGCTTCTCTGTTTGGTTGCATGTTTTTGGTAGTTCTAGGATTCAAACCATAGACGAAAATATCATCACTGTGGACCCAAGCATTTTTTAATCCTCCATATTTCATGTTGATTTCTATCTCTTTTACAACCTTCTCTACAGGATAGTATCTTAAGGGTCTAAGCGTTACATCACAGAACTTGCATCCACGTCCACAACCCCGCATTACCTCGATCATTCCATGCATACTAGGGTTAATTATGGTTGGAATTTCATCAACTTTGGGTTCGTTCCAATAATGAATAAACCGACCGTGATACATATTACCACTTTTTTCAAATTCTTTAATCTCAACTTTGAATGGATTTTTCTTGAACGGATTTGCGGTATCCAGCTCGTTGTTAATAAGTGCATCAAAGAACGAGGCACCAGCTCCATCAATTTCAGGGCCTATTCCACCTAAATCACCTTCTACAATCCCGTACAAGCCATATTCCTCTATTTTTGCCGGATCATAATTATACTGCCATGTTCCAGAAGCACCTGCAATAACTTTTGCCTTACTGCCATTCTTTTCTTTCGCTCTGTTTATTTTCATATGGAGGTCTCTATTATAGAATTCATCATACGACATCTGCTTTCGACCATACGTAAAAGTCATAGTTACCGGACCCATGCCAAGTGGATCCATTTCATATGTCCCTACAACTTCTGTTTCCGGGCCAATGAAGTTTTCAACGTAATCTGGATGTGCAACTACTACATCTTCTGTGCTATAACCATCCCTTACTAAAGAAGCTTCGACCTTTCTCAAACCATACGGCGCATAATCTGCGATACCATTATGGTGAGAGATAGGATTACATATGAAATCAAACAATATTCTAGGAGTAACCTGGTTTCGAAGTATCTTGTAGAGTAATGTATCATGTGATCTATTTGGATCAATAGCCGGCGCACAGCCAAAAAATGATGCTAACGATATACCTCTATACGGCGACATAAGTGTGCGATCTGCTGTAAGAACAACCTTTGGATATTTCAAGAGTCCCTTATACATACCAAAAAACCGTAGATTTTAAGTTTTCCAATTACAAAAATCAATTTAGAAAATCTTACTTTAATATGATTCTCAATACATCCTTGTCGTTAAGCCTGTGATCCAATCCTACTTTCTGGGAACTAAACTTAACACTGCTACCCCAAACATAAGCATGCTTAAAGTCCTTCACGAAGTTCCTGTGGATCTTTTGACAAACATCGCGAATGGTACAATCTTGGTTCATAATAAGAGGTTCTTGATCAATCTTGTCGCCTTTAGGCTTTAGGAAAATTCTGATAAATGCTAGCTTATCATAGATCAAGCTCTTCAAATCATCAATGTTTGTTTTTCGATCCGCAGAAATTGGAATAAAATTTTGCACCTTTTTTTCAATTTGAGAGATAAATTTACTATCGACTAGGTCGATTTTATTTAACACTACAAGGGAAGGCAGGTAAATCCTATTTCCTGTAACTACATCTATCAATTGATCCATGGTAAGGTTTGGTTCCTTGATTATTATGCGGCCATTATTAATACCATGTATCCTCAGTATTTCCTTCACTATATGATCTGGAATGTCAGAGACCTGATCATGAACCGCAATACCTCCATAATGAGCTTTTTCGATAAAAACTTGCGGATGTTTTTTATTGATTCTAATTCCAACTTCGTGAAGCTCGCGTTCTAACATCTCTAGGAGCTCTGGCTGAAAAACATCCAAAATCATTAAAACTAGATCCGCATTTCTTGCCACTGAAAGAACTTTCCTTCCTAGTCCTCTACCCTTGGATGCCCCTTCTACAATACCGGGAAGATCAAGAATTTGAATTTTAGAACCATTGTACTCCATCATTCCTGGTACCGCTGTGAGTGTTGTAAACTGGTAGGAACCAGTACGAGATTTCGCATTTGTCAAAACATTGAGCAATGTAGACTTTCCTACACTGGGTAATCCCACCAGTACAACTGATGCATCACCTGATTTTCTAACATTAAACCCTTCATTTTCCTTGCCCGACGAAACATTCTTGCCATGCTTGTTGTCATCAAGTTCGCGTCGCAGTTTAGCCATTTTGGCCTTAAGAATTCCGATATGAAATTCTGTTGCTTTATTTATTTGAGTCCTATGGATTTCTTCTTGTATGGCTTTGATTTTTTCAGGAATTCCCAGGGATAAGACCCCCTAAAGTAATTTTTCATTCATTCGATAAATATCTTTGTTCATGATTCGTCGCTGGGTCATATCTCAGGGATAAATAAGTCGATATGCATAGTAAAGACATTTGAAGCTACTTGATTTCCCATTTTTATGATGACCTCTTTCTTCCGTAAATGAAAATAACGAGCGCTACGGCAGAGACCATTCCTGCAAGCAGTATGTAATTCATAGGTGGGATGAAAAGTATGCCAACTTCTGGAATAACGAACTTGACTCTACCAATAAAATTGTGACTATTTATAGGAAAATCAACTCCAGGTATTGATACTGGGCTAGAGTCACCTTTTGTTATTATTACTCTCTTTCCATTCTCTGATGTAATTTCAGATATGCGATGTACTATCACTCTATCTTCCCCGGCAGGCTTATTGAATACAATAATGTCTCCTACGTTCGTGCTATTGAACATGTGGCCGTCACCGATAATTACCAAATCATTCGCCTTGAGGACAGGAGTCATTGTGTCACTATAAATTACGAAGAATGGCAACGGGTTATCTAACTCAGTTTCAAAATAATGGTAAAGTGAAACGATTATCAAAATTCCTAAGATAAAAACTATGACGTTTTTTATAACCGTAGGAAGACGCGATCTTTCATTCAGCAAATTATCAAAAATTATTTATGTAGATTAGATAAATCTTTAGAATTTGGGTATTTAAACTCTGCAAAATCCATTACAGCAATGGCAGCGTGACGAGCGATTGCTAAAAAAATGCAAGGAGGGCTCCACCCAGGCTGTCTGTTACTGATCCTATGCTAAACGGAACGATTTATCAATTGCCTATCCTTACAATGGAGAATATGATAGCAGGAATATTTGGCCCACTAGGTGGTGCAATATTAATGAGACCGCAACCTTGACCGGTAGCAGATACTGACATTACTGTATTTAAGGTATCATTCGCCTTCAATGGCATAATTGCTTGTGATACGAGGACAATAGTATCATTAGCTGTATTGATTGAAGCGCGAGTGTTACTATTTACTACATATTCGCCATTTTGACTAAGCCACAAATCAACATTACAAGTTGTACTACCTGAAGTCTTTCCTACCTGACCTGCTGCAACGATTAGGTAAGTTCCATCTTGATTGATAATCACATCAGCTGGGTTTCTAGTGTCACTGTGCGTTATACCCCCATTGATGTAATCGTTAGAGTTCATAGGAACATATACTGGCTTAGTAACATTTGGTTGTATTGATACAGTATGCGATAATTGTGCGGCTGATGTAAATTCAGCCACTTGCGCGAAAGCTAGCGGTGCAATTAATATCCCCGACATAGCGGCTAATCCTAAAGCAAACACGCCTAAGATAACCACTTTTTCGTTTCTTCCGAATCTCGGCATTCCCAAAGTTATGAAGAACTTCTTTATAAGTATTCAAGATTAAATTGGCAGCTCAGTCTAATGCCTTTTCATCATATTAAATGAGTCTTAGAATAACTCTGAGTCTTCACTGCTGCCATTATCTACTTTCCTTTTTTGATATTTAACATAGTCGTTTATAGCAGAATTTGCTTCATTGTCAGCATAACTATTTTCCGTTCTCATTATATGTCTGTATTCTACTAAATCAAATAATTTCTCAAGATTTGCTATTTCCATTGAAATATTCTTTAATTCCATATTCCTTATCTTGTATTTTTTTGATCTCTGGTTAACTAATAATATGCTATCTGATTTTATTCTGATATTCTTGGTCTGGTAGTTGCTTATCTGAAGGGCCCTTTTCAGGGCAAAGTACTCTGCCTGGTTATTCGTCTTGATTCCAATAAATTCTCTGTAACTGAACAGTCTTTTGTTTTCATGCGTCCCAATTATGCCGATACCGGAAAGACCCGGGTTTCCCCTGCTTGAGCCATCAATGTAAATTTCATACAACAAAATTCAATATTTGTACCTATAATATAACATTAACAACACCAAGACTGTAAAGAAAGCAATAATAAATAACAAAAAAACAAAAACAAAGAATTTGAAAGATGAGTAATACATTTCGTAGCCACTATTTACTCCAGTTAGACTTTACTTTATAAGAAAGTCGGTATTAACTCTCATGAAATGAAGGAATTGTTTCTAGTCTTTAGTCTATTGACGATTATTCTTACAGCTAGTGCCGTAAACGGGCAACCATTTAATACTGAAACAAACAACACTGGAACGGAATCTCAGTCAAGAACATTTACGGATTGTTATGCGAGTTTTTACAGTGGAATGATACTCTTGCAAGTGTCTGAGAAAAGAGAGATTGACTCTGAGCCAGAAATGAAACAATTCTTTACTGATACATGCAATTTCATCCACGATGAAACAGGAAAATGGTTGGACTTGTGGAAAATGGATGAATTAAAAATGCTATACAACCAAGTAGATATGAGTAAGTTCAACACTAAATACTATCCACAGGGTATCCCAGGCTCCGTGATTGATGTATTCAGCGGTATAGGGGCCATGGCAGGAGCGGTCGGAAATGGAACCTCTATCAATATGGACGATGAAGGTTTTGAGGAAGATGATGAAGATAGTGGCGATGATGAAGATAACGATGATAATGGAGATAACGAAGATAGTGGCGATGATGAAGATAATCAAGATAATCAAGTTAATGACGAATAGAAATAAACCAAGGAAATTCATAGAAGATTTATGTCTAATATCCAAACGAGTTCAGAAATTGTAATTTCATGTTTAGTCAAGTTATGTAGATATTAAAGTGCATTTTTAAGACTCCATATAGGTGGAAATGGATGCCTAAGAGAAAAATAAAAGAAGATAAGCCGAGAAAAAAAATGGGGAAAAAGCAAATCATGATCCCTCCAATTATTGTTGGAATTGCAACTCTTTCAGGCTTTGTCATAATGCATTTTTTCCCAGCTCCCTCTCCGGTACAAGTTTGTCTAAGATCTCACAATGACACTTTCAACATTTACTCCAAAATCGACTTGGAAGTCGATGGACAACAAAGATTCTTGCCAGATAATATAGGCAAAATGAAGGACGGAAAAGAGTGTCTTAGAGTTATCCATACTGATGAAGTTGGTGATGAAATTCATGTTCAGTTCGTTCGGCCCGTTAGAATGACATTGGACGATTTCATGAAAATCTATTCTTCAGACAACAGGACAATTTCAGTAGTGGATAATTCAACTGGAAAAGATGTATTCCAAAATATTACTCTGTCCGACTACAATATTGATTACTCATATTTTTCTGAAAGCCAATTCGTGAAAATTACTAATCTTACGAGTTCGCCGCCATTGAGTGATACATATTTGGCAAGGATTTCATTGGTCTCCAAATAGATATAAATAGACAGTATCATTTTTGAATAGAATTGAGTAAATCCGCAGTTGTCATAAAAGGAGATGGAACCGGACCAGAACTTGTTGACGCAATGGTTAACGTACTACAGGAATGTCATTCAAAAATAGATTTAATTCCATGCGATGCGGGTTCAGAGTGGTGGACAAAAAATGGTGGTAGTTCCTATATTTCTGAAGAAGTATGGAAACTTTTGGAAAATTCCGATGCTTGCTTTAAAGGACCAACCACGACGATTCCAACTCCAAATGCGCCTAGGAGTGTGGCAGTTAGTATTAGACAAAAGTTTAATCTCTATGCCAATGTTCGTCCAATAAAGACTTATAAAAATTCTTCACATCAGTTGGATTTTGTTTGTATCAGAGAGGCGACCGAAGGATTGTATTCTGGAATAGAATTCAAGATAGGTGATGATGCTGCTATAGCAGTAAGGAAGATAACGAAGAAAAGTTGTGAAGATGTAGTAAGACATGGTTTTAAGGTTGCCACTGAAATGAAATTTAAGAAAATTTATGTTATAACAAAGAGGAACATATTAAAAGAAACTGATGGTATATTTTGGAAAGCAGTTCAAGACATTCAAGCAGAATTCGGCGATATTTCCGTAGAGGAATACTATATCGATAATATGACGCAACAATTGGTTAAGAACCCAGAACGATTTAACAAAAGCATCTTACTAAGTACAAACTTGTTTATGGATATTGTATCTGAGTGCGCCTCGGGACATGTGGGTTCTATTGGAAACGTTTATTCCGGAAACTATGGAGATGAGTATGCTATGTTTGAACCAGCACACGGAAGCGTACCAAAATATGCTGGAGCTAATAAGGTAAATCCAGTTGCTACTATTCTGTCGGGTGCATTGATGGCCAAATACCTTGGAGAGAATGATGTTTGCAATGCAATTTTTGCTGCGGCTGAAGAAACAATTAACGAGGGAAAATGTCTAACATACGACCTGGGCGGTTCAGCTACCTTAAGTGAGATGGCCGATGAAATTGCAAAAAGGTCTAAATCACATATACCATAATATGGTAACTAAGTAGATATTCATCAATTCATTGCTGTATTTTTTTACTTATCTCTATTATTTCTAATGATTCATAAAATAGATTTTTTTTAGCAATCTGTTTCATCACAAGATTATTTTCCACTATGAAACTTTCTAATTTTTTCTTATCAGAAAGGCTTGATACCAATATGAGTATCTTACCTGCTTTTGACAGTTTATCAAGTGCACTGGTTAGAATATGAATTGAAACTTCAATACCACTAGGTCCACCATCAATGGTTTTGTCGACATGATTTAGATTATTTGGAAGATATGGTGGATTTGTTACAATCAGATCAAACTTTACATTATATAAGGCTGAGGCAGCATCGCAGCAAATCAGTCTATCATTTTTCAAGATACTTTGCGAATGTTTTAAAGAATTAAAATGTATATCAGTTCCTATTACGATTCTAAAATTCTTTGACAATTCTTTAAGAATGATTCCGCTGCTGGTTCCTACTTCTAAAGCCAACTGGCCATGGTACTGATTGACTATATCCGATAGAAAAATACTGTCGTCTGAAGGTAAATACAATGCAGATGAAATATAGGCGCAAATTTATAACTGTACAACTTTTTTAGCTTTTATACTTTTTTTTGCTTATTCTTGATTAGGTCATAGGAAATATCAATCAAAGTTTCAACATTTAACTGACTGATTTTTTTATTTTGATACTGCTTGGATTCTAATAATGTGTCCGCGTTCTTGTTTTTGTTACTAAATAGAAATTCTAGGCCTGAAATAATTTTATGGTCCATGTTATTATTTTTCTTCTTTAATCGGATAACCTTGGAGTCTATCTTTGGAGGCGGATGGAAAGAATTTTTTGTAACGTCAAAAAGTTGTTCAATGTCAAAACAATATTGAGAAAAAACCGAAACAGCAGAATAATCTGCATTGCCCGGTAATGCTGTAAGTTTGTCAGAAAATTCTTTTTGTACCATGATTACTGCCTCTCTAAACTCATGAATCGATAACCACTTCATTATCTCTTTTGATCTAGCATATGGTAGATTCGATAAAAAAAAGTCAAATTCATGATCCTCCTGTTTAAAGAAATCCTGGTTGAAAATTACAACGTTGCTATTTTGAATAAGATAATTCTTTGCTTTAGAATATATCTCCTTGTCAATTTCGTAAGTGTATACCAATCTAACCGTCTCTGCTATCTTTTTCGTAAGGTATCCATATCCGGTACCAAACTCTAACACTACATCATTCTTTCCAACATTACAGGCTTCAATGATTTTGAAAATTATGTTATAGTCTATTAGAAAATGTTGACCAAGATTTTTTCTGTTGTCATCTTCCAACGAATAGTGTCATCCTAGTCTCTTTTGTGATTTCCTCAACTATCCTTTTTGCTACTAGTTTATGAATATCCTTTAGACCTATTCTTGATTGTATGTCTGAGAAAGAAGTAAATTTGTTCTTTTCCCTATCGTTGATTATGCTCATCATATACGTTTTTCCTATTCCTGGTATCAATTCTAATGAATGTATTCTTGGTGTGATCGGCTGAGCTGTATTAATGTAAGTAACAAATCGTTCCTCATTTGCAAGCACTATCTTTTCAACAATAGGAGGAAGTTCACTTTTTGCGGTTTGCGATATTGAATCGTATTGTAACTTGCCAAGGACGCTAATTATCTTGTTTCTTCCTTCTTTCCCAATATACACTCTTTCTCCGATATCAAAATTAGCGTTCTGTATTCCTAGTAATTCCAATAATGTCAAACGGTTCTCACCTATTGCCTGAATGATTATCCCTTCTCTTCCTCTTATTGTAAGGGATTTTCCTCTAAGAGTGAAATCTAGAACATATGCATATTCTTCAAATTTGTGACTATGTAGGTTATAATCATGACCTGTGTGTCTATTATGAAAGTTACTATGATTGGTAGAATCCAATTACTTGCACTAATGTACTGCGTACTTTTTAAGTTTCATGCACTGCTGTAATTTTTTGTAAAATGCTTTCTGAAGTTGATGTTAATATCAATTTTTTCCAACCAAATGTAAAGGCCCTGATTTCCTCCAATGTAGAAGGTAATATATTCACAATTTCAACAGCCTCTTCCTCAGTAAGATTGCATTGGCTTACTAGTTCACTAACAAGTTTTTGTGCCTGTTTTCTACTTGTTTTTGAAAACTTGTTTACATAATCATAAGTCCATCGCTGGATTTGATCCATTTCATCGACTTTCTTGGCTTCTAATATCTCCTTTACATCTGGTAGTGCTATCATCTCTTTTTTTGTTATTTTTGTCAATACTCAAAACCTTCTATTTTATGGGGCGGATATGGTTAAACTTGGTTTGCAAGTACTTTTGTTTATCGCCGACAAGTATTCCGATCTTGACAGTTCTCCTACCAATTTCCTTGATATCCCCTACTCTCCCCTGAAATCTTCTATGTGGGGTTGTCTTGTGTTCCCGAGGATCTATTATTACTACTACCTTATCGCCGATTGAATAGTTGATTAGTAAATGTGAAAGTCCCCTTGACATATTGCCCTTAGTCATAATATGTCTGGATTTCCTTCTAATACCATGAGATTTTGGCATGCTGAATTATCATATTACTCCTTAATTTAATATTAACTGGTGATTTTGTCTAATATTGATTTTGTAATATTGGTGAATTTGTCAGTTCCTCGGTACTCTCCGTTAGAGTGAACCACTATTTCTGTGGATCTCCAATTCCCTGGTCGTTTAGTGTAAACAGTATCTCTCTTTCTGAATGATAAGGGCTGTCGACCATTCTAGCAATTCGATTCTTGCCAGATTTCTTCAGGTAGAGTCGATACGTGCTAGAATGGGCCATGACGTTTCCCCCTGTGGCCTTGTTAGGATCACCAAATATCGCATCGGGTGATGACTGAATTTGATTCGTCAATACTACTGCAATCTTGCATGTTTCAGCAATTCTTAGAAGTATGTGTAGTAATCTGTTAATCCGTTGCTGCCTTTCTGATAAGAAAGATCTTCCAAGAAATTCTGCCCTGTAGTGAGATACAATGGAATCAACTATCATGAGTTTTATATTGTGTAAATTGATAACATTCGGAGATTCCTGAATAATTACTTCTTGATGAGAGCTATTGTATGCTTTTGCGACAATGACATTTTCAAGAGTTGTATTAGGATCAATGTTCCTTGCAGAAGCAATGGAGGCAATTCTTTCTGGTCTAAATGTATTTTCTGTATCAATGTACAAAGCCCTAGATAAATTGCCCTCTACGTCATTTTGTTGAACAGTGACGCAAAGGGTGTGACAAATTTGGGTCTTACCCGTACCAAATTCACCATATAATTCGGTAATTGCCCTTGTTTCTATTCCTCCCCCCAGAAGATCATCCAGATTTTTTGAGCCTGTAGCAATACGATATTCCGATTTTCTCTTTTCGTAAATTTGATTTGCAGTAATAAAGGGCTTGTCAAAAACGCCAATATCTTCTAAGGTTTCTCTTGCCTTATTGCACAGCATTATACATTTTTCTATTGCAATTCCGGTAGCTTCTGCAATATCCATCGGACCACGAATAACTAGATCCTTAATTGACCTAAAACCAGCTTCCTTCAAAGAGGTTTTAGTTGCAGGACCGATGTCTTTCAGTGTGTCAATGTCAGTTGCACCTTCGCTACCCTTATCGGACATATTGTTAATATCATGTAGTATCTAGTACCTTCGTTTGAAAAACCTTGTTATTCCCATACAACATCAGAGTGAGAAAACATGCATTCTTATTTTTTGGAAAAAATCCTGTTTACCAATTGTACAGTACCTCTAATTGTATGTTCATCAGATTCAACCGGGAAAATATCCTTCGACTTAAGTTCTCTTGTCGTATTAGGACCAATGCTTATCAAAGCTTCCATCTCATTGACATGCTGCTTAAAGTCGGGGAGAACTACTTGCATTATTGAAAAGAAATAGCGAACCGCCGAAGGGCTAGTAAAAATTATGGCTTGTACCTTATTCATTTTGATTTGCTTTGAGAAATCAATCCATGTCTGATTTGACGTTTCTACTTGAGGATAATAGATGTAAAATTCATCCAGAATTATTGACATTGAATCTAATTTATCCTTTAGAAAAGAGTTTGACGCCCCGCTCCTTGGTATCAGTATGCGAGTCCCGGGATTGACCGATAATTTATTTAATAAATTCAGAATACCAAAAGTGGAATAGTCACTTGGCTGCCACTTTACCAAAACATTATTCGATTCAAGTCTTTTTCTTGTTGACGGTCCTATTGCAATAACATCACATTTGGATAGTTGTTGCTCCAATATTGGAGTTAGATTATTTTCTCTCACCAATTTGAAGAATAGATCTACAGAATTAGGACTCATGAATAAGTAATAGTGGTATTGTTTGGAACAAAATTGAGCGAATTTTTCAAGAAATTGTTGCGAATCAATAGGAATTAATTTCATTGTTGGTAAGGAGATTGGTATGCCGCCTTCTTGTTTTACCAATCGTATAAATTCGGTATTATTTGATTCAGTACGTGTTATTGCAATAGTTTTGTTGATTAAAATCTTACCCAATAATATAATAAAATTTGCTTGTCATAAAAGCATTAGGATTACTGTTTTAGGATATTGATAATATGGGTTAGTCTAATTACTTGGAACAAACCAATTTATTTTGTTTTGAATTCCTACAACTTTTCCGACTATTATTATCGCAGGAGAATGAACTTTTTTCTGCTTTACCTTTTTTTCAATATTGTCTAAATTGCCAATCACTACTTTCTGTTTATTTGACGTGGCATTTTCAATGACCGCAATCTTTGCATTTCTGGTTAATCCAGCTCCGATCAGTTTTCTGGTAATATCATTTAATTGTTCCAAACCCATGAAAATCACAATGGTATCAGCTGCCTTTGTAATGGAATTCCATTTTATGGATGACTTTTTTTCCCCAATTGATTCATGACCTGTTAATATCACGACAGATGATGAATAATCTCTATGTGTTAATGGAATACCCGAATATACTGCTGCGCCATTTAAAGAAGATATTCCAGGAACTATTTCGTATTTTATATTTTTGGATGCGAGAAATTCAGCTTCCTCGCCACCACGACCAAAAATAAATGGATCACCGCCTTTCAATCTCAGTATTTTTTTTCCATCATTTGCGTACTTTAGCATTAACTCATTTGTAATCATTTGATTAGTAGTAGGATCACCTGACTCCCTGCCAACATAAACTTTTTCTGATTGAGAGGAAGCCATATTAAGAATCCCTTTGTTTACTAACCTGTCGTAAAGGATAACATCACATTCTGACAATAGTTTGCAAGCTTTTATTGTTAGCAAGTTTCGGTCACCCGGACCTGCTCCACAGATATACACTTTACCTTTTGGTTTTACTTTTGGCTGTTCCACTTTTCTAATGCCTCTCTCCATTCATGAGCAAAATCTGCTGCTCCTTTTGATAATAGGTCAATTGCTACATCCCTTCCAACCTGAGATGCATTTGATATGACATCTGATTTTTTTATGTTTATTGATTGAGTACCATCAGCAGAAAAAACTGTTGAATACATCACGATTCTATTAGTTTTCAAATTAGGTAACGCTATGGCACCTACTGGAAATCTGCAACCAGCATTCAAGTAGTGGATCAGAGATCGCTCTGCATCGATAGCATATCTTGATGGTTTATCTTCAATTTTTTGTAATTTAGCAATTAGGTTTTTGTTATCTTTTCGACATACGATTCCAATTGCTCCTTGACCTGGAGCTGGAACGAAATCTCGATAGTTAAACCGCTGAACTATAAAACTTGTCAAGTGAAGTCTTTTCAGGCCAGCTTCTGCCAAAACAAGGGCGTCAAAAGGACCTTCAATACATTTTCTTACCCGACTTTCGACATTACCTCTTATTGGAATCACTTTTACATTCGGATTCTTCCTTTTTATTTGAACAGCTCTTCTTAAACTGCTTGTGCCTACATGGGAGTTTGGCTCTAATGATTCTATTCTTGATTTTGATTTTCCAATTAAGACATCGTTTGGCTTTTCTCGTTTTAGTATTGATGCTACGACTAATTCATCGCCAATATCCGTGGGTATGTCCTTGATACTATGCACTGCGAAATCTGCCTCCTCCTCGAGAACAGCTCTATCAACTTCCTTTTCAAATACACCTTTTTCGTCTACAGAAAAAAGTAACTTGTTTTTATTAATATCTCCACTAGATCTAATTTTTACAACATCACATTTTACAGAAGGATAATGTTTGTGCAAATTGTCAGTTACTATTTCGGTCTGTATCAAAGCCAATTTGCTTCCACGTGTTGCGATTCTATAATTATTCAAAATCTTTCACTTTTTTCAATCCCTTTGCAAATGATTCAATGGTTCTATCTATGTCCTCATCATCATGTGAATAGGAAATGAAACAAGTTTCAAATTGCGATGGTGGTATAAATATCCCAGATTTTAAGAGCTCGTCAAATAGTTTCTTATAAAGAATGTTATTTGATTTTCTAACACTAGAAGCGTCTTTTATTTTTTCATCCGTAAAATAGAGTTGGAACATAGAGGAGATATTATTTACACTCGCCTTAAATTTTAGATCTTTTAGATGATCTCTAACTCCATTAGATAAAGTATCCGTGAAACGCGAAAGCTTTGGGTACAACTCATTTTTCACGCTAATTAATTTTTCTAATGTCGCAATCCCTGCACTTGTAGAAATTGGATTTCCTGCATATGTACTTCCTTGAAATACAGTTCCTTGCGGAGATAACAATTCCATTATCTTCTTTTTCCCAGCTATGGCAGAAAGTGGAAACCCATTACCAATTGATTTTGCAAGTGTTATAATATCTGGTATCACTCCAAAATATTCGGAGGCACCCCCCGGTGAAAGTCTAAAACCCGTTACAACTTCATCAAAAATTAAAACTATGTCTTCCCTTTCACAAATTCTTCTTAATTTACTAAGATAATCCTCCTCTGGAATAATTAAGCCCATGTTTGCCAAAACCGGTTCAACTATCACACAAGCAATATCATTGTTAGTCTTGACCAGATTTTCGAGCGCACCTAAGTCGTTGTATGGTACTAGTAATGTTTGATTCATCGACTCTTTCAAATTGCCATTAAATGAATTATTTGAGGCACTTGAGCCAGGATTTACCATAACATAATCATAAGCACCGTGGTAACATCCGTCAAACTTGACCACCTTTTTTTTCTTTGTAAAAGCCCTTGCCAGCCTGATAGAATGCATAGTTGCTTCTGCTCCCGTGTTCATCAGTCTTACCATTTCCATATTGGGAATCATTTCAATTATCAGTTCAGCAAGTCTAACCTCATTTTCTGTAGGAACACAGAAAATATTGCCCTTTTCCAGCTGTTTCTTCACAGCGTTTAAAATTTCAAAATACGCATGTCCTAAAATAACAGCACCGTACCCTAGGCAATAGTCAATTAGGGTGTCATGATCTTCTGTAATAATCTTTGAACCTTTGCCGTATGAGGCAAAGAACGGATATGGTTCATAGAAACGAACCGGACTGTTAACGCCACCAGGGATTATTTCTTTTGCTCTATTAAATAGAGAAGCCGACAAACATGAATATCATAATTTTAAAACTGTTATAATTGTATCTTTAGTTGCTGTTCAATATCTCTGCAATCTTCTTTGTGTGGTATGATATGATGATGTCTGCCCCCGCTCTTTTAATCGAGGTTGTAAATTCCATAATTATTTCTTCTTCGTTTACCCATCCTTCAAGAGCTGCCGCTTTTACGATAGAATATTCTCCTGAGACGCTGTACGCACATACTGGTAATAAGGTACTCTGTCTAGTCTTGTAAATTAAGTCAAGATATGGCAAGGCAGGTTTTATCATTATAATGTCTGCACCTTCTTTAACATCCATCATTATTTCATGAAGCGCTTCGTTAGTATTTTGAAATGGCATTTGGTATGATTTTCTGTCACCAAATTCTGGAGTGGAGTGAGATGCATCTCTAAATGGAGTATATAGATTGGAGGATAATTTAGCAGAATATCCAATAATGCCCACATTTTTAAAGCTATTATGGTCTAGTGCCTTCCTGATACTTTTTACCTGTCCGTCCATCATAGCTGAAGGTGCTACGAAATCAGTTCCAGCTTCTGCATGACTTAACGCGACGCGATCCAAGATTTTCAAACTTTCATCATTGTCTGCAACATTATTTTTTATGATACCGCAGTGTCCGTGTGAAGTATATTGACATAGACATACATCAGTAATTGCTACAATTTTTTCGCCGAAATTATTCTTAATTGTCTTCACGGATTCTTGAACTATTCCGTCTTTTCGATATGCACTGGTAGCTCTATCGTTTTTTAGTTTTGGAATTCCAAAAATCAAAAAGGTCTTTACGCCCAAATCATACAACTCTTGGACATTTTTGACTAGACTTTTTTGAGGTATTCTGAAGATTCCAGGCATCAACTCAATTTCTTTTGGTTCCTTGATCCCTTCTTGAACGAAAATAGGACACACAAGATCTTTTACTGATAATCTTGTTTCTTGCAAAAGATCTCTTATCGCAGGTGTACGCCTTAATCTTCTTAGTCGAACTTGTGGAAACCCATTTAACTCATGGTCTTCATTTTGGTTCATAATTAAAAATCCTTGATACTATGTTCAATACATCCTCATTTTTTTCTGCATTACCAATTTCCTTTCTGAAATTATTCATAGGTGTAGATAATATTCCTTCTACTATTGCAAATGATAGCTGCTCCATAATTTCAAATTCCTTCATTCCTTTCTTAATTCCTAGCATCCTTGCTGCTTTGGATAATTCTCTATTTCTCACTTCATCTACTATTTTGAATATTGATACTACAAAAGGTTCAGCCTTGATCTTTCTAAATAATAAATTCATGGATTCCATTCCACCTTGGATCATCTTTTCTGCCATCCTTATTTCTTCATATCTACGCTTCAGGTTTCTATCTACTATTTCTGCAATTTGATCTATGTTAACTAATTTTATTCCAGATATTGTTGCAATTTTGTCATCAACAGTCCTTGGATTGGAAAGATCAAATATCATCATTCCATCATTTTTATTTTTACAATTGAAAATTCGATCATAAGTAATAAGATAGTATGGAGCTGTCGTAGAAACAAAGATGATATCCGTCTTATCAAAATTATGAAGTGCATCTTCAAACTCTATTGGAGTTCCACCAACAGTACTAGAAAATGACTTTGCTCTCTCATAAGTTCTGCTTGCAACTTCAAAGTTAACCTGTCTCTTCTTGAGCGATTTGGCAACTAATGTTGCTCCCTCACCTGTTCCAATCAATAGTACTTTTTTATTTTGAAAATCATCAAAATATTCCTCAGCCAAGTTAACTGCCATTGAACCAATAGATACACTTCCTTTATTCAAACCAGTGTTGGTTCTAATTCTACTTCCAACTTTTATTGCGTGTTCAAAAATTAACGGAATAAAAGAATCAACGTAGCAATTCTGGCGAGAGTATTCAAATGCCCTTTTAACTTGACCCAATATTTGATCTTCTCCAACTACGAGGGATTCAAGCCCTGAAGTCAGTCTCAAAAGATGATGTATCGCTTCTTTTCCCTCATCAGTTTCAGCAGAATCAAATGACAAGTCCTCAAGTTCTGTAATGCCTCTCCACGTATCAAAGATCTTTTCTACATCAATCCTTTCTAGGACCAAAAAAAGTTCTACTCTATTACATGTTTGAAGTATGACGCATTCCCGTATATCACCACTTGTCAAAAATACTCGATGTGCCTTGGCGATATCCTTGAAAGTAAATTTTTCAAGTACGTGTATTGGAGCTTTCTTGTGAGTTATTCTCACATTCAATAGTTTTAGCTCATCGGTGACTATTGTATTCATGCTTCATTCACCTTTTCCCAATTATTCAACATGTGTAATGCAGTCATTTTTGCTTCGTTAAGCTTGTTTGATCTTAACAAATGTTGGATATTTTTATCTTTTATTAGTGAATATAAAAATTGCTTTCTTTCTCTTACCGTACCAATTTTTCGCTTTGCCTTCTTTCTGGCAAATTCTTGTAAGATTATATTGCTAATGTCCGAATCATTGATACTTCTGTGTACCATCCTTTCTATTTTCATCCTTATTTTTCTAGCCATTATGGGGCTCTTACCAGAAGTTGAAATTGCAACTTGTATTAGACCTTCATAATTCACAAGTGACGCATATGAAAAATCACTTATCTTCGGATCATCAGATGCATAAACAAAGGCTCCCATAGTTCTCCCCTTTCCTACGAGTTTCCTATTCAAGCCTCTGTCATCAGTCGCAGCCAAAATCAAGAACACATCCTTGAATTGGTCTAGAATTTTGACATCTTTGATTCTACTTTTTATCAAGTTAATTTTTCCGTCAGACATCAATTTTTTGAGATGACTATTGAGTCTGCTTGTTATTACCGTTATTTCACAATCTTGGTCCAAAAGTCCATTTATCTTACGTAGGCCTTCGGTACCGCCGCCTATCACGATCGCCTTCTTGTTATATACGTTAAGATCAACTATCAATTAGGATCTCCTGGTGATCTATGCATTTGATAGACATGTCTTTATTTAATCATTCCATGGAGATATTGTGGTCAAATATTCCATATTCTAAACTCTAAACGATTTTTTTAACTTCATTGAGTATCATATAGTATATATACAATAACGACGTTATAATTCTTAATGACTTCAGATCTGAATATGGACTATAGCAAGTATGACTTTAAAGATTCTACAGAGCTTTATGTATATTTAAGTAAGAAGGGGCTCTCCAGGGGAACCGTTGAAGAGATTAGCAAACTTAAAGACGAACCAGATTGGATGCGCGAATTTAGATTACGATCATATGATGTTTTTCTAAGCAAACCCATGCCAAATTGGGGTGGCGATTTATCACATATTGATTTTCAGAATATCTACTATTATGCGAAAGCGTCTGAAAAACAAGGTAAGACTTGGGAAGAAGTTCCAGAATCTGTGAGGAATACTTTTGAAAAATTAGGGATTCCTGAAGCAGAAAGAAAATTCCTTGCTGGAGTCGGTGCACAATATGAGTCAGAGGTCGTATATCATAATCTCCGGGAAGATTTAGAAAAACAAGGAGTGATATTTACTGATACTGATTCTGCGGTAAAAAAATATCCTGATATTCTGAAGAAACACTTTGGTAAGGTTATTCCTCCTGAGGATAACAAATTTGCAGCCTTAAACAGTGCTGTATGGTCTGGAGGATCGTTCATCTATGTTCCTCGAAATGTAAAAGTTGATCTTCCACTTCAGGCATATTTCAGAATCAATGCGGAAAACATTGGTCAGTTTGAAAGAACTCTTATCATAGCAGATGAAGGTGCAGAAGTGCATTACATTGAAGGATGTACAGCACCTGTATATACGACTGAATCTCTTCACTCTGCAGTAGTAGAGTTAATCGCAAAGAGAGGTGCAAAAATAAGGTATACCACAATTCAAAATTGGAGTAAAGACGTCTATAATCTAGTCACGAAGAGAGCATATGCTTATGAGAATGCAACGGTTGAGTGGATAGATGGCAATCTTGGAAGTAAATTAACGATGAAATATCCGGGTGTTTACATGCTTGGTAAAAGGGCACATGCCGAAGTAATTTCAATTGCTTTTGCAGGCAGTGGTCAACATCAAGATGCTGGAGCAAAAGCAGTACATCTTGCTCCCGAAACAACATCTAGAATTACAAGTAAGTCTGTAAGTAAAGATGCAGGGCGTACAACTTATCGAGGACTATTACATGTCGCGAAAGGTGCAACAGGTGTTAAATCTAATGTCCGATGTGATGCTTTACTCCTTGATAAGAACTCTCGAACAGACACTTATCCATATGTAGAAGTAAACGAAGATGATGCCACAATATCTCATGAAGCAACAGTAGGTAAGATAGGCGAGGATCAAATTTTCTATCTTATGAGTAGGGGATTTTCAGAATCAGATGCTCTCTCGTTGATTGTTGGTGGTTTCATGGAACCGTTTACAAAAGAACTACCAATGGAATATGCAGTTGAGCTTAATCGACTGCTAAAGATGGAGATGGAAGGCTCAGTCGGATAGACGAGACTGGACCAGAACTACGCTCTTCATTTTTTGAATGTACAAGCACGTGTATTTGACTGGAGAAATTGCATTTTAATGAGTTGAACTAGAAACATTTTTTCCTTTTTTATCAAACTGAAATCCTTATATGCCGCCTTTAAGTGATTTCTTTCTGAATCATAGAGGTTTTGTGGAGAACTCTAAATGGATTTTACATATTTAATCATGCAATTTCTGTTTACCCCGCACTACGTTGAAAATCCACCATTGCCATTCTCATTTAGCTCAATGATTATTGCAGCTCTTGTTGCTATTTCCATGAATGTGGCATTCGCATTTCTCAGAAAGAAAACAACTGATATAGAAAAAATGGGTAAAATAATGAAAGAATCAGTTGAATTTAGAAAACAGATGATGGCCGCTGTCAAAAAGCAAGACAAAGAGTTGATTGCCGAACTCAAGAAAAAGCAAGCTTATGTAAATAAAATGAATATGGAAATCCAACAACAGCAAATGAAACCCATGTTTATCTATATGATACCGTCATTTCTGTTGTGGATTCTAGTTTTTCCAACCATTTTTGGCCAAGTGGTAGCACTTTCACCAATTCACCCCGATATACCATGGATAACTTGCAATGCAGACAATGTAAAAAATGACACAACCCTCAAAGACGATGGAAATCCGAAAGGACCCTGTAAGATTGAAGGTCAGGTATACCTATGGGGATGGTTTCTAATAGTCAATTTTGCCTTTAATGGAATAATTTCAAAGCTTACAAGAACAAACCTACCAAGTGTCACAGGTTAATTCCATATTCTTCATTTTAGTAATATTTAAGACCGGAAACTATTTTGCGCATTGAAATTTGTCTTTACCTGATGTTTTGTATTCTTGATATTAAGTGAGATAGCCTATTTGTGGGATGGGCTGTAATGTTGTTATAATCATCCATTATATCTAGATCTTTGGATAGGTTTACAGACTTGACAACTACAGTCTGTGCGCCGGTCTTTCTTGAGGATTGAATGTGGTTGTAATAACTATAATTATCATATGAGGTTTCATACAAGTTAAATGGTCTTCTTATCAACAGGTTAGTCCCATCCATTCTTACAGAGGGTACAATTATTGAGCATCTGTTAAGTTTACTAGCGATTAATAACAATAGTTCTATCTCATTTGGATCTAGAAAGATCAGATCTATGGGCACAACGATACTTGTATTGAACAGATTTTCTTTACAAATGCCATCACCAACCCTAACTGCATGATTCACTCCCTTCTCCTTTGAGAAAATGAATTTGACACCGTAATGCCTGGAAATTTTTTCCACTCTTTCATCGGCGGATATAGTTACTATGGAAGAGATATTCTTGCATTTCTTCAAGGCAAGGATTGTTGATTTTAGCATCAATTCAGTTAATACAATTTTTTGGTTTCTAGTTAGCTTTAATCTGGTCTTACTTGATTCAAATTGCTTTACTGGAATAAATGCTGCGGTTTTCATGATTCAAGCATTGTTAAATGTTTTTAGAATATAATCTGACAACTTAATTTCATCCTGTTCATTTTCCATAATGATATTAGTCTTGTAGACATCAACTCCATAATTTCGTATCCTATTTTCATACTCTTTATCCGATTCAGAGATTACCAAATTCGATGCTATATTAGAATAGTGAGAGGCTATACCTACTGGAGAGGATTCAATACCCATAGCCCGTAAGTATTTTGAGGCAGGTCCACTTAGTGCTTGGTTTCCAATTAATGGGCTAACTGCGATTACCTTTTTCTTTCTTGATTCAAGTTCCTTTCGGATTGAAGGTATTGCAGTAACTGGACCAATGCTTGAAATTGGATTGCCAGGAGCTATTACAATTATGTCTGAATTTCTGATGGCATGAAGTGTTTTGGGACTTGGAACTGCTTTTTCGATACCCTCATACCTTATATTCAAAATATCTAACTCGGCATGATTTTTGACCCAATATTCTTGAATATGCATTTCACCAACAGGTGTTTCAATTCTAGTTTCGAAATGATAGTCTGAAGCAGGTAGTACGACTGTTGAAACAGAAAGTTTTTTTCGTATCCATTCTGTAACCCAAGAAAGGGATTTGCCTTCGTTTAGGAAGTGAGTTCTGGCTACATGAAGAGCTAGATCTTTGTCACCAATTCTGAACCAATAATCCTGTCCAAGTCTTTTCATTTGTTCCATGAAAACAAATGAATCATTCATCACCCCCCATCCTCTGGATTTATCTAAAAGACCGGACAGACCATAGACCACTGTGTCGATATCTGGACATATGTACAGGCCATGTAACCAAATGTTGTCTGCGATATTGGAGACAACTACCAAATCTTCGGTAACCTTAGACAAGCCTCGAGCTAGTTTAACTGACCCTGTTCCTCCCGCTATAAGTGTAATCAAAATAAAAGAACACTAATTGGCATACAACTTTTTTAAATTTTCCGAAATTGACGTATTTGATCTTCAAAAAAATAGGTGACACGAAATTCTACGTTGATTCCTTGGCTGTACGACAAAAACTGTTGCATTAGATAAAGATTATAAACAGGTTGAATTAGTCTCTACCCTGTGAATAGTTTCAGATTCATTATGGTTATTTTTTTGATAACATTCACAGTTAGTTCATTTATCTCGAATTCTTATGCCGTTCAAATGACTGCCGTTTTGTCTCCCCAGCAAAATCAAGCCGATCCTGTGTTTACTGCCAATCGTTTTATAACATTGGAATATGACCCAACAAGTGAGCTAGCAAAGAAATTGGCGACTGTTAATGACAACCTTAGATTTCAAGCAAATGCCTCCACACCAGGAATGGCAGAATTAATTTCTGGAATAAATAAGGATATCTTTACAGAAAAGCAAAGCCCTATTCTGATTGAAAACGCTACAATCGATTACACAGCAACGTTAAGGGGCAGTAGTGATAGGCTTATCATGTCATACAAGGTAGTCTTTACACCAAGCATAAGTGGATTCACACTTCCAAGCAATAGTTCGGAATCTGGAGGAGCTCTGGTCGATTTGGATTGGAGAGGGTTTTTTACTAATAGATCATTGGAAATTCAAGTACCTGATATTGGTAATGTCAGTATTAATTATCCAATAAGTTTACTGCAAGTCAAGTTTCCTGAAATAGCACAGCAATTGAATTCAAGTGAGGCAGGCGATATATTCAATACTCCACTGTTTAACTTTGAGAAAATTGCAACTCCCATGGAACGTTGGCATTTCTTGTTTGACCCAAGTGGGAGCCAGGCTTCCGCAGCCGGTTCTGGGTACGAAGAATTAGGAGGTGCCCGTGTTGTTTCAATATTCTCTTTAGGTGAAAGTAGCTTTAGGGAAGGTGTTATGGAGGCAGAGGAATCTGATGCCGCTGCAGTAATAGACGGCACAAATGTGGATATCCATTCCAGTCACCCTCCTCCAAGTGGGCAAATTCAAATTGCGGGATTTGCAACAGTATCTAGAAATGGAAACTCTGAAATTGCATTTGTCACCGAAAACGCCCCAGAGGGAACCACAACAGCAACCGGTGGATTTCCATTACAGGTACTTTTAATCCTTGCAGGCATGATGGCCGCAGTATCAGTTTTCGTTTTGTGGAAAGCAAGAAAGTAACACATTCACTTAATTCCCTCTATTTACTTTTGTCATAGCGTCAAATACATCTTGGATAATTTAGAGATTTTTTTGATTCAATTCAGCTTCTGATTGATAGGAAGACCAAGTATCTTAAGTTGGTAAAATTTATTATCATCTAGATTTTTTATGGATCTCTTAGAATCTGAGTAGTTATTGCGCCAATTAATGCAGTTTACTGTTCTTTTTTGGAAACTACATTGCATCAATTAAAAAATAAATGTGTTTGCTAGCAGTAACCCTCCTTTTGTTTTAAGTGGGATTCCACTGAGCGGTCAACCTGGGTTCATACAGGAATGTTAACCCCTTTTTGTCCTTGCTCCACTCAGGTCGGCGGTTTCATTCCAGTATTGACATCTTCAGGCTATTCACCATCATCATCATTTTGATCAACTGGATATCCTTTCTGTTCCGTAGCCAGGTGTCTCCACCTAATTATCGCTAATTTGAGTGCCTGTTATGAGGGAGGAGTTTCCTCTCTTTCGAGTCACCCACACGCTAGCTAACACAATAAAAATTAGTGGTGAGACTACAAAAATCTTTGTTAATTTGAACAATATGAGAATACGATGCTAAAGTTGCTTCATCCTTACTATGGTAGACATTATGATTGAAAGTATATCGATTTTTTGTTAGTCCATCAACTGCGTTTCGATTGCAATAGGAGAGTTTTGTGAATTATGACCCAAATTGCTTTACTAGCATATCTCTCTTCTTCTTTATTTGGAAGAGTGAGTCTGTTCTTTCGTAAGCCTCCTTTTTAGGCCGCCCAAACATCATTGATTGGAATAGAAGGTGATTTTCAGGAATTACAATACCCGTCTGATCATCCGAATAGAGTATTTTTAGTGTGTCATCACTTTTCCTCATTGTTTCCTCATGAAGGTGTACCATATTGGTATCATCATGTTCAAATCCAAATTCACGCGCTTTAAGACGAATATCTGCAGTACCTTTTGCTTTACTAAGAACGGCCACTCCAAATTCGTCATTATAGATATCGGATAGTGAATCAAAATTAGGGACCTTATCACTGAATCTTATTACCATTTGATGAAGATGCATCATCCTCGATGGTACTTTATATGCCTCAACGTATAGTTTTACTGACGGCAGGAACGATTTAACGTCATCCTGATGATGGGGATTCTTGTCCCATTCTATCGAATCTTTAACTTCTTTTGTATCTTCCAGGTCTGCCCATCTTCTGATTAATGTAACATCATAGCGCTTTATCTTATCTCCAAATTTTTCGATCATAGGCTGCATAATTCTTCCCATTCCAGAAACATTACAGCTGCCCTGTATGACATATTTTTGATTTGCAACCTTATCATAATTTACCCTAGAATTGTGAATAATGTCAGCAACCTTATTTTCGCCCGATCTATCTTCGCCTCCTTGAAAGATTGCAGGTTTATTCAAAGGAACATAGTAATTTACTTTGTTCCTATAACCAAATCCTTCTTTGGCAGCATCAATTACAAGATCGGATGATTTGATTGCATCAGTAATTGTACCCGAAATATCGTAGCCTTTTTGTCTAAATTCTCGGATTTTTCCTTCTGGAACATAGACAGGAAATTTCTTTGCAAAGGCTTCGTCTAATTTATCATCAATTGAATATTTTCCAATCCCAACAAATTGAATTTCCTTATCATGAGAGAATGCAGATGCCAGTCGCCTACCAATATTTCCATAACCATTAATGAATACTCTTACCATTTCTCAATGTTTTTAGTGAAAATGAAGGATTATTTAATGTATTATCAATGAAATTTTATTCTTCATTTACGTAGAGTAGGATCCTATAGTTCCAAAATTGGAGAGGATAAGATATGTATGGTTAATTTATAAACATTAAATATCTATAGATGTAAAAATTAACATTGTGAGAATGGAATAAGCAATTATGGTGTTTTGATATGAAAAAGATTTTGATAATTGATAATTATGACTCCTTTGTTTACAACATTGCCCAACTATTTGGAAAGCTGTCTACAGAACCTGTTGTTTTTAGAAATAACAAGATAACAATAAATGATATAAAGAAAATGCAGCCTGATGGAATAGTCCTTTCTCCTGGTCCTGGGCACCCCGCAGACAAAAAGTCATTTGGAATATGTGGTGATATTATTGAAACTATTGGACCTAAAATTCCGGTTCTGGGTATATGTCTAGGTCATCAAGGTATAGTTCATGTCTATGGTGGTAAGGTTATCAATGCACATGTTGTACGACACGGTAAAACAAGTAAAATAAAGTATGTAGATAACGAATTATTCGAAAAACTTGTTAATCCGTTTGTCGCGACAAGATATCACTCACTGGTAGCATCAAGGGAAAATTTTCCAGATTGTTTAGAAATAACAGCATTCTCACTTGATGATTCGGAAATAATGGGGTTGAAACACAAAAAGTATCCGATATACGGTGTTCAATTTCATCCAGAGTCCGTATTAACAAAAAATGGTTATCATATCTTGGAAAATTTCATAGATATTTTGAAAAAATAATGTCCAAAGAATATCTTCAAAAACAAACCAGAAAAATTCTATCAGAGGATAGTATTGATGTAGATGACTTTAAGAAGGCTGTAAATCTTATTTTTCTGGATGAAATTCCAGACGCGACTATTGCTTCGTTCCTTGCGGCGTTAACATTTAGAGGTGTTAGTGCCAATCAACTAAGAATAATAAGGGACACCATGGTTCAAAATTCTCTTCATATAACTCCCAGAATTAATAGTGCACTAATTGATAATTGTGGTACTGGTGGTGATATGGCAAATTCATTTAGTATCAGCACTGCTGCATCACTTGTTGCCTCTGCTTCTGGAATAAATGTTGCAAAACATGGGAATAGGTCTGCTAGTGGATTATTTGGCAGTGCAGACTTTTTTGAATATATAGGGCTCGATTTGAATTTGCCAGAGAGTGGAATTATTGAATCACTTGAAAAACTTGGTTATGCCTTTTTGTTCGCCCCTAAGTTTCATCCGAAATTGAGAAGGATTTCGGGGATACGAAAACGACTTGGTTTTAAGACTATTTTTAATCTTATTGGACCTCTATGTAATCCGTGTACAAATATTACGTCACAGGTGATTGGGATTTCTGATCCAAAATTTATCGAACTTGTATCAAATGCAATGATTGACTCAAATCTGAAAAAAATTTTTCTCGTTCATTCTTTAGACGGCATGGATGAACTGTCAAACACTTCAAGAAATATCATAGTCGTTCTTAAATCTGGCAAAATTGAAAGACAGGAGGTAGATCCAAAATTATTGGATATGAAGGTCGTTAAAAAAGAGCAAATTCAAATCAAATCTGTGGAGGATTCAGTAAAGACCACTTTGCAAACAATTTATGGAAAATCTACTAGCGCAAAGCAAGACATAGTAGTTCTTAATACAGCTGTTGCGTTAATCGCAGGAGAAAGAGCTAGTGATATGAACGAAGGAATAAAAATAGCAAGGGAGCTAGTAAAATCTGAAGCTCCAAGAACTAAGTTACGCGAATTGATATCTTCTTATGGAAACATTCAAAAATTGGATCATGTCGAAAAGGAATTTTCGATACAAACTAGTTAAAATCAACATCAAATAATTCTTAACTTTCGGAATAAAAAGATAAAAAAGGAATTTAGGATTTTAACGTTTTCTTGCTTTTGATTTTGCTTTTGGTTTTGCCTTTGATTTTGCTTTTGGTTTTGCCTTTGATTTTGCTTTTGGTTTCGTCTTGCCTTTCTTGACTGCTTTGCTAGGGCCACCGCCAATCCTGAACATCTTGGTTCCACAAACTGAACATGTTCCCTTTGTTGCAGGTCTTCCATTTTTCATGGTGACCTGTGATTCACCTTTCATTTGCCTCTTTGCTTTACATTTTACACAATAACCTTCAGTTGCCAACATGTTCAAGTTTATGACGGTTCCTTATAAGAATAGCTCTCTTGCTCATTTTGATTTGGCTATATATCTCAAACCATGCTCAATTGTTCTCTTAGTCGGTTATGATAGCCTAGAAAATTATCAAGCTTAATTTAATGAAATACTTTGGTTTATTATTCCTCAAAACAGTGCAACGGGATGTCTATTGTTCATCATTAGTAATTTGCAGTTTCGAATCATCCACAATAGTTTCTAGTTTGGCATTATCTTGCATAATTTTTCTACCGAATATAAGATATGTTGTATGACCAATCATGCGCATTGAAGGCCTTGTTTTCCCTTCTCTTGCCTCTATATTGCGAATCATTATTTCAGAACTCTCAATGTCTGCAAAACCAATTTCGGACATGCGTTTTGCAGTCTTTTCCAATTGATTCATTGTTGGACATATTATTGCAACAGAGCCACTATTTTTTAGACACTTGTGAACAATCTGTAGGACATTCCAAGGATCTCCCAGATCAATTATTGCAACATCAGCATTAGAATGTTCCAATCCTTCCTTCATAATATCATGCTTCAACATTGTAACATTTTTTTCCATTCCTGATTTTTTGAGATTCTTACTGGCAATTTCCATAAATTCTTCATTAACGTCGTATGTAAAGACATGGCCACCTGGCTCTACGAGGCTTGCAAAGAATGTCGTAAGTGAAGCGCTTCCTGTCCCTATTTCAAGAACATTAGATCCACTCTTCAATCCGGTTCTAATTGCTATGTAACCCAAATCCTTTGGATACACAATCTGCGTTTTTCTGTCAGACTTCATGACAAAGTCATAGATTGTTGGTTCCATGAGGTAAACTTTTTTCTGCTTAGGTGTGACGATTGAAGTACCATATTCAAGTCCCAAGATCTGATCAAAATCTATTATTCCTATATGCGTATGTAATTTCTTACCTTTTTCTACTTTTGTTAACCAATTCTTACTTGCTTGATAAAAAAACAGGACATAAGCGCCGTCAGATATTTTCATCTACACAATGAGTTTGCAGTGAGGTAAAAAAATCTTCCAATTACGAATTGTTCCGTTCGATGTTAATGATTATAAGGCGAATGCGATTACCTTGTTTGATATTATACAAAATTGAAATTAGCTTCACTGTATTCTGGGGGAAAGGATAGTAATTACTCTATTTTTGAAATGAAAAGACTTGGACATGATGTTGTGTGTTTGATCTCCATAATGCCCGAAATTAGTGATAGTTTACTATTTCATTTTCCAAACATCCGCCTTACGGGGACGCTGGCGCAAGCAATTGGCCTACCAATTAGAAACTTTCAATCAAGGTCTTCCAGATTAGAAAATGAGATGTATGTACTTGAAAATGCTCTTTCAATGGTAAAAGATGAATTCAGTATAGAAGGGATAGTGCACGGTGGAATCTCAAGCAAGTTTCAAAAACGGAATTTTGAAAAAGTCTGTGGGGATCTGCAATTGACAGTATATTCTCCGTTATGGAATTTGAATCCCTACAACTACCTTCACAATTTGATTGATGAAAAATTCAAAATAACTATTGTTGGTGTTTCCGCATTAGGATTGGGTAGAGAATGGCTTGGAATTACACTAAACCATGAAAATGTAAAGACGTTAGAGTTTCTCTCTCTAAAATATGGATTTAACCCAAATTTCGAGGGAGGAGAGGCAGAAACATTAGTTATTGATTGTCCAATTTACAAGAAAAAACTAGAGGTTAGAGAGGGAATGGTCAAGTGGTTTGGAGACAATGGAATATTTGAAATAACAGATTATGAATTAATAGATAAATAATGTTAGACAATCTTCGCTCAAGTCTGGGGGCAGCTTTAAAAAAACTCGTCGGTGCTTCTGATGTAAATGAAGAACTGATAGATTCGTTGTGCAAAGATGTGCAAAGAGCTCTACTCCAATCTGATGTTAACGTGAGATTGGTATTGAATATAACCCAGAATTTGAAAAAAAGATCGCTGGAGGAGTCTCCTCCTAAGGGATTATCTAGGAAGGATCATATTGTCTCAATCCTTTATGATGAACTTTCAAGATTGATGGGTTACACAGGAGAAAATAATGCTCAAAGCAAGGAGCCTGAAAAACAAGTCATTTCATTTTCGCCTGGAAAACTGAATATTGTCTTAATGTTTGGTATCCAAGGAAGTGGTAAAACCACAGTTACTGCAAAGCTGGCAAGATGGTTAACAAAACATGGATATCACGTTGGAGTAATTGGGGCAGATACTTGGAGACCGGGTGCACTAACACAACTCAAAATGAATTGTGTGAAGATAAATGTTGAAGTATATGGAGACGAAAATAATAAAGATGCACCTTCAATAGTTAAAAATGGAATTAGTCATTTTAAAGATGCAGGATCGGATGTAGTAATAATTGATACTGCTGGAAGACATAAAGATGAAGCAGAGCTTTTAGAAGAGATGAAAAGCATGTACAACATTTCTAAACCCGATCTAATTCTATTGGTAATCGATGGGACAATCGGACAGCAGGCATATAGTCAGGCAAAGTCGTTCCATGATACGGTTCCTGTCGGTGGGATCATTATAACAAAACTTGATGGGACTGCGAAAGGTGGTGGAGCTTTGGCTGCGTCGGCTGTAACAGGTGCAAAGATCTTATTTATCGGAAACGGTGAGAGAATTGACGACCTTGAAGAGTTCAGTCCCACGAGATTTGTTGGTAGACTGCTAGGAATGGGAGACATTAAGGCGATCTTGGATTTAGCGAAAGATTTAGAATTACAGGCAGACGAAAATCAATCCAAACGAGTATTAAGTGGCAAAATGACCATTGAAGACTTTTATTCACAAATGGAAAGTGTTGGCAAAATGGGTTTTAGAAACATTATAGACAACATGCCCGGTCTGTCCGGATTGGTTAAAGAAGATCAACTTGATGTAATCCAGGGGAAATTGGAAAAATGGAGATACATTATACAGTCCATGACAAAACAAGAGAAAAAAAATCCTGAGGTAATAAATGATTCGCGAAGAAAAAGAATAGCAAGAGGTTCAGGTGTTGCTGAACATGACGTGAAGGATCTGATAAAGAATTTCAACAATTCAAAGAGCATGATTAAGCAAAGCAAAGGAAGACAAATGCAAGGAATGCTAAGAAAATTAGGTATAGGATAGTACGATGCAACTAATTGAAAAGTAAATCAGAATACAATCTATGCAAATGGTGTTCAGAGAGGCAACATATTAGAAACTACCGTCCTCAAAAAATTACTAGGCAGTGCCAAATTTGTCATGGATTATGGAACCAATTAGAGGAAACATGTGGAAAGCTTACTCAAGCAACTAAAAATTATCAATACGAAACCTTCCAAATTGGGCTTACTCTGGACCACAGCTTTTATGACAATGAAGACAAATTTAGATCAAGATTTAAGATAAGGGGAAAAGAAAATATCAAGACAAGTCTATTACGTGAAATTAGAAAAAAATTTAGCAATGTTTCAAATAAGAAGACTGATTTACATTCTCCCGACATTACTATTAACATACAAATTGATAGAAAATTTGAAACAAATGTTTCTGTCATCTCAAAGACTGTAATATTAAGAGGTCGCTACAATAAAATAAAGGGGTTCAAAATTAAGAACAAAAATTCTACGAGTGATAGATTGGAAATTAATCAGCGCCATATCGAAAAAATCTTGAAAAAACAAATATCGGATCAATTCCATTCAGATTCCATAGTTTTTTGGCCAGTAGGAAAGGAAGAGCCTGAAAGTCTGGTACTTGGGAATGGAAGACCATTTTACGTGTCAATTAAGAATTCAAAAAAAATTAGTTTCAAACGAGGCTTATTAATTCAATCCAACGGAATCTTGTTCAAATTAATTGAAAAGGTAAGAGCATTGCCGACCTCAGCACCACTCTATGTAAAAAAGGTTATGACTCTTGTTTCTTTTCAAGAAAAATTGCGAACATCTGACATTAAGAATTTCACTGATTCAGGAATAATGATAGTCGAAATTGTAAGCAGGAAAAGCAAAAACTGGAAATTAATTTATCAAATGGATATCAAAGTTAAGACTCAAAGAAAATTAGAATTGATCATAACATGTGACAATGGACTTCCAATTAGAAAATTTATTGAGGGAGATGATGTTGATATTTCTCCAACTTTAGGACAAATACTGGGAAGAAAATGCCATTGTAATAAAATTGATATTTTGGATATTCTGAACGAAGAAGATTCGCTAAACTAAATATGTTGTACCGTGAAAACAGAAAGGTATCTTTGGCTACTTTGACTTTTGCTTGAATTCAGTAAAGCCACATTTACCACAGGTGTTTCTATCTTTATGCTCTGCCATGAAAACCCCCTTTCCGCATCTAGGGCAATCCCTCTTCTTCCTAGTTGCTTTGTCACCAGAAATATCGTAGAATGTGTATATTTGTGATTTTGAATCTTTCTTTTTATCAGCCATGTTACTATTCCTCTATTTCTTTGATTTACCCTTTTCTGAACTTTGCTGCTTTTCTTTCAATTTTTGAGCTTTTGCTTCATCGAAAATTTTCTTTCTTTCCGCCTTATCTATTAGTCTCATTGATATGTACTTTGGTAAAATATCCTGGGCGCTTTTCTCATCTTCATAAATGTGAAAAAAAGCATTAACATCGGTACTCCCTTTATTACATTTGATTTCAATTGGTATAATTGTCTTTAAATCCACATTGTTTGCTTTGGATATTGATTCAATTGCATCCTTCTTTTTCATATTTCCTGATACGTTTCTAAAAATAACCTGGAGCTCTCTCCTATTCATTAATTGGTTATTATAATCACGTAGAACCACCAGTTCAGTGCTCATATTAGTATTAATCGAATCATTTTTTTACTCATATAAGGATTTCCAATTAGTTTTCAAGGAACCCCTAAAATAGCGGATCCCATGGGCGAAATATTACATGTTGTTCGATAAATGTACTTTCATTCAAGCAGTGTATGAGTCACAAATACTTATGAAAATCGACAAGAATTTTGATAACCACTCTTGATTTTTGAATCGATTAATCTCAATTAGTATTATATATGTGATTTTGCACAATTTAAAAACAATGGACAAATCACACATCAATGGGAAAATACTGTTAGCATTGCCGCTATGTATTTTGGG
>Ga0193736_1000015_pt1 | contig 51850 bp, 55 predicted proteins | sample L2m1metaG_FD_160566 | JGI IMG/M metagenome (GOLD analysis project Ga0193736, IMG submission 160566) | Soil microbial communities from a riparian zone of the East river system, Colorado, United States - L2m1 | ecosystem: Environmental > Terrestrial > Soil > Riparian zone | place: USA: East River... | reverse complement strand
CATCGGCACCCATGATCTATTGGAAACCATAAACGAGTCAAGCTGGGATTTGTCTCCATTATTGTAATACTGCTGCATTTCTTGAACCTTTTCCTGCAATTCCTTTTTCTTGTTGCCAAGCAGACTTATGCCGGTCTCTGTTATTTTCAATTCATTTTTTTTCCTACCAAAGAAACCTCTCTTCTCATTCATCATTACTAATCTTTGAAAAACAAGATCATTGACTATCAATTCAACTTCAGACTTATTTAACTTGGAAACGCGAGAAATCTTGTCGACATTATTCATTCCTCTTGAGATCGCATCCAGAACTATGAAATGATTAGGACTTTCTCGAATATTAACCTCGCTTGACATGTCGAATTTATTCACCTGAGTTTACTTAAATGATTCGTTTTTGACAAAATGTAGTTAGAATCTCAAGTGCATACAGACTTAGAACTTTGCAAATTCACCTTTGTTGTACTGAGTTCTTATTCAATAAACTAAAAAGTTTAAAATTATTAATCGCAAGAAATTACACAATTGGCTGGAGCCGACAGTTTCGGAGTCGAAAGTGGGATGGGCATGAGAGCTGTAGAATGGATGAATTCATATTCAGTAGAGAAAAAAAAGGAATTTAAAGCAAAACTAGAAGGTTATCGGATTTCATCAAAAAACTTTGGTGATTTTGAAATAATATCATGGAGTGGCGATTGGTCGGACGCACGAAAAATAATAGTTAAGGCAAGCACCAAATTAAGTATGAAGGTTTTAGAATCCGGTTACCATCAAAAAGATACTCTCTTGATTTCTCTTTTTGGCTTAGGGAAGGAATTTGCTAAGGTATACAAAAAGGGTAACTATATTGGAACAATTGTGTTGGGGATGCGTTCGGGAAAATGGTATGTAAAATCAGAAAAACTCGGATGACATCATTTTAACCGACTTTAGGAAAATCAGAACAGGAATGTTGAAAGAGTATTTGCCTCTTGATATTATAGTAAGTAACGTCACTTCCTAAATAGAAAGTCGCAAAAACTTTTTCCAGCAACTCTTACACACTCGTTATAAAGTTCTTCGGGAGAATTGCCATTTCCATTTTGGGGCGGTGGAAGTCTGTTAGGGCCATCATTAAGTGATGAATCAATCTTATCTGGGCTGGGTCTTTCTCCCAACACTAGGTCCAATTCTCTGATAGTATTGTCTCTTAGGATAGTTAGGTGAACCTTATCTCCCACCTGTTTTTGGCTTTCAAGATAAGCTAATATATCATCAATCTTGGTTACGTCTCTATTATCGATTTTTAATATAATGTCGCCTCCCACATCAAAATCTCTTCCGTTAAACGTCTTTGTAGTTGTTCCTGCACGTAAATCAGCTTTCTCGGCCGGACTCCCTTTCGTGATGCTTGTTATTAGAAATCCTTTAGTCTGAGTCAACCCAATTTGCTTGGCCAAATCAGGGGCAAGGCTAAGCCCAATTATTCCAATGTATGGATGACGGAATGAACCGGTTTGGATGAGCGATTGTACAACTTTGCTTATGGTATTAGAAGGAATTGCAAATCCTACTCCAGAATAGACGCCCGTGTTCGAAAATATAGCTGTGTTAATTCCGATCACTTTGCCTTGTGTATCAATGAGGGGACCACCGGAATTTCCAGGATTGATAGCTGCGTCCGTCTGTATGATGTTTGGAATAGGGAACGATGATGTTGTCCCTAAATTCTCCCCATTCTCATTTGATGGTAATAACCTCCCCAAACCACTCACTATACCCACTGTCATTGAACCCGAGAGCCCAAATGGGTTCCCAATTGCAACAACTGTCTCTCCAATTCTCAGATTGGTTGAATTAGCGAGAGGCAGTGGCGTTAATTTGTCAGAGGTAATATTCTTTACCTTAATCACGGCCAAATCTGCAAATTGGTCAAAGCCAACCAGCTCCCCAGAATAAACATTACCATCTAGGAAACTAACCTGTAGTTCATCATTATTATTAGAACCTGGCACTACGACATGATAGTTTGTAATAACATGACCGTCCTTATCGTATACAAATCCAGATCCAAGACGAGATCCTAATTCGTTAGAATTATCTTGCTCAGTTACTTGCACTACGGACTTTTCAACTTTAGTAAATAGATCAGGTAAAGACATAGAATCAGTATTGGTTGAGTTTTCAACCGGAGGTATTTGCGCTGACGCATGGTCACTAGAAGTATTAGAAATCTGGTTACCTATAAGTGCAATTAATAGCAACAATGAAAATAAAACTAATAATTTCTTCGCATTCATTTTCTTAATATTATCTAAGTATCAACAATCCTATATTTGAATTATAGTTATCTCATAATCTCGCAGAACTAATATCTTTCAATCAATATCGCACATTTTTTTCCCTTATTCAGAAGTCTAAGGCAATTTAATTCCAAACTTTACAATGGCCTAGTGTTCGCTACGTATAATTTCATCTCATCATCAATCTAATTTCTTTTACCACTAATCGATTTGTAGCTCGGTACAAATCGATACAATGAAATTCAGGTACAGTCTCTATCAATGATATGACAAAGGATGAATCCCCGATAACATTTTTGAAATACAAGGACCTGAACGACATGTTGAAAGTGATACTGTTTTCCTCTCAGTCTGCCTTAGGATTGACTCCAATGCTTTATCACATAAAATACAAGGATAAAGAAATTCTCTTTATTGAAACCGGTGCCCTTGGAGGCGCGTTAGTTCATTTTATTGTTGAAAAAGATCAGCCAAACAAGAAATTTATTGAATTGAGGCAACTAACAGGTGAATATAATTTCGTTGAAAAAATAGGGAATGATACACACTCAATTTACATTCCAATATTAGAACTGGATGGCACGTCCATTGAATTTCCAATTTAAAGATGCACGGATAAATATACTATCGCATCAGAATTTTTCTATTAGGAAACCGGATATAGTCATCCTTATCTTTCATTTTATTTTCAATGATTCAGCGCTTAATATTTATAAATATACCTAGCAGCATCAGTTTATCTATTACTATTTTAAGTAACGCGTCTGTCATGTATTAGAATTTTCTATAACTCTCCTGGACGAAAAAGATGCAGATATTCTTTTTTCGATGGTATTTAGAGATCAACAATATACTATGTTAATCACAGGGTCTGCAGGAGATATCAATACTTTGTATGATTGTAATGATAGTGTAGTTAAGTGTTTAATTTTTTATCACCCACTAGTGGTATACTGTGTAATGTTTTGCTAAATCGCATGTTTTAAAAACACCCAATTAGATTATTAGTGCATGATAGACGAAAGGTTATCTCAATTTTTGAGGGAAGGGAAAAATTGGGAGAGAAAAGCAACCAGTATACCGGGGGTATTTTTGATTAAACTGCCAGAATACAAAAGCAGGCCACCATACATAGCAATGGAAATTAATCCCGTTGATTCAACGGGGGCAGCAACAAAAAAGCGAGGAATATTAATCAAATCTAGTTCTGAATTAGAACAGATAAGTAATATTCTCACAAATGCCAAGATCGTTCAACTCGCCACAAGTTTAGATGAAGTGAATCCAGAAAAAAAATCAAGAGCACCCCAATCAACTGAAACAGACGTATTTGAAATTTGAATGCCAAGAAATAATGATCAAAAAAATCGTGCCAAAATCAAAACCAATTCAATTTGTTAATCTCTTGTTACAAAATAGTTGCATAAAAATAATCCAAATGTCGATAAGCGACCTTGAATGAACATGAGTTATTTTAATCATCCTCTTCTTAGGAAAAATTTCCTGCGTTTTAGGGAGTATCAAAAGATTATTTCCAATTCGGCTTTGAATAAGAATACTTTGGTTATCCTCCCCACAGCATTGGGCAAGACAATCATATCTTTGCTTGTATCAGTCAATATACTGTATACTCATAAAGAGAAGAGAATCCTAATATTGGCGCCGACTAGACCACTTGTGAACCAGCACTGGGACTCATTTATGTCCAATATAAAATTACTTGACGAGCAAACTGTAGTTGTTACTGGAAAAATACCGCCGCATGCAAGAACAATTGTGTGGAATAATAAGACGATAAGACTTTTTTTCTCTACTCCAGAGGTAGTAAAAAACGACATTATTGATAAAAGACTTTCACTTGTAGATTTTTTTTTGGTGGTATTTGACGAAGCACATCGTGCCGTGAAGGATTACGCGTACACTTTCATAGCAGATCAATACATCAAGCATTGTTTAAATCCACTAATCCTAGGATTAACAGCTAGTCCGGGATCAGAAAAAAACAAAATTCAAGAAATATGTAATAATCTGTTTATTGAAAATATTGAATTTAAAACTGAGGAAGATAAAGATGTAAAACGGTACATCAATCCAATTCATCTAAAGTGGCAATGGTTCGATCTCCCTTCAGAGTATCAGTATGTTAAATCAATTTTAAAGACAATGTTGGACGAGAAGCTCAATTGGTTAAATAGCAGAAATATTTTAAGAAAAAATTCAAAATGGATTTTCAAGAGGGACCTGATCTCCTTAGGCGAACAACTTAGATCCAAATTGAGTATTACTTTAGAAGAAGATCGAAGATCGATCTACTATGCATTGATGCAACAATCCATTGCATTATCATTGATGTATTGTATTGAATTAGTTGAGAGTCAAGGATTTCACTCACTTGGAACGTTTTTGGGTAGAACAAGACCAGAAGAGAGTAAGAGCCACAAGATTTTGCTAGGGGATAATAGAATTAAAGAAATAAAACGATTGATGGAAAATTTACAGATGGATCATCCAAAAGTTCAATACCTTCTCAAAATCCTAAAAGAAAGACATGATCCGCAGTTGATTCTAAATAAGCGAGGTAATTCATCGCGTAGTGCACCAGAAGTAATTTCTAGAGTCCTTGTCTTTACTCAATATCGAGATACTGCACAACATATTGTTGAAATGCTAATTAAAGATAACATTAGCGCGTCAAAATTTGTAGGTCAATCCAAAAGACAAGGAGATCCTGGAATGAAACAAGAAGAACAAAACTCTATCCTAAAAAATTTTAGGGAAGGAGAATTTAGTGTTCTAGTGGCAACCTCTATTGCAGAAGAGGGCCTTGATATTCCGGAGGTAGATCTAGTAGTTTTTTATGAACCAATACCAAGCGAAATTAGGCATATTCAAAGAAGGGGAAGAACTGGAAGAAAAAATATCGGTTCGGTTTTAATTCTTGCAACAAGGGATACAATCGATCAACGATATTTAGACATCACTAGAAAAAAAATTGATAGGATGAAAGCTATATTCTCGTCTACCAGTATTGATCTCGAACTCAAAACCCTTGAGAGAACCAACTTAGAACTTGATCCTATGATCAAAGAGGAGATTGATTATCTGGACTCTTTTCTGGACTCTGAAAAGAGAACCAAGATAAAATCACTACCTGGCAAGAACAAAATTCTCCATGAGAAGATTAAAGCATTCACAAATGATAACCTATTGGCACAGTTTAGAAAAACCGTTGAACGGACGGCCAGAAAAATATATTCTTTAGTATCTTGTCGTGGAAACAGTGGAATGGACATGGACCTAATTTATAAAATATTGGGACAAGAAGATGAGCTTGTGAATGCAGGATTACAGATGCTTAAAAAATTAGGAAGGATAAAAATAATTGGTAATAAGATAATTCTGTCCGAAAATGTAGGAAAAGTTCAAGGACAGTCATATGACATTGAAATTGAAAAGGTAATGATGGGCAAAGCAATAGTAATGATAAATGGTAAATGGCACGCTAGCTTACACTATTATGATTATCGTGGACCAAGAGAGTTGATAAAAAAAGGAAAGGAATTCAAAGCCGTCGGAGAGTTATATCATGATAATGATAACCTGAATGTGCGCGTAGATCAAATTTTGTAGATGAAGCAATGGGGTTCTGTTGGCGGTCATTAGTGCTCAAACAAATTAATCAATGGATAATTCCGGTTTATGTTGATTTATCATCCTGGACAGTCCGTTCATATAATTTTTGGCGAAGGTAGTTATAGGTTGAGAAGAATACCATATGCATCCGAGTACCTGACAATCGTGACATGTTTTAGCTATCTCCCATTGAGGTGCGCTCCAAACATCTTCTATGCTATGTTCAAGCAGATTATACATGTTCTCTGCATTGTTAAACTTCCAGCACGGCACCATCACGGTCCCATCGGCATTGACAAATGTACTCTTCCATACTCCGCATTCGTCGAAATTAGTACGCCCATTTTCTAGAATCTGTTCAAAATATTCTGGGGGGATCATTATTTGAGGAGAAGAATGTTCTTTCCCATAATTCAAAACACTTTCACATACTTTATCCATAGTTTTTCTATCGGGCAATAACGAATACGGCACATCAGCTCTGTCTTCTACGAAGGTTAGAGAAACTGCGTTTGAACCCAGCGCTTTTGCTTTTTCAAAATAAGTTTGATCGATAAATTCATCTGTGTTAAATTTTGTAATTACGCTATTGAAATAATGTGAAATGTTACTCTCATTAAGGAGTCCAATATTTTCCATAACCTTTTGATATATTCTGCTAGACACACCGCGCACTTTACAATATGGCTCTTCATAAACCGAGTCGATGCTACATGTAATGAACTGAATATATTGTTTTAGTTTTTCAAGGTCTACAGTGTGTAAAAGTGAACAATTTGTTATCAAGGAAGTAGGCATGTTAATACTATGAAGATAACTAACAAGCTCAATAAAATCAGGTCGACTAGTTGGTTCCCCTCCTTCGATAATTGACCAAACACAATATTTCGAAACTTTGTCGAAGATAGATTTCCATTGTTCCGTACTTAGATCCCTTTCTTTAACTAATTTTAATTGTCCCTCCTTATTTGAATCACCGAACGGACACATTGGACAGTAAAAATTACAGTAATGGGTCAAACTGAAAACAGCCACTAGTGGTCGTCGTTTACCTATAACTCTATTAAGTGACCATTTGCCTAGTAACTTTAAAGTTCGAATCTTGTCTACTTCCAACCAATCTATCTAGACGTCTCATTCGTATTAATCTATTGGAGTATTGATGTGTAATGATTATTTTTTTATGTTTCAAAAATTTCCTATTCTATTTTGGCAAATTTCAAATAAACAGACTCATTGTGCAATGAATCCATTTTCGCATTTTGTAATTTGGCTTCGACAAAGATTGTTTTCTCGAGTTTTGCACCACTAAAGTCACAACTTCTTAAATCTGCCCACATAAAGTTTGTTCTAGTTAGGTCTGCAGTTATTAATTTACTATCTTTCAAATTGCAATACAGGAAAATCCCATCTGCCAGATTCGCATTTTCAAAGTTGGAGTCCATAACTTCTGCCTGAGCAAAATTGGCCTTACGTAAATTGCACCCTGACAAGTTTATTCCGTTGCATTTGACGCCGTTTAGGAAGGCATTTGAAAGATCCTTTCCTGAAAAATCCATACCACTTATATCTATTTTCACAAGAATATTGGACAATCTCCACTCATTGAATTCTTTTATTTTTGATTCCTGTAGGAGGTCCAACCAGTCTGGTTTTTCAGTCATTTTCATGACGTTATTTTTCTTGTTATATCAATTTTCGCCTAATGAAACTTATTATATATGATAATCATATCAAAATTCAATATATGACGGAAAGTAATAAAATTAATTCACCACCACGAATAATGATTGTGGACGATGAATCTGATATCCTTTCGGTCATAAAAAGAGGATTGGAATCAAAAAACGATTTCAGGGTTGAAACCTTTTCTAAAGGTGATGACGCTATAAATAACTTTCAGAATCATCCTCCGAAATATTATGATCTAGTAATTACCGACATTCGAATGCCTAAAATAAATGGATTTGAGTTGTATAGGCATATAAAAGAAAGTGATCCTACTATGAAGATTGCATTTATCACTGCTTTTGAGATTAACAAAGAAGAATTCAGTAAAGTTATCCCGTCAGTCGATGTTACTCATTTCATTAGCAAGCCTGTCAGTATATCTAAATTGAGAGAAAAAATAAAATCCATACTTGAAGACGACAGTGACGGTGCTGATGCTGATACTTCTAATGATAATTAATCTATTCGAATAAATTCATACAATCAAAGTAAGTCTGGTTTTTTATAATTACATGCTTCTATTCAGCATCAGAGCCCGCGATTGGAAGTAATTTTCCTGCAGGAAAATTAAATTTATTTTGTTCCTGTTCTTCTGGAGCAACCTTTTCGAATTCAAGAGTTATTTCGATCGGTCCATTAAATTTAGTGCTGATTTCATTTGCCAGATTTGCTATTTCATTTTTGTCACAAAATTCTTTAGAGCCTTGAAGAAAGACACGACTCTGTCTAAATAATACACTGCCTCCATATTTTTCTTTTAGAAAATCTATCAATCTTTGAACATTATCTTGAGGTATATCGTTGTAATAGAAACAAATACCATTTATTAATTCCTTGTCAAATGGAGTTCCATACCTGAACCAAAAAACTCCAAAATGTTCATACTCTCCTTGCAGACATTTAATCTCCCAATGATTAGCCTTTTCGACAGGATATGTCGAATTTAATACATCATTGACTCCTAAACGCCAATATCTAACACGCATCTAAAAATATACCGGATAATCATTATAATAATGTGACGAAACAGAGTTGGATAATGAGTTTGAATGTAATTGGCAAGCAGAATTGGTTCGAATTAGCGTAGTTATTTGAAAAACTTGCTATATAGAACAGATAAAAATAATATAAGGTTGGATACCTTAATTTAGGAAATTGAAATCAAAAGGCTCAAAAAAAAGACACAAGGATATCTTGAGTGATTCAGTGCGCGATTACGAAATTGAATCAAAATCTATCTCTTTACTAGTTGATGGTATGGCAAACTCTGGTGGGTTTGAATCCAAAAATCTTTGGGATGGAATCAATATAATTCGAACGATGACAGAGGATACGAAGTGTACTAAATTCCTGTCATTTGTGGGGTCAATAATCTCAACTGGCGCAAGGGGAATCATCAAGGATATGCTAAAGCGTAAGATGTTTGATTGCGTAATTACAACCTGTGGTGCTCTCGATCATGACATAGCACGGTCTACCACTAAGTACTATTCTGGAGATTTTCGTATGGACGATACTTTGCTTTATAAAAGAAATATTCATAGATTGGGAAATGTACTGGTCCCACAAAATAATTATGGTCCAGTTATTGAAAAAAAGGTACAGGAATGTCTAAACGATCTGTATAAAAAAGGGATAAAGAATGTCCCTACTTTTGAAATAACGAGGAGTATAGGTAGTGCTCTTAATGAGTCTTCGTTCCTGTATTGGGCATACAAGAATGATATTCCGGTCGTAGTTCCAGGTATTGTTGATGGGGCTGTTGGAAGTCAAATATGGTTCTTTTATCAGAAACACAGAGATTTTAATTTAAACTTGCTATTGGATGAAACTAGACTTTCTGATTTGGTCTACGATGCAGGGAAGACTGGTGCTTTTATTATTGGTGGAGGAATATCGAAACATCATACATTATGGTGGAACCAATTTCGAGGCGGGCTGGATTACGCAGTGTCTATAACAACAGCTTCTGAATGGGATGGAAGTTTGAGCGGAGCTTTAGTTGCAGAAGCAATATCGTGGGGTAAGGTGAAGGGTGAAGCGAAACAAACTACTATACATGGGGAGGCGACTACCTTACTACCATTCATTTACGCCGCATTATTGAAGTAGATATTATCTAATTACTAACGCCCTATAACTCAACTTTTTGTCGTATTATTGTTTACAATTTTTATCGAATTTATTTTGGCTAAATTTGGATCTTGTGGTTGATCATTCTGGATAGTTGGTAATGCTGCAATTTTATCAACTGCATCCATCCCGTCTATGACCCTTCCAAATGCGGTATACTGATTGTCCAAAAACCTTGAATCATTCAAGACAATAAAGAACTGCGAACCAGCGCTATCCGGATCTGAAGACCTGGCCATTGAAACAATTCCCCTGTTGTGAGGAATATTACTAAATTCTGCCTTAATTTTGTAACCAGGATCACCTGTTCCCCAAGCAGCCGTGTTAGTGCTATTTTTTGTATTAGGATCTCCACCTTGAATTACAAATCCTTTGACAATTCTATGGAACACAGTGCCATTATAGAATCCCGATTCTGCAAGCTTCTCAAAATTTGATACTGTCATAGGCGCTACATCTGGAAAGAATTCCATAGTAATTGGGCCCTGAGATGTATCCAATATAGCTAGTTTTGATTCATTAGTTGATTTCATTGAAGTATTAGTCAAGGGAGTGTTTATTGAAAATTTCTCTTCGTTCTCTACAACTTCGTTATATGGATCTGATGTCGGCGTAGGATTATAATTGTGGTTCACTTCGTAAACCAGTACAGCGAAAAATAGACCAGGTTTGTCGGTTCTAAAACTATCTGATGAGTATGCCAATCGAAGTGGTTGTTGGGCTGTGGCGTTTTCTGGATATTTGATGTCTTTTGAATAGATGGCTGTAGCCCCAGGCTCGTATTGACCAGTAGGCGCTCCATTCAAAATGTACGATACAGGAGTAAAAGGTATTAATTGTCCAAGTAAAGTGCGATTCCAGAAAAAGGCTTTTGGGGTAAAACCATCTTGTTCAAGATATGTGTTTTCATCAAATCCGCCAATTCTTATGAACCACTGTTTTTTGCTTTCATCTCCACCGTTACCTAAAACATATAGCTCAGTCCCGTTGTTACCGTTAAATCTCTGTCCTACAATGTATACTACAATGTAATCGGATTGTAGATCTTTGGATATTTTAAGACCATTTTCAGTTTGATCCATAAACATTTTCGCAATAGTTGCGATTCTTGTTTGGTTTATTGTAGCATTATCCGCCAAACTAGTCCTATTTCCCAGTGTTGTTATCCAGTAACCATAATCCCACCACGACGCAACTACTGAATTGGAAGGTGTACTGGTCGAAATCCAGTCTAATGCATTTATCCAATCGTTGGTTTTGACTCTAAATCCGGTCCCTCCATTTGCAATAGAAGGAGGAATATCTGCTGAACTCAACCAATTTGAATTTGGTGGATAAAATATTGTAAATAATTTATCGTTAATAACTACACCACCGTTATCAATAACGGGAATCGAAATCAAAATAACAACGATACCTGAGTAAATAATTTTTAATGATCTACTGATTTGAGAGGTTTTATGACCTTCTACTCTTCTTCTCTTTTTATGTGTCGGTTCTGAGGCTTTGTAATTTAGTATGCTCCTTGTGACTTCATAAAGGCCCAAACTTGCCAATAGTATTATTCCTATAGATGAGAATACGAGCAATCTTGCAAATGTTGCACTTACATACACTCCCGTAATCCCAATTATTAGTGAAAAAATTGACATGTCGTTTCTGTGTTTAAATGCCATAAGTGCCCCAAACCCTGCAAACATTATCAGAACTGAATAATCAGTCAAATACTCTACCAAAGTTGGAGTGAAGTGTTCTGCGACGGATTCTACTAGGGGATTCTGAGAAGATAGAAACGGGTTAACAGCATTTAGATATCTGAAAGAGGATACATAAAAGCTTCCTGATACTATTATGCCCACTGCAATGGCAATAAAACATGCAAGCAATATCCAGTTGTTTCTAGCAAAAGTACTAGAAGAGCTAAACTTCCTGACAATTGACGATGCAATCAGAAATATTGTGCCGCCGATTAGGGCAATTCCTGGAAGTCCAAACACAAATGAAAGACCGGGTCTCGGAGACAGTCCTGCTGCTATAATTGCTGCGACTGTAAACAAGACTGCTACGATTAAGGGAGTTCTTAAATCCTTTCTCATAAAGGTTACTGCGAAAAAGAATAATGAAATTGGGATGCTAAAATATTGAATGCCACCCCAAGATGCATTGGCAAGACCAAGCAATAATCCACCTGCTATTGCTTTTACAATAGCAATGCCGGGTTTATGCTTCATAGCGGAGATAAGTAAGTACAGGGCCAACAGGGCAAGGAATAATCCGAGAGGTTCAGATTTGAACCAACCCAAGTTACCACGTTGAATAATAGCTGGAGTAAATGCAATTAGTAATGCTGAAAATAGCCCTGCTGTGGTTCCACCAAGGGTCCTTACCAATGCAAAGACAACAATAGTGGTCAATGATCCTAACACAACCGGTAAAATTATCGTAAAATCTAAAACAGAACTATTTCCTCCAAAGATCTTGTATAGGTATGCAGCAGTTACATGCAATCCAACTTGCGAAGTCGTTGGTATGTTTCGACCCTCAGGATACCATGACATGGTGTCGTGCCACTTTAGATATGCGTCGAGGCCGTTATCTATGATGTACTTAGTTGCTCTATAATCAAAATATGGATCAAATTCATTCAGATAATAACCATATTTAACGGGATAGGAACGCATAATGAAAGCGGTTGTGAATGCGATAACCAATACTGTGATAACTAATAAATGACGTGCACTAAAATTGTAATTTCCAAAGTGGAACAGAACTCTATCATCCGATAGCATGACAATGGATGTTGATTTTACCTATTTTTTAACGTACTGGAGAGAGTTTGTGCAATGTAATTTAAAAAAAATTCCAAGAAATTTGTCCAAAGTATTTGGATTTAGTTCTCTAACAAAAGAAAGGGGGAATTAAGAGGAAATAGTGACTCTTAATGTATTACTTCTTTGACTTTGATTTGGATCCTTTCTTAGCAGACTTGGATTTCTTTTTAGCTGCCATTTTCAATGATAATAGAAAAACAGATCGTATATAAGTTTTAATTTTTGGGAAATAATTTTGGTTACTCTGACTCTAAAATCTTTGTTTTACATACTGTGACCAGTTGGGAGAATCGTATTGCATCTTCTTTATTACCTACAATTGTACCATAATGCATTGGAATTACAATTTTTGGTTTAATCAACTCATTGATTGCCTTTGATGCCTCCTCTGCTGTCATTACATAAGTTCCTGAAACAGGTATTAATACAATTGTTGGGTTTACCTCTTTCATTTCTGGAATTATATCAGAATCTCCGATATGGTATAATCGATCAGCTCCAAACTCTACAATAAATCCAAGTTTTTTTTCATTCTTTGGATGAAAATCCTTGTTAACGTTATACGCTGGAACGGTTTCAATTTTCAAATCATCAACTTTCACGCTATTGTGAGGATCAATGCCAATTGATTCTTTAATTTTCAGAGATTTTAGTTGCGGCAGACATTCCTGGGCTGAAACAATTACTGTTCTTTCATTGATGATATTATTCAAATCCTCAATTGATAAATGATCAAAGTGGTTATGGGTTACAAGTACAATATCTGCATCAGAGATACCGTCATATTTTTTGCTTAATTTGTAAGGATCGATATACATTTTTTTATTTTCATAAATAATCTTGAAACCCGCATGACCTGTCCACGTTATGCCGATGTCATTATACTCAAACATGTCTAGTAGGAATTAGATTAACGATTTAAAGCTACCCTTCAAAATACCGATTAGCTATTATCATTTTATTTTTGGAAAGTGTAATGGTTGTCACGTCAACAGTCTTTAGTCTATTCAATAATATACCATCTAGTGTAGCCACTGCAAATTTTCTGTTTCTAGTTACGTAATTTAGAATATCGTTATCTACATTTTTTGATTTCCCGATATCCATGATCTCAAATTTTAGTTTAGATATACGAATTGCGGTATTTGCTATCATTGATTTTTTGGGTCCTGATTTTCTTTCGACAGAATTAAGCTCGTCGAGTACAAATGAAGGAACTTTAAATCTTAATTTTCCGATTTCGCTTTCAACTTTGTCTAGGCATTTAATGGGATTCGAAACCAACGCAATGAGAAAACTGGTATCACAAATTACATCCATTTATAATCCTCAACAGACCATATTATGAAAGTTTAGACTTAATTACTTTCAAGTAGTGCCCATGATTTTGGCGTAGGATACCAACCTATTCTTAGAAGGGAATTTTGATAATATGATATCAATTAAACCTAAATTCTAATTAAAATTTCATCTTTAACAAAAAATACATTATTAAGAATCAAAGATCATTTATAGTGTAATTGAAGGCTATAGAAACTCACATCATAGTGGATAGTACTCCAGAAAAAATTTGGGACATACTCACTAATTTTGAAGAATATGGATTATGGAATCCGTTCATGACAAAAGTTGAGGGCGATGCCAAATTAGGGGCCAAGATTAGAGTCCAAATTCACACCATGGGAGGAAAAGAGAGAATATACCATCCTATCATTACTAGATTCGAGATAAATAAAGAACTTCGATGGAAGGGAAAATCATTCCTACCTGGTATTTTTGACGGAGAACGCATATTTCTTATTGACAAGTCCGCTGACAATAAAGTCGCATTCTTTCACAAAGAATTATTCAGTGGTTTAGGAGTGAAACTAGTTGGAAATAAGCTAGCTGAGAATCTTGGTGAAGGTTTCGAAAAGATGAACCTGGCGCTAAAGAAGCGAGCTGAGAATTCCTAAAAGGGTTAACAGTTTGAGTGAGTGATAAATTTTCAAGTTAAATGGGTATGTCCAGTCGACTGCACTCTGTAACCAGTGTTCGCAAGTCTTTTTCTAGAGTATCCCTAAGTTTATTGTTATAGATTATTGCCGCAGGATGTATTGTGAGAAAAAAAAGTCTCCCATCTCTCTCAATAAATTTGCCACGATTTCCGAGTATTGATGCTCCTCCAAGCATTGAATGATAGGCTGTTCTGCCTAGTATACAAATTATTTTTGGAGATACAATTGAAATTTCTCTTTCAAGATAGTTTTTGCAAAGACGTCGTTCATCATCTTTTGGAACTCTATTGTTAGGAGGTCTACACTTTACAATATTAGTTACGTATGTTCTTGCTCTGACTATTCCTACATTATCCAAGCACTCATCGAGGATTTTTCCGGCCATCCCAACGAATGGTCTACCTTTCTCATCTTCGTTTCTTCCAGGAGCCTCGCCGATAAACATTACAGTCGCTTTAGAATTACCCTCACCAGGAACTGCATTAGTTCTATTCGTACACAAGTTGCACAGTTTGCACTTTATGACCTCCTCTCTTATTCTATCAATTGTGTCGTTAGACCTGTTCATCAATTAGTGATACTAGTTTTTAATTTCAATCTACCCTATATTATCTTACAACATTTGTGAAATATCTTTTTCGAATTTTTTTACATAATTCATTGCTGTCTAGAATAAATTAAGATCAGAGTCATCGCTAACAGTATTGCAAAATAGTCAATCTGTGTTAAAATGAAAAGTAAATTCAATTTCATTAGTTGCTTTGACAAATAGTTTTAACTAATGATTATTATTAGTATGTCCAGCAATACACAATACTATGAGTTCGAAAGTAGATCAGTTGGGGGAGCAATCAGATCTGGAACAAGGTATCAAAATAACTAGAGAAAGGGTTATGGAGATTCCCACAAATAGAGTCCATGAAGATGATAAGTTTGCGACAGATGTCAATATGGAATCGAAAGATGAGATACTCAAAAAAATTAATATTGAAATAGATTTATTCCAAAGAACAACGGTATTTAGTAACGACCTCTCGATGTGGATTTAAATCACTGATTAGATAACTCAAAAATTACGAGTCTCCCTTATTTATCTTGCAACTAGTTGGTTATTTTGTAATATACACAATATCTTAAATCAGAGGAGTAAACGTACTAATTCATGGAAATATTATGTCCAGTATCTCCTTGGACATGATTTAAAAATGGTTGCCCTCTACTAGAATATTAATTGAGTTCTCAGCCTGTTACACTCGAATATCGGAAGGGTGTTATAATAGTAACAGGACTTGACAATTTGCCTTATTGTACCGCTGATCCAATGACAAATACGCTGTACTCATATGGTCTTAACTACAAAAAAATAATCGAATATCTTGATGACAAGAACATAAGATATGATGACAGAGTACTGGATTTGCTACCTCTCAAAGATTTATCAAGAATCAATGTAAAGCTGCGCGATTATCAACAAGAAGCTGTTGAAAACTGGTGTAAAGTCAAAACAGGTTCAATAGTACTTCCTACAGGAGCTGGAAAAACCATGGTTGCATTGAAAATTATGGAAATTGTAAATTCGCCAACTCTGATAGTAGTTCCTACTCTTGATCTTATCAAACAATGGACTAGTATACTCTCAAGAAATTTCGAAATTGAGATAGGGCAAATTGGTGGGGGAATTGAAAATATTCAACCAATTACTGTTTCCACTTATGATTCTGCCTATATTAGGGCCCCATCTATCGGTAACAAGTTCTGGTTTTTGATATTTGATGAGGTACATCACTTACCTGCACCATCATATAGACTGATTGCAGAGATGTTGGTAGCACCAATCAGATTGGGTCTTACTGCTACCATAGAACGGGAAGACCGTCTGGATGAAGATTTCCCCTATCTAATTGGAAAGTCTAGATTTCAAATTACAGCTAAGGAACTAGCTAAACACAATTATCTTGCAAACTATACTATTGAGAGAAAACAAACACTCTTGTCAAAAGAGGAAAATCTGGAATATAAAGAAAATATGATAATTTATCATACCTGTTTGAAAAAAATTGGATTAAAAATGAATTCACATGGCGCCTTTAAACGGCTAATCATGATCTCGTCAAAGAATAATTTTGCCAGACGCGCACTTGTGGCTAGGAATAAAGCAATGGACATAGCCCTAAACAGCAAATCTAAATTGACCGAAATTGGTAAAATATTATCTGAAAACAATAATATCAAGACAATTATCTTTACACAACACAACAAACTCGTTTACGAAATATCCAACAATTTCCTCATCCCCTTTATTACGTACAAGTCCTTCAAAGAGGAAAGGGAAGATGTGCTTACAGGTTTCAAAAACGGTAGGTATAAGGCAATTGTTACTTCAAAAGTGTTGGATGAAGGAATAGATGTTCCTGATGCTCAGCTGGGAATTTTAGTCAGTGGAAGCGGTAGCAGCAGGGAATTTATTCAAAGGTTGGGAAGGTTACTAAGGCCAAAGAATGACAATAAACGAGCAAGGTTGATAGAAATTGTGTCAAGCGGCACTTCAGAAACTCAAACAAGTGAAAGAAGACATAGGAAGATAGAGATATGAATTTTCAATACTTTATTTCGTACAGAAAAAAACTACCATCCTTCGCATGATTCAACACAGTTTGTAGTCTGGCGTCAACTTCCAAATGATGTTAATGTTAGTTGATTATCCCTGTCTGAAAGTTCCACAGTGGACTTTACCATACGCAGAGTACTGCTATCCTTCGAATCTCTTATATAAATTACATATATCAATGCGGTGTTCTTCCTATTTGTTTTTCTTATAACTCTGCCTATTCTTTGCGCAACTTGATTAAAATTTGAACTGTTCGATATTATTATTGCTATCCTTACCTCAGGGATGTCATACCCTATTTCAAGCGTGTGCACAGATAACAGAGGATAGTATTCTTTTCCCCATGCATCTAAAATTTTCTTTCTTTGATTAGAAGGTATTTTATTATGGATGGATCTGGACGATATTCCATTTGATTCAAGTACCTCTTCTAATTTCTTTATTGATTCAATTGTCTCGCTGAATATCATGATGGGTTCAAAAGGATGCTTCTGTACGATCCTTACTGTGAATAGTAACTTATTCTGCGCAGAGCTGAGCAATTCTTTTCTTTTTCTAACATTTTCAAACCACAATTTTGCCAATTTTGCATTGTACCCACCTTTAAATAAAAAAACCGAAATTCTTTTCGGATCAAATACTCCTAGCTTTCGTGATAGAAAGGATATTTTTCTAGAGGTTTCAACATAAATTTTTTTTTCAGATTCAGTAAAGTTTACAGGTACGGATACAACTTGTGGCTTGGCTAGCCTTCCATCCGATACAGCGTCCTTTATCATATATTTCTTTACAGGTGGCAACATTCTAATTATTGTATTATAGCGAGTATCATTCTCATTTATGGTAGCAGTTAGTCCTAATACTGCTTTTGTAGGATCTTCATTTATTATGTCAAATATCTTCTTAAATTCCTTGGCTGTTTCACTGAGTAAGTGAATTTCGTCTAAAATTATCATATTGGAGTTTCTAATTAATTCTAAATGGTTAATCACGCTCTGATAGGTACTTATTGTTATTTCCTTTACTTCCTTTTGTTCACCGAAAAAAGTTCCAACGGATTCCCTCGGCAATCCGTATCTAATCAAGCGATTTACGTTCTGTTCAATAAGAACAATTCGCGGGACTATAAATAAAATTCTAAATTCTTCTTTTACTTTCCTGTCGTCGGAATATTTTGAAGACGACATTGATTCATTATTGTGTTTTATTTCTGCTAGGCGTCGAGCGCATTCAAATGCGATTTCAGTTTTTCCAGTTCCGGTGCTATAAATTATTGAACCCTTAAACCTATTTTCGAGCCATGCGTCGACCGCATCTTGCTGATCAGCCTTAAGTTCGAAAGGAAAACTTAGTTTTAGAATCGCTACCAATATTCCGAATTTAGCGCTTATCTACTAAATTCTTTACTGCAAGACACTGTCAGGAGACAGAATTCAAATTAACAACTCGAGACTATATGAGTGAGTTTTTGTCAAGAATAATCAGCATACCACTTGATTTGACGACTACATCTGAGATGCATGTACCATGCATTAGACATCGATTTGGGATGACTACGGCAAGATTAGTAAACACACCTTAAAATCTTTACTCTACATTTGCAATACTCGATATAACTATTGAAAATAAATATATCTAACCAGGTAATCAAATCATGGTTATTCGTAAACCAGTTCTGCTAATTGATGATACAGACAGTTCTCGATTGGCTATTGAGATTTTACAAAGTAACAATATACAATTTGTTGAGTATCATATAAGTAAATTCGAACAGGATTGTTGCGTAGACCTACCAACGACTGAAGCTCCGGCATTATTTGCCCCTGAAGGAATATTTCGGAATCTGGGAGGAATCAAAGAATATCTCAATGTCGAAAAAAATAGGACAAATGAAGTTAATGAGAGCGCGTATTGGTAGTATCGATTGAATAATTAATTCTAAAATAGTCAAATTTCATTAATTTCTTCTTCCTAGAGAGTATGAACCACACACTCCAATTCTAAATCTGTCAACATAGGTATCCGCATATCCACACTCACCCAATTTTAGTTGGAATAATATCCAAATGGAAGGACATTCCGATTCAATTTCCAATACTGGATTTACTACTGTAATCTCATTCTCTTGACTGTAATCTCATCTCTATTATATTATTGAATGAAGAAATATCGCCCAAACTAAATTGTAAGATTGAAATGCTCAATCAACAAAAATTAAATAGCAAGTAATTATATCAAATTTCAATCAGATCATCGTGATTAATTTACTAAAGTTATCTTCATGTAATGCATGGAGAGGCAATCAATTGGCATTTCGTATATCTGTGGTTACATTTTTGGTTCTTATTTTTACCAATACACTTGTTCAATCCAACAATATCTACGGTCAATCCGACTCATCTAACGCGGCTAATTCATGTTCAAATCTCCCAGTCAGTGGTATTACTGCCAGTGGAGCTGATGCTTTAAATCCCCCATCACACGCCATCGATCAGAATATCAATACTCGCTGGTCTAGCTTAGGTCCAGGTTCATGGATACAACTTGACTTGGGTAAAGAGAACGTCATTTGCAGTATAGGAATTAATTGGCATAGGGGAAATGAGCGCATAAATTCATTTGTAATAGCAATATCTAAAGATGGTAAAACTTTTACTAATGTATTTTCTGGCAAGAGTGATGGCACCTCATTAACTGAACAAAATTACAATACGCAATCAAAGACAGGCAGATTAGTTAGAGTTACTGTTACAGCAAATACCCAAAGTAACTGGATTAGTATAAGCGAATTAAAGGTATATGGCTACAAACCCATTTCCGAATCTTGTGTTAATAGTCCAATTTCGCAGGCATCTGCGGCAAGTAGTCAGGTTGGATTTCCACCGTCAAACTTGATTGATAATAATCTCAACACTATTTGGTCTAATTACGGTATAGGCTCATCGATACAAATCGATTTAGGTTCTAGCAAGCGCATTTGCAACTTGGATATTGCTTGGTACAAAGGAAATGAACGTCAAAATAACTTTGTGATATCTACTTCTCAGGATGGAAAATCGTTCAAAAACGTGTTATCTGCTGCAAGTAGTGGAAAGTCAGTATCGTATGAAAAATATGTATTTTCGGATAACCTAGCAAGATACATAAAGATTACTGTCAATGGTAACACACAAAATAATTATGCTAGTATTGCTGAAATTAGAGCACAAGTACCAGCCTCGAGTCAACCACAAGCTGAATGCGTTGACGGTCATATTCAAAATGCGAAAACTTCTGGTAGTCAGACAGGTTTTCCTGGTACTAATGTTCTTGATGATAATCTGGATACCAGATGGTCCAATAACGGTGTGGGTTCATGGGTACAAGTTGATTTAGGAACTAGTAACAAAATCTGTGACATCAACATTGCGTGGTTTAAGGGAAATGAGAGACAGAATAATTTTGTTATATCTACTTCCACTGATGAGATAAAGTTCTCAAATGTATTTAGCGGTAAGAGCAGTGGGACAACTCTAAATCCAGAAAAATATAACATTGTTGATACTAATGCAAGGTACATAAGGATAACCGTTAATGGAAACACTCAGAATAGCTATGCCAGTATAACAGAAATAACTGTAAGGGTGGAATCAATTTCAACTCCAGTCTCTTCAAACTATTATATAGGTGCAGCGGGAGATTGGGGTTCTGCTCGAAATGCGAATTGGGAAGACACCGTAGGTCTAATGGTTGATAATAAAGTAAATCTTGCGCTTGGACTTGGGGATTATTCTTACGGCACTGTTGGTGACTTTATACCGGTTGTTGATGATCTAAAAGCTGCAGGCATTCCGTTTAAAGGCGTACAGGGAAATCATGACACCAGCACTTATTCTAAACTGTTTGGTCAGCCTTCTATGCTATTTGCGTTCGACGCAGGTCAGGCAAGAATCATATTACTAAACACAGAGGATTCGGGATCATCCAATGCAATGTTCTTGGAAAACGAACTAAAAACAACAAAACAACCATGGAAGATAGTGGCAATGCACAAGCCGCTATACACTAGTCCCTCAAATCATCCAGAAGAAAAGGATTTGGCAAATAAATTACAACCACTATTTGATCAGTATAAAGTAGATTTAGTTATTTATGGTCATAATCACAACTATGAACGCATAAAGTTTCCCGATAAACCAACCGTTTTCATTCAGGCCGGTACGGGAGGAGAATCACACTACGATATTAGGAGCGAGAGAAGTGGAGGCGGTGTAGAATATCAAGATGACAATAATTTTGGAATTGCTAAATTAACAGTAAATAGCAATACCTTATCAGGTCAGTTCATCTCCCATAGCGGGAAGATATTGGATAGCTTTACCATAGCAAAATAGCAGTGTTACACTATTATTTTTTCAATATTACAATATGAATTAGAACTAATCTGAAATTTAACATCAATTAGTAACGAATATTTCTATTTTAGAAGTGATCATTAGCTGACAGAATCTAAAGCATTGTTAAGATTAAATAAACTTAATATATTGTTACGTAACTCTCTCGACCTACAGTTAAAATGCTGATAATCTTTGATGTAGAAGGCGTTCTTCTCAATGCAGAGTATCTGCCCGTTCTTGCGCAAAAACTTGGTCCTGTCAAAGAAAAAGAAATTTGGGATATTACAAAGCAAGGAATTAGGGGAGAAATAGACTGGGAAGAAGGACTCAAAAAACGAGTCAATGCTTTAAGAGGAACTCCGTTTGAAGACGCCAAGTACATTGCAGAGAATCTGGAAATAATGCCTGGTGCAAGAAAGCTCTGCTATGCACTAAAAAAGGCCGGCTGGAAAATGATAGCAATCTCAGGGGGCTTTACTATAATCACAGATAAACTCAAAGATGAATTGCATCTGGATAGAATTTTTTCAAATGAGTTGATTTTCAGAGACGGAAAGCTAGATGGCGTTAAAATTAATGTAAGTTCAGATAAATCACTGGGAGTAAAATCGACAATAAAAGAATGGGGAATAAAAAAGGAGGATATTGTCGTAGTCGTAGATGGAGCAAATGATCTAAAACTATTCGACATAGCTGGCTATACAGTAGGTTTCTGTCCAGTTGACATCGTAAAACAGAGAGCGGACACCACAATCGAAATAAGAGATTTGTCAATTCTGTTGAGTCTTTTGGAAAAGAAATTTGGTAAGATAATAGAGACGCAGTTATGAAATCTCTTATTCATAAATCGATAATTCATTATGCATGAATTAAGTAATGTAGAGATCATTTCAATTCTGATTCGCAATGATATACGAGAAGGAGCTGATATAGGCAATCTTATATTAAAGTCTATTAAGGAAAAAAAAGAGTCTTTAAAAGAGAACGATGTGATTGTTATAACACATAAGATAATATCAAAATCAGAAGGAAGAACAATAGATTTAACAAAGATAATTCCTTCTGAAGAATCAAAAAACATTTCTTATCGTACTGGAAAGGATCCCAAGCTCGTAGAACTCATTATTTCGCAATCCAATGAAATAATCAAAATACAGCGAGATATCATTATCACTGAAACAAAACATGGGTTTGTTTGTGCTAATTCAGGAATTGATACCAGTAATGTGGAAAAGTCCAATCATGTTGTACTGTTACCTGTAGACCCAGATAAATCGGCTAGAGAGATTAGAAATTACATAAAGTCCAGAACCAAGACAAATGTAGCCGTAATTATTTCCGATACTTTTGGTAGGCCCTTTAGGAAAGGCCAGGTTAACGTAGCAATTGGAGTAGCAGGCATTGATCCGATCAAGAGTTACATAGGAAAATCTGATATGTATGGGAATATTCTCAGGGTTACTGAAATAGCAATTGCTGATGAAATAGCGTCAGCCGCTGAACTTGTCATGGGAAAATCTTTGCGTGTACCCGTAACAATTGTCCGGGGTTACAATTTTTCTTCCTCTGATGCTTCTATATCGAAAGTTATTAGAGCCAAAAAAGATGATTTATTCAGATAATCTCAATTTTTATCTTTGTGAAAATATATTAAACACGATTCAAATTTAAAATAAAGTTTACAATATGCAATTTGAATAACTTATAAACATTTAATATAAACAGCACCTTGATTAATAGTGTTAGGAATGAATATGACGGTCGACAATGGTAATGAGGAATCTTTTGACAAAGTTATTGATGTTAGAGGATTATATTGTCCAGAACCTGTTTTTAGGACTAAAATTGAAATTGAAAAATTAGGTATTGGAAGCAAACTCAAAATTATAGCTGATGACCCTGAATCAGAAGAAGATATAACAAGATGGGCAGAAAAAACTGGTCATAATTTGTTATCGGTGCAAAAGAAAGATAATGAACTTGTGTTTATAATAAAGAAGACAAAGTGAACTAGATGACATCCATAATAGGACCCGAAATATTACAACGTATAGGGAATACTCCACTACACGAACTCTCATCATACTCCAATGAAAATATTAAATTTTATGCGAAGTTAGAATGGTATAATCCATTTGGTTCTGTTAAAGACAGGGCCGCCTATTGGATGATTAAGGATGCTGAAAAGAAAGGCTCCCTTGTGAAAGACAAGAGCATCATTATTGAACCTACTTCGGGAAATACGGGAATAGCCTTAGCTGGTATAGCTTCTTCAATGGGTTATAAAGTCGAAATCGTTATTCCTGAGAAAGTTAGTGCAGAAACTAAAAGAATCCTTAGAAACCTAGGAGCAACTCTTCATGAAACTTCAGACGATCTATGTCCACGTGTGGGAGCGGGGACCGATCAAAGCATTGCTCTTGCTACTGCCATTGCAAAACCTAGATCAGATATCTATTATATGCCAAATCAATATGAAAATGAATCCAATTTTCTTGCCCATTATGAGAGTACTGGTCCTGAAATTTGGGAACAATCAAATGGACAGGTAACACATTTCTTCACCGGTTGTGGGACAGGAGGCACGATTACAGGAACAGGAACTTTTCTCAAGGAGAAGAATGAAAATCTGAAGGTAATTGCTATTCAAGCACAACAGAATCATTTACTTCAAGGATTGAGAAACTTTGAGGAATCATCCATGCCCAACCTTTTCAAGCGCAGAGAGGATATAGTTGATGATTGGATGACTGCAACAAATCAGGATTCATTTAATGCTGTAAGGGAATTACTTGAAAAGGAGGGCTTGTTCGTAGGTCCATCTTCAGGTTCTGTAATGTCATGTATGCTAAAATATTCAAGGAAAATAGATAGAGGCGTCATCGTAGGTATTTTTGCTGATGATGGTAGGAAATTCAAGAGTCTATACAAAGAACAAAATGTTGTTTCAGAAAATGATTATGTTTCTGCATTGGAGAAACTACCTGAATTGTATATTAAATATTAATTCATTTGTGAGATTTATTTTCACTCAACCATTTTTCTACATCGAGTGCCGCCATACATCCAAATCCCGCAGCCGTGACGGCTTGTCGGTAACGATAATCATGAACGTCGCCGGCCGCGAAAACTCCTTCTACACTAGTCCTTGTATTTTCTTTAAGTACGACATAACCTTTATCATCCAATTCTAACTGATCTTTGAAAATCGAGGTATTGGGCTCATGACCAATTGCTACAAATAATCCTCCTACTGATAGATTTTGAGTCTTGCCTGTTGTCAAGTTCTTTACATCGATGCTTTCTATTTTTTTATTTCCATTGATTCTAGTTACAACGTGATTCCATACGAATTGAATTTTTGAGTTTTCAAAGGCCTTTTCCTGTAGAATCTTGCTCGCTCGAAGAAAATCTCTTCTATGTATGATCTTGACCGATTTACCAAATTTAGTAAGGAAAGTTGCCTCTTCAATTGCAGTATCGCCTCCTCCTATAACTGCAATCTCTTCTCCTTTGAAAAATGGCCCGTCACATGTGGCGCAATAAGAAACACCCCTTCCACCAAATTCTTGTTCTCCATCGATGTCCAGCTTCCTCGGTGATGCTCCAGTACAAAGTAATATTGCTCTTCCTTCATAAGTTTCAGAATGAGTTGATATTAGGAATGGGCGTTTTTTGAAATCCACCCTCAGTACTTCGTCATCGATTATTGTGGTTGCAAATCGTTCAGCTTGCTGTCTCATGTTCATCATGAGCTCTGGTCCAAAAATTCCATTAGGAAAACCTGGATAGTTTTCAACTTCACTGGTTGTCATTAGCTGACCACCTGGTAGAGATCCAGAAATTATTAGTGTTTTGAGTTTTGCACGCGAGGTGTAAATACCTGCTGTAAATCCTGCTGGTCCTGAACCAATAATTATCACATCATAAAAATTCTTTGCATATGTAGGCTCTTCGGAGCCATAGTTTGCATTTTTTGACATGTATGATTAACTGGAGGAAGGAAGATTATACCATTTAATAATTTGTTCGGAAATAATGCAGACACAATAAAGCTTGGTCTTATGATAAATAACTAGACTGATTTCCATGCTAAATTATTCCCCGGCTTTATCCAATATTCCTCTATGTTCTTCACACAGTACTGGATTTAGTACCTGTGAATAAATTAACTCCTCCTGCCAATGGGAATTGAACAATCTACAAGGATAATTTGAACAGAAGGGGTTACCATTCGTAAGAAAAAAAAAACAGCTTGAATAGCATAGCCTGTAGCTACCTGTGGCATCCTGGGATCACCATAACTTACATATCTATTGGCAAATTCAATATCAATTTCTTTACTATCTTTAGAGAGCAAGTCTTTCATCATCTGTTTGAAATAATATGCTTTTGGTTTAGCGGGGCCTTCAACAATACTAGGTATTGATATTATCGTAGGGGAGCCACAAATTATTGGCCTTGCATGAAATCTCCTGTCGTTTTCGTCGAATGTGCATACCAGTTTGTCTTCAAAGATGATATGTACATGCTCTAAATGAATCTCATTTTTATCGATGATGTTGGTGTAAATCCTTTGAAGATAAAAACCATCAATGAATATAACGGTCTTAACAACCTCACTTGATGAATTTTGGAGTTCAATTTGTTGAACAACATCTTTCGGCAATTGAGTAACCAATTTTTCTCCAAAATCATCTGCGATACTGCTCTTACTAAAATAATCTCCGAACGATCTCAGGTCAATTTTGATAAAAGGAAATATCATTTGTAATTGGTTTGAAATTTCAGTTGTTAGAAGAGTTGAGAAACAAGAAGAGTAAAGATGTACATATGATATCTTCATATGTATATCACTAATTGTATCATTAGCTAATTTTTATATCTGGGTTTGGTACTTTCTTGAGTTTGCTTATTGCTACTTGTCCAGCCTTTCTGCCTGATAATAACATTGATCCAAACGTAGGGCCCATTCTAGGCAACCCATGGGTTTCAGTTGCTGACATTCCCGCCGCGATTAGTCCCGGATAAACTTCGCCAGTATATTCCACCACAGCATCTTCTCCTGTTACAGACATCGGCTCCATTCCTTTCCACTTTACATATCCTCTATCCATTAGTCTCTTTACAGCAACTGAATCGTGTCCTGAAGCATCAATTACTATTTTTGATTCAAGAGCAACAGGATCTACACATGTTATATTTCTTGGAAGTGCAGAAACAGGCATCCAATTTATGACTACTCCTCCAACTCTTCCATTTTTCAGCACTAGGTCATCAAATTTGGTTAGTTGCAAGAATCTGACTCCGGAATCACAGGCGGCAGCAATTAGTTTTGAACATGCATGCGGTCCCCAAGTAGCATACAATGAATCCGAAATTTTTCTATATGGCACTCCAAGCTCGTCCCAAATTTTATTAGCTGGATATCTAACCGTCACAGGATTCATCATGTATCCACCTACCCAGTACCCTCCACCGATATAGTTATTCTGTTCTATGATAAGGGTATGAACTCCATTCTTACATAATTCTCTTCCAGCCATAAGCCCTGCTGGACCCGCACCAATGATAATTACATCACAATCACTATACTCAATCAACGTCTCATTGAACATTTGGGCTATAGTCCTCGTAATTTCTTTTTCGCTTGCCTCGCCGAAAATTTTCTCCATAACTGAATTAACGCTCTATCTTGTATTAATATTATGTGCATACGCCTGTTTTATCTTTGTGTAACCTTGAAATTTTAATTAAAAGCATATAGTGATATTTTTATGCCAGACCAAACTGCCAGAAGACTTTTGTGGTATTTATTTGCGGGCTCAAAGGGCGGCGAAAATAGAGTCAAAATCATTAACCTGTTACAGGAAACTCCCCTTAACATTAATCGTATGGCAGAAGTTCTAAATCTTGATTATAAGGCAGTTCAACATCATATAGATGTGTTAGAAAAAAATAACTTGGTTTCTCATATGGGTGAAAAATACGGAATAATGTATTTTGTTTCTAATTATCTGGAATCTAATATTGATACATACAAGGAAATTGTAAGCAAAATCAGCAAATCAAAAAGCTATAGAATTTGATATCAATAGATCGTTTCTAAATCCAAATGAATTTGATCTTTTAGTTTCATATTGTTCTAGATAAGGGACCATTTCTAACCTTTTCAATTAAGTTTTCAAGCAAACTGGTTAATTCAGCCTTGTGGGAATCGAGATACTCTTGACCCTTGTCGTTCAATCTCACCTGATATACTCTCAAATCACGGTGCTGATCGAAGAACTGTTCAATCATGGTATTTCCGTGATTGGTTGGACTTGTTAATTGGTCAAACGTATCGATTGTTTGACTCAAGTCTCCATTCTTGATGGATTCAATTGATTTATCTAATATTTCAATAATATCCTTGATTTCCTGAATAGGGGCAGAATACTCTTTGGACTTCATAAATCCAGATCGCTTTACGTCTCCTAGTTTATCAGAGATGTCTCTTGATAGTTCGTAATATTCTTCTTTTCCTGTCAGTGATTTCTTTTGCTTAATTATCACCAATCCCTTCATGCTTAGTCTCAAAATAGCCTCTTCAATATCCTGTTTATCCATGCCAGTTGCCCAAACCATTTTACCGACATAGTCGTAGCCCTGCCGTAGGGACTCTAGCACAACTACTTCAATAATCCTCATAAATCCTTCCTCCGCACGAGCGTTTTCAAAATCCCTATCCCGAACAGCTTTTTTTGCGTGGGAAATATCTATCTCAATGGCTCTTTTCAAAGCTTCCATTCCATCATCTACTTTGCCATCCAAAGTAAGATAACATGCATAGTTGTACCAAACCATCCCATCATTTGGATTTGCGTCTAAAGCTTTTGTACAACATTCAATAGCTTTGGAATAGTTATTCATTTTATAATATGCAAGACCTTTCAGATTCCATGCTTCATGATTATCTGGATCAATATTCAATGCCATATCATACGAAGAAATTGCGAAAGAATAATCTCGCAAATGGAAGTGAGCATATCCCTTTTTAATCCATGCCTCGACAAATTTCGGATCTAATCTTAAAGCTAGTTCAAAGCTGCGTATTGCATCACTTAGTTTATCGTTTGACATATGGTTTATTCCTTTTTTATACAGGTCACGTACCTGGAAGTCACGATGGTCTGTTGTGTTCTTGGTTTCCTCATTATTAGAAGCGTTTTCATTCTTGTCCTTGGCTCTAAAGAATCTGCTCATCACTATTGATTAATGCTGTCAAAATAAATAGATTTGGACAACTAGCATTTCCCTGATCCAATGCATATTTATCGGCGCATTTATCCCGCTGTATCCGACTCTTATCAATCATACATTGGGCAGAAGGGTTTTTGAGTCCATATCATGTATAACACATGTATTATCTTGTCAATACCCCATTAGACAATACGTTGGATTTGCCAGATACTTGTACGATATCGTATCTGCTTAACGTAATGGAAATCAAAAACCTTTCAACTGTCAAATCAATTAGCAGAATTTAAGGGCCCACCCACGAGGTCTGTCTAGTCCGTAATACCCATCATTTCTGAAATCAAAATTAGCACATTGTCGGAAATAGTACAGCAAATTAACAATTTCAAATTTGAGTAGGTCCCGCTGTCGATAATGATCCCATTTGTGTGTTAATATTTATTTAATCTCCAAGCCAATATTCAAGTTAATGAAAAATTATTGTTACCATATTTTAGTGACTACTTTACCAGTTTATTATCTGAAGTAGAGTAAATTCGGGAAGACGCTTAACGGTATGATTCACTTGTTAGTAACGCTTCCATGCATTCCTATATCAGGTAACTAGATATCATGACTTAACTTTTATTCCCATTCACATAAATTGTCTACCTGAACGGCCATCGGACTGAATAGTTTACCTGACTTATTGGAAATAATGATGTTAAACGAAATTAGTCCTAAATATTATTTGAAATCTCTTTTATGCCGAACTGAAAGTTATAGGATACGGATTAAGAAATTCTAAAATTGCTTTCTACCAAAGATGATTGGGGTATATTCTGTGTTCAAAATGACCTCGAATGTCTAATACTATTGTTTATGTTATTTGCATAAAATTGTTATTTTATGATTAATTATAATTATAAGAATTTTATATTACAATCATTAGAATTTCATATTATATTGTTATATTTTTTATACTTCTCTAAAATATTGGTGAATAATGTTTAGGAAGAACCTCACTATCTTTATGTTAGTTGGAATTTTGACAACAATCACTGCAACATCAGCTTTCCTAATGAACGCCTCGGCTTACAAGCCTGATGATCCTGCTGCAAAATATCACTGCTTTGCAACTGATGCCAATGGAAATTATAATTTAACTGCAGAAGGGGATTTGATTCCTTGTGAGATTGACACAGGTGACAATGCATGGATGCTGACAGCCTCTGCTCTAGTACTCATTATGACTCCTGGTGGTTTGGCTATATTTTATGCTGGACTGTCGAGACAAAAAAATGCTGTAAATACACTTCACATGGTACTTATGACTACAGGAATTATCGCGGTACAATGGGTCTTATGGGGATATAGCTTAGCTTTCGGTCCAGATGCAGGTGGCTATGGTTTTATTGGGACACTAGATTGGGCAGGGCTTGAGAATGTTCTTCACGACGTTCCCTCAGTCGCATATGGAGGAATAACTGGAACGACCATTCCGCACCAGACATATATGGTATTCCAGATGATGTTCGCAATCATAACTCCTGCACTTATTGTGGCATCTGTCGCTGAAAGAATGAAATACAGCGCATTCATAATTTTCATCATACTGTGGGCTACCTTCGTTTATGACTTTGCTGCTCATTGGACATGGTCGATTTCAGGCGCAGATAATTATGGAATGAATCCTGGATACTGTGGCTTTGGATGGACTGGTTGCTTTGGATCGCTTGACTTTGCTGGTGGAACCGTCATTCATATCACATCAGGGTTTTCGGGACTTGTTATAGCATTGATGCTGGGCAGAAGAATAGGATATGGCAAAGTACCGATGGAACCACACAACATTTCGCTGGTTGTTTTGGGAGCCGCATTGCTGTGGTTTGGATGGTTCGGTTTCAATGCTGGTTCTGCCGCTGCAGCAGCCACAAACGCTACAAGCGCCTTTGTTGCAACACAGGTTGCTACAGGAATGGCCGTAGTGACTTGGGCGCTGTTGTCATGGGCTCACACAGGTAGAGCATCAACAGTTGGAGCTGCTTCCGGTGCTGTAGCTGGACTAGTAGCAATTACGCCAGCTTCTGGATTTGTTTCGCCAATGTCGGCACTTGTTATTGGAATAATTGCTTCAGTCGCATGTTACGCAGCAGTTATGTTCAAGAATAGTAGAAAATGGGACGATGCATTGGATACTTGGGGTGTGCACGGAATTGGTGGACTTGCAGGGGCTCTCTGTACGGGACTATTTGCAGAGAAGAGATTTACTCCTTGGGGAGACGATGGACTAGTATTCGGCAATCCAGCTCAATTGTATGAGAATGCCGTAGGTGCTTTCGCGGCTATGGCATGGGCGGTTGGTATAACCGCAATACTCATCAAAGTGATGGATAAAGTCTGGCCAGGAGGCATAAGGGTCACTCCAAAAGAAGAAGAAATTGGCTTGGACTTGACACAACACGGCGAACGAGCTTACGTAAGCGAATAACTATCTCTTTTTTTCCAATTTTTTTATTTTTTTCTCACCCAATCTAATAATAAAATTTTCCTTTGTAGGCTTAAATATATTCAAATAATAGGACTAACATGGCCGATAAATTTACAATCGTCAGATATAGTGCGGGAAATGATAAATTTGAAATTTTGGTTAAGCCCGACCCTGCACTAGAGTATAAACTAGGTAAAAAAATGGATATTTCAAATATTATGATTTCAGATGAAATATACTCAGATGCTAATAAAGGGACTAGATGCTCCTCTGAGAAGTTAATGAAGCATTTCAAGACAACAGATCAATTAGAAATCGCAAAGCAAATCATGGACAAAGGGGATCTAAATTTGAATACTGATCAACGAAGAAAGATGATTGAAGAGAAGAAGAGACAGATTGTTGAGTATATCAACAAGAATTTTGTAGACCCCAAAAGCCACATGCCGCATCCGATCTCTAGGATTAACGCCGTGCTTGATGAGGCACGAGTGGCAATTGATCCATTCAAAAGATTAGATGATCAACTCAAGAATATCGTTGAACCTTTAAGAAAAATAATACCACTAAAATCTGAGATATTAGAACTAACTGTAACCGTACCTGCTCAATTTTCAGGACAATCCTTTAGTGTATTCAAAACCATTGGCGAAATAAAATCAGAGCAATGGCTTTCTGATGGCTCATTACAAGTTATTTTAAGCATCAACGCTGGCCTGAAGAGCTCATTTCTAGACCGAATTGGAACTGCAACCAAGGGTTCAGCCCAGGTCATAGAGAAATGACAACTTGTATTTTCTTTCATCACACTTAAAATATAAGTCTGTGCTATCTTCCCAAAAAGGGAGAATTATGGATAAAGGATTTTTGAATTCTTGTTTTGGAGGATTACTCTATGCAGGATGTTAAAAGAAAATACGTTATTCCTGGTGATATTGTAGCTGAAGGAAATTTACGTGCACTGGTTAATGTATTTAGGAATGGAAATTCAATTGTAGCTACGCGAATTGGGATTACCGAATCAAATAATGAGGGCGCCAAGGTAATCCCGTTGTCGGGCATTTATTTTCCTAGGGCAAATGATATCGTAATAGGTAAAATACTAGATCATTCTTCGCTCTCATGGTCAGTCGATATCAACTCAAGTTTCGCTGCCCATTTGCCTGCACAGGATATATTCGGGAGAGATTTTTCGCCGGCACACGATGACATGGGACGTCAGTTATCAACAGGCGATGTAATTGTTGCGAGAATTGCGATTTTTGACAGGACGCGAGATCCGATTCTAACGATTCAAGATAAAGACATGGGGAAAATACCAACAGGTGAATTGTTAAAAATATCCCCAACTCGTGTACCTAGACTTATAGGAAAAAGAGGATCAATGATTCAAACTATCGAACAGGCAAGTTCTACGAGGATAACAATAGGTCAAAATGGAATAATTGTGGTATCTGGGAATGATAAGGAGGGTATTGCACTTGCGATAAATGCAATTCACATTGTAGAAGTGGAAGCACATACATCAAACCTAACGCAGAGAATAAAGCAATTATTGAATGTACCAGAATCAGAGATTGAAGGCGACGATGATTCTCAGACTAGCAACGAAGCTAATGAAACATTAAGTTCAGATGAAAAATCTATTTCAAACAATATTAATAGTGAAATGGGAGTGGTGAATCCAAATGGTTCAAAGTAGAAGCCTTATAGACGAAAACGGAAAGAGAAGCGATGGAAGAATAATTGACGAATTAAGGCAGATAAAAATCAATGTTGGAATCATAAGGAATGCTGATGGTTCTGCGCTTATAGAATTCGGAAAAAACAAGATTATTGCAGCCGTCTACGGACCTAGGGAAGTTCACCCAAAGCACATGGCATTGTCTGATCGATGCGTTGTGAGATGTAGATATCATATGTCTCCGTTTTCGACAGACACTCGCAAAAGTCCAGCACCGTCTAGAAGAGAAACTGAAATATCAAAGGTTATTCGAGAGGCGTTGGAACCGGCTTTAATTCTTGAAGATTATCCTCGAGCTGCTATTGATGTCTTTATTGAAGTTTTGCAAGCAGACGGTGGTTCACGATGTGCCGGCATTACGGCCGCTTCTGTAGCATTGGCAGATGCAGGAGTAAATATGCGTGATATGGTTTCAGCTTGCGCCGCAGGAAAGGTGGATGACAAGATAGTGATTGATATTAATGATACAGAAGACAAAGAGGGAGGAGCTGATATGCCGGTAGCATTTATGCCAAATTTAAAGAAAATCACGCTTCTTCAACTTGATGGAGAATTGACTCCTGAACAATTTAATACTTGTTTAGATGAAGGAATTCGCGGATGTATGAAAGTATATGAAATACAACGTTCCTCTTTAATGGAAAAGTACTTTGGCGATGAAAAGGGGTTGAAAGAATAATGAGTATATCAAGAAAATCTACCATAATTGTAGAAAATCTACGGAAAAGACAGATGAGAGAATCTATTTCATCTGGCAAGCGGTTGGATGGGCGTAGTTTAGATGAAATAAGGCCACTAGAAGTTGAATTAGACGTTATTAAAAAGGCTAGCGGATCAGCATGGGTAAAATTAGGCAAAACAGAAGTTGTAGCAGGTATAAAAGTAGATACTGGTGAACCTTTTGAGGGACTAGAAAATAGTGGAGCTATGATAATTACTGCCGAAGTGCTCCCAATTGCATCTCCTCACATTGAACCGGGTCCACCTGACGAAGAGACTATTGAGCTTGCTAGGGTAGTTGATAGAGGAGTTAGAGAATCCGAAATGTTAGACTTGAGTAAGTTGGTCTTGATTCCAGGAAAAGTTGTTTACACCATTTTCGTGGACTGCAGTATTATTAACGTAGATGGTAACCTTTTTGATGCAACGTCTTATGCCGTAGTAGCTGCTTTAGCCAGTTGTAAATTACCTGTGTTTGAAATTAAAGATGACAAAGTCATCGATACAGGAAAAACTCAAGACCCTCCAATTACTACTATACCCGTTTCTATCACGACAGTTAAAATTGGTGAAAATTTGCTATTGGATCCAGATACTGAGGAAGAAGCGTGTATGGATGCAAGACTAACGATTAACACAAACTCAAATGGTTCAATAGTTGCAATGCAAAAGGGATTAAAAGGATACTTTTCGGTAGATGAGGTGAAGAGTATTGCGGAAAGAGCAAGAATCAAGGGCGCAGAAGTTAGAGCGAAATTAAAGGGATTGATTGATCTTGGTTAGTAGAAATAAACACAAAATAGCCCGACTTAAAGGGTTGGGTGTAAAATATGGTGCCACTCTTAGGAAGAGATATGGAAAGATTTACAGAGTCTTGAAGAAAAAGAGACAATGCCCTAAATGCGGATCAGTAAAATTTGATAGGAAAGTAATGGGAATTTGGTACTGTACAAAATGCAACTATAAAGTAGCTGCTGGCACATATGATGTAAACTTTGAAAGAGCCAAGAGCAAATATTAGAATACAGGTCACAATAGATAACGTTTCACCCGAATTATCTTTTAGAATCGGAAATGCTATAACTTCCGCACTGCAACCTGAAACCAGATTTTTAACCAACTGTGAAGAGGTAAGAGTTTCTGCAAGGAACGGTGCAATTTTTGTCGATATCAGTGCATCAGATATACAATCAATGCGAGCCATTGTTAACACGTTTATTAGATTGTTGAGTCTATCGTATATGTCTCTAAATTTATGAAACGTTATAGATTTATGGTGGTAAAGTTAAAAGTAATCAGAAATGAGTGAACAGGAATTACCCCCATGGTTAAGAGAACAACTTACCAGGTTGCAACAATTACAACAAAATTTGCAAGCAATAATGATGCAGAAACAACAACTGGAAGCAGAATCTATAGAGATAGAGAAAGCTACGGAGGAACTCAAGAAATCAGAGGAGAATGAAGCAGTTTACAAAAGCGTTGGTCCACTATTAATTAAAACCAAAAAAGATGAAACACTAAAGGAGCTAGATGAAAAGAAAGATCTTGCCAACACCAGGCTTGTGGTCCTCGGTAAACAAGAAACAAGAGTAAAAGAGAATCTAAAGGAAGTTGAAAACAAAATAAACGAGATGATTCGTATGGGACAAGGACCAACTGGAAATATGGGTACTAAACCAAATACCTGATGGTTTTTATTTCGCTGTAAACAGACGTTTGTTCCAATTAAAGGATTTAGTTTCCAAAGTTTAGAACAACGTCTCGGTATTATTTATTCGAAACTGCGCCTATTGGAATCAAGACGCATAATTATATCTATAATTGGTAAATATATTTGCAGTTATTATTTGACTAATTCCTATTCTTATTCCTCTTCTTTTGGTGGAATAGGTACTTCCCTAGTCGTTTTTCTCATTTCAATGAATGTTTCTGTTTTTTGGACTCCTTCAATGCGCCCAACTCGTTCTGATATCAACTGGTGCATTTCATCCAGAGAGTGAGAATTCATTGTTACTAGTATATCGAATCTACCTGTAACCTCGGAAACTTCAGTTACGCCTGGAATCCGGAATAATTCATTCAAAACATTATCTCTCAATTTCGAATCCATGTTTATGCCTGTAAGTGCCTTTACGTTAAATCCTAGTGCCTCATCATTCATCAATATAGTGAATTTTCGAATTATTCCCCTCTTTACTAATCTCTTTATCCTGCTGTAGACTACAGACGCGTTGATATTGATTTTTCTAGAAAGCCTAGGAACCGAAATAGATGCGTCATTTGATAGCTCCTCCAAAATTTTGAGATCTAAATTGTCTATTTTATACATAGAAACCACTAATTATATCGTAAATTTTGAGGTTAATAAATGTATTAATTTCAATTTTATGCAATTTTTTGTCAATAATGTATGTTTAAATAATTTTTTTCGATTTAAACATCTCCGCTAGTAGTACAGCGCCCTTTGCAGAACCCATTTTTTCATTGTGTGTCAGGAGAACATACTTTATACCATTCTCAAACACAGTATCCTTTCTTAATCTTCCAACAACTGTTGTCATTCCATCGTTAACTTCTCTGTCAATTCTCGGTTGTGGTCTCGTAGGGTCATCATGGACAATGATATAGTCTTCTGGCGCGGAAGGCAGATCCCTTATTGACACAGATTTGGAGAAATTAATCATAGTTTCTTTTACCTTGTCAGGTAATGCAGTTTTCCCAAGTTGAGCAAATACGGCTTCAGTGTGTCCGTCTATTACCGGCACACGTGTGCACGTACAACTTACCTTTATAGGTGCATTGATTATCGAATTGCCATCAAACTTTCCTAGGATCTTTTTTGTTTCGACTTGAACTTTTTCCTCTTCCTTTGGGATGTAAGGAATTACATTGTCCATTATATCCAACGCTATCACGCCCGGAGATCTACCTGCACCGGACAGTGCCTGCATTGATGTCATAAAGACACTTTGCAAGCCCATTTCGTCCAATAACGGTTTGAGGGTTATAGCCATACCAGTTGTAGTACAGTTAGGTAATGGCGCAATAAAGCCATCCCATTTTCTATTCTTTTTTTGAATATTCAACAAATCACAGTGATCGTCATTAATTCCTGGTATGAGTATGGGGACATCATCTTCATATCTGAATGCAGCAGCTGTACTTATTACAGGGACAGCAGAAGCCATCTTTGGTTCAATAACTTGAGCATCTTCTGACTCTAGTGCGGTAAAAATTAAATCTAGTTTTTTCGGATTTATTTCATCAACTCGACCTAGAACCATTTCTTGAACAGCATCAGGAATTTTTTCCTTGCTATGCCATTTGAGGAGTGAAGTAGTTGGATTCCTGAGTGCATCAATGTATTTCTTCCCAGCAGATCTCTCTGAGGATGCAATTTGAACTAATTCGAACCATGGATGTTTATTGAGGGCAATTACAAATTCTTGACCTACAGCTCCTGTAGCTCCTATTACTGCAACTTTTAACATAATGTGCCGTTAGTCAAAACGCAACTAATATTCGTTTTCAGAAAAAACATAATATTATCCAGTTCTGTTATATATCTGCTCAAATGGGTTTTAAATGATTCAATACTCATGCACTCATGGCGGGATTTACACTGTAAACCCAAGCTTGGTAAGAATTGATTTCAGTTCCAATGTCAATCCATTAGGAGTATCGAGAAAAGTTTTGAATGTGTTGCGAAAAAACCTTCCAAGAATTTCATCAATATACCCTGATAATGAACATACAGCTTTAAGAAAAAAAATTGTCGACTATCATGATGGCCAAATATCGCTGGAATCAATTAACATTGGAAATGGAGCTACCGAATTAATTTATAATTTTGTCAGAACATTCGTCCGCAATCAAGTTGTCATACAATCACCAACATTTTGCGAGTATGAGACAGCAGCAAGGAAGATTGGGGCCAAAATAAAACATGTCACCATAAATAATCGGCAACTAGACATCGAAAGGCTGTTGGAAAAATCAAAGAACTCCGATGCAATCTTTTTCTGCAATCCAAATAATCCAACAGGGCTTTTTTCCTACGGTATTATTGAAAAGTTAGTAGAAAAGATAGACAAATCCAAAATGATACTCATTGATGAAAGTTTTATTGAATTCGTTGATGAGGGTAATCATCCAAGGAGTTTTATTGAAAAAGTTAATGAATTTCAAAATATAGTTGTCTTACGTTCATTGACAAAATCATTTGGGCTTGCGGGATTGAGGTTGGGATATTGTGTTTCGCATCCTAACTTTGCAAGTAGAATTTCGGGTAATAAGATAACCTGGAATGTGAACGGATTAGCGCAGTTAGCAGGCGTTACTGCTCTAAATGATCTTTCTCATCTAAGAGCTGCGAAAAAAATCATAAAATCTGAACGCGAATTCATGTATTCTAGAATAAATAATAATCTGAGCTCCTTTTCCGCAAGCAAGTCGGATGTAAATTTCTATTTGATAAAGTCGCATCATGTTAGCTCTAAGAAACTTGGAGATTTTTTGCTCGAAAAAAAGGGTATACTCGTTAGGGATTGCAGTAACTTCACGGGCTTGAAAGATAAGAACATGTCCATTAGAGTCGCAGTAAAGACACACAGTGAAAATTTAGAACTATTTGATTCGTTGGAGTCGATTGACAAATGACGGCAAAACTCCTAATGATACAAGGGACTTCATCAGGGGCCGGAAAGAGTACTTTGGTAATAGCCTTTTGCAGGATATTTTCAGACATGGGTTACAAGGTTTGCCCATTTAAGGCACAAAACATGACTTCCAATTTCTACGTGCTTAAGGAAAAAAAATCAATCAAATTAATGGCAAGAATACAGGCTGTTCAAGCAGTAGCTGCTAGAATAGAACCTGATATTAGAATGAATCCAATACTGTTGAGACCGCTTGGTAATGAGGTTAGCGAAATAATTTTGGGAGGACTCAAAAATTTGCGTTTGAGTGCAGAAGAATACTACAGCAGATTCGTTCTCCAAAAAGGATTTCCCAAAGTTCTGCAAGATTTAGAAAGTGTTCGGAAGGACAATGATTTAATTGTAATAGAGGGTGCAGGATCACCTGCTGAAATTAATTTATCACAATATGATATTGCAAACATGGTTCTTGCCGAAAAAACTAATTCAAACGTAATTTTGGTAGCAGATATTGAACGCGGAGGATGCTTCGCTTCCATTGTAGGAACGATAAAGCTGCTTCCATCTCGACAAAGGAAGTATGTAAAGGGAGTGATAATTAACAAGTTTTTGGGTCAAAAATCTATATTAACTAAAGGCATCATTTCAGTCGAAAAGATGACCAGAAAAAAAATCCTGGGAGTAATTACAAAAACAGAATTCGATATTCCAAATGAGGATTCATTAGATCAAAAGAGATCAAAGTCATCATATCCCAAGAGTTACCTTGACGAACAAATTGACTTCGTTGCGCATACCGTTAAAAATAACATCGACATACAATATCTCCTAAATGTTTTAAAAATGAAATGACTAATGAATAGTGAATTCATTTTATTAACGCTTGCAGCTGGAACTGCCCTCTCATTCCTTTTTGTAGATCCACCAAATAAGATTCATCCTGTTTCATGGTTTGGGAAATTGGTAAGCTATTTTATACCCAAACTAAAAGGGAATAACCCCAAACGAGAAAAACTAAACGGGATAATTTTTTCATTAACGCTGGCAATCGGTATTTCTGTAGGTTCGTATTATTTTTCAAGTATCATTTACAAATTATTTGGAATATTTGCTTTGATAATATTTTCGATATTGGTACTAAAGTTTACTATGGCGATATTGACTTTGGAAAGACATGTTCAAGCTATCATTTTTAAACTTGAAGAAAAAAATTTGGGGGGAGCAAGAAAGAATCTTTCACTGATTGTAGGAAGGGAGACTGATACTCTTGATAGAGAACACATATTATCTGCCACGATAGAATCGATAGGTGAAAATATGGTTGATGGAATAGGATCAGTATTATTTTATTACTCATTATTTGGCCCTCCGGGAGCGATTGCTTTTAGGATTATCAATACGCTTGATTCCATGATAGGTTATACCGATAGTTATCACAAACATATAGGCTGGATGGCGGCGAAGCTTGATACTATTTCAAATTATCTGCCAGCTCGAGTGTGTGCGTTATTGCTAATTATTTCGTCCAAGCTGGTCGGAGGTGACTGGAAATATTCAATGATGATAATGCGAAAGGATCACAAAAATACGCCCAGTGTTAATGGTGGATATCCAATGTCGGCATTGGCCGGGGCCCTAAAAGTGAGATTAGAAAAAGTTGGTTATTATGAATTGGGTATAAATATCGAGCCACTTTCAATTCAAAAATGCAAAAATGCATTAACAATGGTAAAACTATCAGTTTTGTTGTTTTTTATTATGATATCATTGCCAATGGTAGTATTTTTATGCTATATCGGATGGTGGGACTTTTTGTATGGTTTTTGAGCCACTGATTTCCACTCTCTCTTTTTTGACGATTATTCCCACTTCAAAGTATAGCTTTGATTTACGAGTCATAGCAAGGAATATGTATTTTTTTCCGATTTGCGGCGCAGTGATTGGATTAATTATAGGAATCGTAGGATTCTTTGCGTCAACATTCCTACCAGAATATATTGCTAGTTTCATTATATTGGTAACGTTTGTTCTGATTACTGGAATTCATCACATTGATGGATTAGCTGATTTTTCTGATGGAGTTATGGTAAAAGGAGATAGAGATTCTAAGCGAAGAGCAATGTCTGATCCGGTCGTAGGGTCTGCAGGTGCTAGTGCTCTAATTATTAATTTCATAGGTTTATTTATTGCTGTATTAAATTTTGAATCATCCACCAGATTATTCTATGCTATTATTGTATCGGAGGTAATAGCAAAATATGTCATGGTAATGCAGGCGTCCGTAGGTGAATCTGCATGGGCTGGTTTTAGCTCACCATTCACAATTGAAATGAAAAAATTATCCAAAATAATTACGTCAATCATTCTCACAGTCGTGTTGGTTTTCCTGTTACAAGGTATTGTAGGTCTACTAACTTTGGGAATTGTGATAGTTATCGGTTTCATCATTTACTGTGTGGCTTACAGGAATTTTGGGGGAGTGAGTGGTGATGTTTTTGGCGCTTCCAATGAGATTTCCCGCTTAGCATCATTAATGATATTATCTACAATAACAATTTGAAAATGACACAAGACATGTTGGCTTTGATCATGTGCGGTGGTAAAGGTAAGAGGATAAAAGATTTTTGTTCGGATAAAGCTATGCTGAAGTATAATAATAGGCCATTAATTGAACACGTTCTGATTTCGTTGAAAACTTCTAAGCAGTTTGAGCGAATTTACGCTGCCGCAAGTCGCAATAGCAAAGTTACTTTGGAATTCTTGAAAAATCACAATTACTATCACAGCAGTACACTTGAGATCATGGAGACAACTGGTTTGAATTATTCAACGGATCTCACATATGCGTTGGAAAAATTGAAGCCTTCCATTGTTTTAGTCTTGCCTTCCGATATGCCATTGGTAACTCCTGAACTGATTAAGAGAATAGTTTCTAAATGGAAAGGAGATAGACAGTGTATTTCAATAGTAATGGACAAGCAATACACTGCAAATCTTGGCCTAGTCCCTAGTTTTAAAGTAAAACAAGGAAACAAAGAATATTTTCATTCCGGAGTAACAATTTTTGATACCTCCACAATAAACACTGGTGAAAGAATTAAAGAATATTATTTAAGACTTAACGACGAAAGAATCGCATTTAATATAAATACAAAAGAAGATTTTTTCCTACTTGAGAATTCAATCAAGCGTTTCGATGATTTCCCCTAGGATTGTCGCTCTTCCGCCAGTCTTTTTCAATATTGGGTTCCCACATGATTTGCAATTAATGTCATTGGTTGAGTGGGAAAAAATGACTTGCTTTTCCTGGCAACTGGTACACTGTACGGACAGAAAGTTACTTTTTGGTTTCGGAATCAAAATATTTTCTCTTTTCATTTCATATCACCTAATTAAGGTTGAATCTCCAATTTACGCATACGCATACCTTCTTTCATAGTTTTACGATGACAATTCTTACAAGTATATCTTAAAGTAATCTTTTTTGTAGTCTTGGCAGTTCTCTTGAGTTCTGGAAATTTTTGTCCACCGTATCCTTTCTTATCCTCTGCGTGTCTTCTTGCCCCTATCGCCGTTTTTCTATCCTTGCCCTTCTTGTAAATAGCCACAGACTGAGTTGTATGCTTCTTGCACTTTGGACAGAATTTGTTCAACTCTTTCTGCATCTTCATATTTTCAAATAGCAGCCTGTGGGTAATTTAAGGGAAACGTACATCTAATCATCTACTGGCCGCTCTTAAGAATGCATTTTTAAGGAAATTCCAGGTTTTGACCTAAGAGAATCTTAGCTATGCCTATTAGCTTGAGAAAATCTAATATAGTGATTACTTTTATACCACAATAATAATGTTCGAAAGCGTAATTCTACAAATGGTACCGGCAAATATGGAAAGTTTCGGAGTATGGATACCTCTTGCATTCGGATTGGCTGTTGGTCTAGGTTATGCAATAGCATCAGCAGTTCGAAGGTCAAAGTAGTATCTTACCGACTTTTTTTCTTTTTATTAACACCGAAGTTGATTTATCATTATGATTAAGAAAATACTAACTGATACTACTAAAGAAAGGAAAATCAAAGTTGGTGCAGGACAAACTACAAGCTTCCTTTGGGAAGGAGAGAATGTTTTTTCAACCCCCTCTATGATTGCAGAGATGGAAGAAACGTGTAGGTTGTTGCTAAAAGAAGAATTTTTGCAAGATGAAGACTGGGATTCTGTAGGTACCTTGGTCAATATCCGGCATTTGAAAGCAACTCCGGTTGGGACAGAAGTTAACTTAAAAGCTAGAGTAATAGATGTGAAAGACAGGCGGGTAACTTTTGAAGTAGATGCGGTTGATAAGATTGAAAAAATAGGTGAAGGACTGCACGAAAGAACTGTGATTAATGTCCCTGAATTTAGGGAAAGATTTAACAAGAAATTAAAAAAATTGGAAACTTCGTAATGATAAGTTTGTAAAACATTAGATTTGATTAGATATAGATTCATTATCTTCAATTATGAAAAATAATTTTAGTTTTGACAAATTGGTCCATGGTGACTGAATAAAAGTTTATATGATATATTTCGAGTCTGTAGATTTGTATGGCTCAGCAGCCTTCGAAAAGTGGAGGTAAGGTATCAAGACGTGACTTCATAAAACTCATGGCTGCTGCAGGTACTGTAATGACATTTGCGCCCTTTGTTGACTGGGGAAAATTTCTGCCAAATCCAACGGGTCAGACAAACGAGAGACAACAGGTAGAACTTCCGGATAGTTCTCAAGCCAATGTCAATTCATTTCCAATTAATCACTCAGAAGCTGTAATTTATCCTAGATCCGATGACCCAGTTTTAAATAAAGAAGCATTTCGAACGTGGCAGTTTATCAGATTACCCGAAGAACTCGGTGGAAAAAAGAATGACGTAGCTTCTTTCAGAATGTATAGCATGGTTTGTCTTCATCTTTGGTGTCTATGGAAATATTGGCCACAGGACGGAAGAAAAAGGGGTGAATGTCCATGTCATGGGAGCATGTACGATCCTCTTACTGGTAAAGCATTTGCAGGGCCTGCTTCACTGCAGGCTCCTCCTTCTAACGTATTACCTAGACTAGATCTAGAGATCTCTGCAGATGGTAACATATGGATTAAACCTCCAAATTGGAGTGTTAACGGAAATGGGGTAGTGGGGTTTGGGCGTTTCCTTACATAGAGAAAATAGCCTGACTCGTTTTCTCAGGTGGACATATGCTGGCGTAGATAGAACTCTCTTTATGGGAATGAAATTTACATTTCCAAGCAGATTTGTAAGTCCACTTGGATTTTTGGGGATGCTAACATTTGTGCTTTTTATTATTCTAGGAATTACTGGAGCACTACTCATGCTATTTTATGAGCCCATATTAGACAGAGCATGGAACAGTGTGAAGACAATCAACGATGTCATCCCTTACGGGTTTCATTTAAGAAATATTCATTATCATGCATCAAACGCAATGGTCATGGTAGCGCTTCTTCACATGTACTACCAGTATTTCAGTGGTAGATACAAGATTAGAAACGAAATACTCTGGGTCACCGGAATCATATTGGGAGTCCTTACAATTCTGGAGGCTTTTACGGGCTACGACATTATTTTCAGCGAAAGAGCTGAATTAGCTATTTCAATCGCGGCTTCCCTTACCAACTCGATCCCCATAATGGGACCACAGATGAGAGATGCATTCTTTGGTTCCGGCTTCCATGATTTCGTTTTGAGATTTTATGCCTTTCATGTCTTCTTCCTACCAATAGTTATGTTGGGTCTAATGGTTGTACACTTCCCCCGATTCCTAGTATTTGATGTTCCTATGGTAATGGCAATAACTGGTGCTGTCATGCTAACAGGAGGAGTATTTCCGGTTGATATGGGACTAAAGTTTGATCCTAGTGTTCCACCCGGTATCACTGTACCTGAATGGTATTTGACCGGTCTGTATGCATTCCTGCGTAGTGCGTATGATAAATTTACAACAGGTGTGGCTTGGCCAGGCTTGTTTATTTTTTCATTGCTTATAGTACCATTTATCGATCGATACAAGAAATTTTCATGGAAGGATAGACCAATAATAACTGCGATAGGTATTACAAGTCTGGCTCAGATTATAGTTACTACTTACTGGGGATTTTACATAGATCCAGATAGGACCAAGTCGTTATTGGAAAGACTTGTGATCGATCCCATTTTTCTCTATCTTGTTATGATTTTGCTAGTTCCATTATCATTTGGTTTCACCTATATGATGATAAAACTAGCCAAAAATGCGGAAGCAAATGCAAAGATTCAACCCAAAAAGCCGACAGGAAAAAGCTCGATAAACCTAACTGAAAAATGGATATACGGTATATTTATTGCCCTCCTGGCATTCCAGGTCTATCTCAATATTGCAGCTTATTACGCAGTACTTACCGGAATGAAAAACTATTCGCTCTTTATAGTAGGCATTATGATGCTTGTATTCGCTGGAATGTTCCATGTGTTTAGACATGCAAGATCGTTGCAAAAAGCCCCTCCACCAAAGCCCACAATGCCACCTATGCCAATGAAAGCGACGCCACCTTCACTTACAAAAACTGGTGAGGCTCAAACAGGGCAGATTACCGACGGCACAAAAATACTTGAAGACGCTGCAGCAAAACAAAAAACTTTGGCTTCCACAAAGTCAGGATCATCCCCCTCCCAATCAGGTCAATCTGTAAACAAAGCAGACTCTGCCACATTAGACAGTGGCGAGCAGAAATCAGTTTCAGATGAAAAAAAATAGATTTTTCCTTAACAATTTGTACGATTTACCTGTCATATTAAAGTCGGATAAAAGACAATCTGAGGGTGACTAATCTTAATATTATATATATTCGTGAATTTTAACCAGATGATAAATGAACAATAGTGCTGCAGGAATCAGTATCATTGCATTTATTATTGCTGTGGCCACAAGCATGACTTACTATCAATTTGTTTATACTAAAGAAGCAAATGCAAAACCGCAATTAGCTGAAGAGGTTCTGAATCCTCCAGATAATGTCAAAGTGTCTATAATAGAAGGTTCATCACAGCAGTCACAGCAGAAAAACTTTGAGCCCAAAGAAGTAAGGGGTACCCTGGGAATCAATAATAAGGTGATTTGGACTAACCTTGATACTACCGCCCATACTGTTACTACTGACACCCAATATACGGATCAGATAAACGGTCCGTTTAATTCAATAGATAGCATTGGCTTAATACCACCTCAAAAAACTTTTGAATTCACGTTTACTAAAGATGGTGAATATGCTTATCACTGCGAACCTCATCCATGGATGACAGGTAAAGTAGTTATCGTAAAGAGTTTCGTCTGACCTACAGTCTCATCACTCTAAACACTGATCGAAATTGATATCTCCTCATGGTAATATCTTGAGGAATGCAACATGATTTGCAACTTCTTTATGTTCTTGTATTATGGAAGCTCTGAACTTGACATTTGAAGTTACTTGTGGAACGTGATCGGTCGTTACCACAAATTTTATTTCGCTTGCATCTTTTAAATCCTGTCTTAGTACAGGCATCCTTGCATATGAGTAATTGATTTTTTTGTCATTTAGTTTTATGAACGTAAAAATATCATTGGTATTTTCTATCTGTGAATTTATTACGATGCTATCAAATCGGCCTATGTAATTAATTTTTATCACTCCATTGATCTCCTCTTTAGGTCTAACTTCCATCTGGTCAAAATTTATGAGGATGTCATTTTCTCCCATAATTTTATGTTAAATATCGCTCAATTTTAATTATCATAATCACATCTTAATTTGGCTTTATTAATTCAAATCAATAATCGTACCATTCTTTATTGAATGACGGTCAACAAATCCTGTACTTAGTTCTATTACGTATAATGAATCTACCTGCGGATCATAGACCGGGCAAGCAAGAAATATCTTACAGGGTTCCAAATTTTTTTCAATATGAACCACGCTACTATTTGAATCCAGCCAGATGATGTCAATTGCATATTTCATTTCATTCATCCAAAAACCTTGTTTTGACGGTTTATCGAACAAAAATAACATTCCCTCATTCTCATTCAGCTTTTCGGATCCTGAAAGGCCCTTGATTCTAAGTTCGTCGTTAGATGCTATGGCCAATGAGACTTTGAATCCATTGATTAAAACTGATTTTTTTTCATAATTTGGAAAAAAGTCCGAATTATTACCACCTATGTTGGAATTATTTTGCGACCCAGTGGCATTTAGTTGAAAAGATGATATGGATAATATTGCGAGTTGAAAAGCAACAATCAATATCTTATTTTTGGTATCCAAATTGAGGAACAATGGTTCTCAATTGCATTTTAATTTTACTTTAGGTATAATAATGGTTTAAATGACATAATCCCTTGTCTGAAATATTCAAACCTTCATCAATTCAATGGTATATAATACCGCAAAAGTTAGCCAAGAAATCTATATAATAGAAGATTTAGGTTTATACAAAAAGGCCTTAATCTATGTCACACGGTAAACTGCGAGGAGTATTCATTACAGGCATTGATACTGAAATCGGAAAGACGGAAATAGCTTGTGGCTTAGCTTGGTATCTCCGAAAAAACGAAATAAAAGTAGGAGTCATGAAACCATTTGCGACTTCATCTAAAATCTATTCGAAGTATTACAAATCACAAGATACAGCCAAACTCGCCAAAGCTGCAAGTGTCCGAGATCCCGACGAAATATTAAATCCAGTGTTCTTTCCACTGGCTGCTTCTCCATTAATGGCAGCTGAGATTTCTCACAAGCCAATAAATCTAAAAAAGGTAATTCAAAAATTTATGTTTCTTAAAAAAAAATACGACTTTATTGTAGTTGAAGGAATTGGTGGAGTCATGGTTCCTATAACGTATAAAGTATCATTATTGCACCTTGTACGCAAAATGAACCTCCCAATTATTATTGTGTCTCGACCTAAACTTGGTTCTATTAATCATACAGTTATGACCATAAATGCCTGTAGAGAATTTAAAGTCCCTATTGTAGGAATAATTTTTAATCAGATGCCAATTCGGCCTAATATCGTAGAATCTATGACGCCAATTTATATTGAAAGATTAACCAAGACAAAGACACTATCCGTTGTTCCTTTTATGGATAAATGCAGTTCTAAGAAAATCGGATCTTATCTTCAGGATATTGAATTAATCAAGAGCATAACATCCTCGTCAAAAATCAAACAGGTACGATGATAGCGAATCACACTTTTATTGTTTCAGCAGCTGCTTTCTTTAACCTATTCATAATCGCAAAGCCCGTATTATTGTAATGAATTCCTTGGACTACTATGACGTCGATGTGATCGCTATCGGCTTTACGAAGATTTGCAAACAGGTTCCTCGCAATCGTATCCAAAGTGTTTCCCATATACAGAACACTATCTACATTTGGCTTCAGTGACTTGCTGGCAGTCATGATAGAAACTTTCTTTCCTTCATGCTTTAATTTTTCAGTCAGTTCAATGATCTTTGCCTTTGCACGTATTCTAGAACCTTCCACAATTACTACACGAGCATTGGGGCTATAATGTCTGTATTTCATACCCGGTGATTTGTTGATCTTTTTTGTACTTGTGCGAGGGCCTAGTAGTGAATGGTGAAAATGAACCTCGCCAATCTCGTCTTCGATTGACTCCTTTGAAATTCCGCCAGGCCGCAAAATTACTGGAGTACGTAGTGTCATGTCAATTACAGTAGATTCAATTCCAATTTCAGTGCTACCACCATCTAATATCATTTTTACTTTTCCATCAAGGTCGTCTTTCACATGACTAGCATTGGTGGGACTTGGTCTTCCTGAGATGTTTGCAGATGGAGCAGCAATGGGAAAGCCAGACCTTTTTATGAGTGCGAGAGCAATTTTATTTCGAGGCATTCGTACAGCTATTGTGCCGAGACCTCCGGTAGTAATTTTAGGCACAATTTTTGATTTTTTTAAAACAAGAGTGACCGGACCGGGCCAAAATTTTTTGATAATTCTCATGTCTCTTGGGGATATTTCATTTACCAATCTCCTCAGCGTTTTCATGTCTGCTACATGGACGATTAATGGATTATCAGAAGGCCTGCCTTTCATTTGATATATTTTTGAAATCGCCAAAGGATCTAGGGCGTTTGCTCCCAATCCATATACAGTTTCGGTTGGGAATGCGACAATTTCTCCACTACTAATTAATTTGGATGCTCTTGCAATAATGCTTTCATTAGGTCTCTGAGAATTAATTCTTAGTACTTCAGTTTTGACTGGCTTCATGAATTGAATTTTTAATGAATCATCGTATTATTATAGGGATTCTTTTTTGGCCTCTTTCACCATGGGGTTTGGTCGAGATTCAAAAGAAAATCAAATTCAGTTCTCTCCAGTTTAATATCTCAGTTTTTCATGAGTTGGAACGACCGTTCCAGCAGGGAATTTCACGGTTCCCCTTATTTACTTAGGATTCTTCATAATGATCCAATGAGCAAAACTGTATGCAAAAGTGAAAATAATAGGGGAAAAATTCAGATAATGGCGGACATCGTAGACTTGTGTAAGGCGGGCATAAGAAAGACTCACATAATGTACAAGGGAAATTTGAGTTATGAACAAATCAACAGATATTTGTATGAACTTTTGGAAAAGGAGTTAATTATTCAAAATCTGGACGACGGCGTACTAACTTATCGCGCAACTGAAAAGGGTCGTTCATTTTTGCAGTATTACAACATGATGCTCAGCATCTTGGACGAAAAAGTCGTTAATATATCTCCAATTGAAAAACTGACTTGATGATGGAGCCAGATTCTAACTAGCGCTATGGATTTTGAAAATCAGGCTTTCTTTCACGTCCATAAGATCTAAACATAAACCCACTTACAACTAGCAGGACTATAAAACCTGAGGTCACGAGAGCTAATGTTATGGGAAGGCCTAAAATAAGACTAGTGATGATTGGGATCGCAGCAGGTATACCGATCATAGGCAACCATTTTTTTAAAGAAGACGCATTCAAGCTCAATCTAGTTTAATACTGTTCTATTTATAATCTTTTTAAAATTAACGATCACTTCAAGGAAATTCTGCCAAATAGAGTAAGTGGTCTTCTTCAATATTTCATTATCATCATCATTTTTCAGTAGTCTCTAGCCACATTTTACATTAGATGCAAATGTCCCCTTGTTTCCATTATCAGATACAAGCCTGACTGTTCCTTCTCCACAATTTCCTGAAAGACTAACATCTGAAGGTGTTTCAACATCACAAATATTGTCAAATGCTTCAAAGCCCTTTAAGACAAAACTATTTGACGATGTCTTTACGTTATTAATCATTCCTCCTGCAGAACCCAGTTCCTTGTGGTCCATATTCCATTCTGCAAAAGTCGTTCCCTTATCATGGGACACAAAGAAATTTATTCTGACTCCTTTGACTTCTTCGCCATTTCCGCAGGAAATAACGCCCTTTCCTACAGTCTTTAATTCGACCACTTCTGCAAATGATAACTGACCAAAGTAAATTGAATAAACTACTAAACCAAAAACTAACAGAATTACCGTTATCTTTGTTCCCTTTGACTTTTCCATTGGATTTGATTATAGGATTATATCTTTTAAGAGCTAGGTAAGATATTTCTGAATCATGTTATGGCATCTTTTACTGATATCTGGTTCTCTTTTTTTTGAGCTAATAAGAATTTAGGAGTTCTTTTTTTATTTTCCAATCTTAAATAAGCTGATTGCTGTTGGACCACATTATGTGCAATACGTTGTTTCCTAGACTACTAGTTGTTTCGAACTTGAAATAAATCAAGATAAAATAAATCAAGATAAAATAAATAAAAATTAATAGTTCATAGAGCAACTCCTACTTTTAGATCTATTGGGAAATAGGATTTTCTTTTATTGATAGTTTAATTATTCAAAATCCTTACATTAGGGAACAAAAAATGAAATTCATTATCGAGCTGTTTACGGCAATCGTAGAAATTTGAAAATAATTAACATTTTTATAACAAAGAATGTCATTGTTAAGCGTGTTTAGGCAAAATGCGTATTTTTTTGCATCGGTTTTGTCAACTATTTTGATTTTTTCTTCTTTAAGTTTTCCTTTTTTGACTCTTCCTGTTTTTGGCCAGGTTCCAGCAAATCCCATTTCTCAAGAGCAATACGATAAAATTAAGAATTGCACAACAGATCTTAGTAAGAAGCCAACTCCAGTAGAATATCTTACCTATTTTAATTGCGGTCATGTTTCAAAGGATGAAACTGGCAGAACTGTTCGACAATTCACAATTATCGTTGAAGAAAACCAAAAAATACCTATTTCATATGAAGGGCATGTCTTTGACGCTTGGACATTTAATGGCACTATACCCGGGCCTACTATAAGAGTTACAGAGGGTGATCTAGTTCGAATTAGAGTCATTAACAGTAATGAGAATGAAAACCCACACTCATTGCATACTCATTCTATTCATTACGCCAAGAACGATGGTGTTTCGATGGGTGGATATCCAGGAGGCGCTATTTCACCAGGTAGGAGTTACACCTATGAATTTGTTGCCCAACCATATGGAGTATACCCATATCATTGCCATGTAGATCCAATAGCCGATCATATTAACAGGGGGCTTTATGGAATGATGATTATAGATCCTAAAGAGCCACGTCCACAAATGACGGAGATGGCCATGCTCCTTAATGGTTATGACCTGGATCTTGATGAAGAGGGACCAGTTAAATTACCTCCAGCCGCCCTATTTCAAACAACTGAGGATGGCGATACTACTGGGGAGAACATGACTATGACGAATAGCACTGTCAGTAATCAAACTGATGCTGCTACCAACATGACCGGTAGTACAGATAGTAACGAGACTAGCACTGAAACTAATCAGACTCAAATTTCAACAACGATGGACCATACTGGTGGTGATAATGGTGAAGGTGGTACTGGGGACGTTCCAAAATTAGATACTGAGGAACCACGGGGAAACGAAATCTACACAGTAAATGGGAAGGCATTTGAATATATGATGAATCCAATAGTATTGCAAACAGGCAAGCCCTATCGTATCTACGTTGTCAATATGCTAGAATTTGACTTGGTCAACTCATTCCACATACATGGAGCCATGTTTAATTATTATACTGCTGGTACTGATGAAACCCCAGATTATAACACAGACATTGTAACTATGTCGCAGGGAGACAGAGGCATTATGGAGTTCACATATCAATATCCAGGAACTTATATGTTTCACGCACACCAGACAGACTTCACCGATTTAGGTTGGATGGGACTATTTGATGTAAGAGGAGATCCGGTTGAATTGCCTCCTCATCATGACGTGACATGAGATAATATCTTATGTTGTCTAATTTGCAAGTTCT